>Ga0315278_10001621_pt1 | contig 19888 bp, 16 predicted proteins | sample YL17G06_0_MG_FD_203880 | JGI IMG/M metagenome (GOLD analysis project Ga0315278, IMG submission 203880) | Sediment microbial communities from Yellowstone Lake, YNP, Wyoming, USA - YL17G06_0 | ecosystem: Environmental > Aquatic > Freshwater > Lake > Sediment | place: USA: Wyoming | collected... | reverse complement strand
GAAGATGCCCTGAATGTAAAAGCATTCTTCAAATAAGGGTAAGAGATATAACAGAATTAAGAAATGGAATACAAGTAATTGTACAAGAAGAATATATTGCATGTTCAAATAAAAATTGTGAATATGAAATAGAAATGGAACAAAAAAGAATCCGTAGACAAGAAGATGAATTAGCGTTTTAAAATCATCATTTTATTAAGGAGGAAAAATGTCACCAACGCTTACAGGAGATAAACCAAATACTCCGTATATAATTACAGATGATGGTACACCAGTAAAACTTCAGGGAATGATTGACTATGTAACAAAACAGTATGCAGAACAAAACAAAAAAAGAACATCGGGGGGGAAAGGGGAACTCATAGATGATGGAAAATGGACCGCTGATTACAAACATACAGCAAATCTCGCAGCGGAAAATATGAAAACAATGCTCAAAATTATAATGAAAAAAAAGGCTAGTGCGGAATTGTTAGAAATGGTCATAGATAAACAAGACGAGAGTGTATCTATGAACGCCTCTAGTATGAACTGGAACAATCCCGGCGCAGCAGGTTATTTCTTTGAAGAATTCCTGTTTGGTCTAAAAAAAGATGACAAACAAACCGCAGATTTAGATAAGTATTTGGGTCAAGGATTATCTAGAAGTCAGGCGGTTGAAATAAAGACAAAATCTATATTAGATGCGCAATTAGATGTAGGAGGAATAACTGTCTATGGTCTGGACAAAGAAATTGATGATGCTAAACAAAAGGACTTAAAAACAATAGCATTAGTATATAAGTTACTAATAAAAATGCGAAATCTATTGTATATATATGCAATCAAAAAACCAGAAACTAAAAGGCTAGGTTTTAAAGCAATAACTCTTTATACTGAATTATATATAAAGGCGGTTTATGATTGGATAAATGATAAAACCTTAGCTTATTATAAAGTAACACCCCACAAATCCGAAGATAGCGATGGAACTGTACATATGCAATATGAAATATATATGAATTTAAAAGTAGATGATTTTTTAGGAGGACTTGCAAAACTTCAAAAACTTTATATGACCAGAATTGATTTGTTAAACGAAATAAGAGAGGAACGTATATCAGCAAGAGAGTTCTTTGGTCAGTTAGGAATATTGGAAGGTTATAAAGTTGAATAAATGTAATTTGGAGGTATAATGAAAAAATATGTATACGCATTAGATTTATCACAAAATTCTTCGGGAGTATGTATATTTACCAATGATGGTGAATTTGTAAAAGTGTTTACCATAGACACAAATAGCGAAAAAGAGACTAAGCTGAAACTAAAAATTATTGGCAACGAATTCAAACGAATTGCAAAAGAATATCCTCCCGAAACAATTATAATAGAGCAGGGTTTTACCCTGTATAACCCGAGTACACAAGCTATTTTTAGAGTACAGGGTGTTGTATGTTTTTTGTTCGCTGATTTTGAACAAATATACTACCCCGCTTCTACTGTTAAAAAAGTAGTGGGAGGAAAAGGAAATATGACAAAAGAAGAAGTACACGATGCGATTTTAAAGAAATATCCTAAACTAAAATTTAATAATTACGATGAGTCAGACGCTTATGCTGTCGGACTTACTTATTTCCTTAAGCAAGGAATTATAAAATGAGTAGAAAAACTTTTCGTGATATAATAACAAGTCCTGAACTTACTAAACAAATTAATCCAGAAAATATAAAATTGATGGAAAAATTTCTAAAGGATAAATCCATAAGAACTTCCCCAAAAACAATTGTTGTGTATGAAAGTAATATGACAATGTTTTTAACATGGAATCTCTTATATAATGAAAATAAATTCTTTGTAGATATAAAAAAATTAGAATTCTCTGATTTCTTTTCGTTTGCATCTACCGAACTCAAGTTGGGGTCGGCTAGACTAAACAATCTGAGAAGTACTTTATCCTCTTTGTCTAATTTTATTGAGCGCTTCTTTGATGAAGAATACCCTAATTTTAGAAATGTAATTCTAAAAGTTATTGACTCATCTCCAAAAGAAATGCGTAGAGAAAAAACAATTCTAACAGATAAACAAATTGAAAATCTATTGGAATATCTTAGCAAAAATGATAAGCAACAAGCATGCTGGCTTGCCCTTGCTGTAACCAGTGGGGCTAGATTTACAGAATTATTATGCTTCGAAACTGACTTAATCGATGAAAATAGAACTGCTTTTGGTGATTTATTCTTAGAAACAACTAGGCAAATCAAAACAAAAGGCAGAGGAAAATCAGGCAAATTACTTTATAAATATATTCTTAAAGAAAAATTCTTACCTTTTTATAAAGAATGGTTCATACAGCGGGAACGCATTTTAAAAGAAAAGAAATTAAAACATAATTACTTATTTATAAAACAAGATGGAAACCCCGCTACGGGGGCAACCGTAAGGGGTTGGATAGAAGGTTTTGAGAAACATTTAGAAGTTCCTATATATGCGCATGCACTAAGACACTATTTAGTGACTTTGCTTTCTAAAAAAAATATACCCCAACCATTAATTAAAGAACTAATGGGGTGGAGTAGTTCAGAAATGGTACAAATTTACGATGATACCTCCGCTCGTGACAGAGTATATGAGGGTTTAGAGAACTTAAAATTGTAGTTTTATTAAAGATTGTTGTTGAAGGAGGTGTAATATGGCACAAGTTGGTATGACTGTTAATTTCAAAACCGCTATGGATATAACCCCTGTTAAAAACGGTTTAGCAGAAATAAATAAAACAGTTGCACAGAGTCCTATAGATTTAAAAATAAAAGATACTGGCATAAAAACTGGTATGAGCAAAAAGGAATCCGATGCTTTTTATAAAGAAATAAGGTCAGGCGCAGTAGAATTAGAAAAATTAACTATTCAATATAAAATGTTCCAGAATGTTGCTGGAGGACCTGCTTTTAAAGTTGCTACACAAGCAATTAAAGAAACAAAAGACGCAACTGGTCATCTTTCTAAAGAGATGCGAGATTTAAACGTTCAAAAAATAAAAATGTATGAAGCGGATGCAAGATACAAACAAGTAGGTATGGACCAAGTTGTGCTGAATGCTGGTGCTGCTGCTAGGAAAACAACCTCCGATTTCAACAAAATGAAATTATCGTTAGACGCTAACGAATTGTCTGCTAAAAAGTTCTTAGAAAAATCTAAGAACATGTCCGGGCAACAAGTTAACGATACTAAAAAAGTAGCAGAAGAATTATTAAAACAAAAGAAAGCTTTTGATTTGGCTTTCAGTACTGGAAATGTCAATGCAATGCAAACTGCTGCCCAAAAAGTAAGAGACCTCAATAAAGAAATGCAAATATTAAGGTCTGGTACAGATAGGGGCGCAAACGCTATTCAAGGTTGGGCAGATAGAATAGGTAATGCTATAAAGCAAACTGTCGCATACGGTTTATCCATACAACTTGTTAGAAAAGCACAACAATTATTAAATGATGCTATAAAATATTCTATCGAATTAAACACCGAAATGGTAAAAATTCAGGTGCTTCAAGCAGAAGGTGCACAATCACCAGAAGAAATTCGTGCTCTCGCTGAATCTTATAACAAATTAGGACAAGCAATGGGTACTTCAACACTTGATATTGCAAAAGGTAGTGTTGAATGGTTAAGACAGGGTAGAACAGTTGAAGAAACTCAAAAACTATTAATATCAACTCTTCAACTTTCAAAATTAGGTGCAATGGACGCTGCAGATGCTACCAACTATTTGACCGCTATTACAAATGCTTTTAAATTATCAGCAGATGAAACTGCAACAGTTGTAGATAAACTTATTGCAGTAGATAATATTGCCGCAACAAGTGCTGGTGAACTTGCGACAGCTATGAGATATACTTCTGAATCCGCTCAGTTAGCGGGTGTATCAATGGAACAATTAATTTCATATATTGGTACTGTTTCATCTGTTACTAGACAGAACGCTGAAATGATTGGTCAAGCATTCAAGACCATGTTTGCTAGAATGACCTTGATGAGCGGTGGTGGTGAAGATGAATTTGGTATGACCATCAGTAAAGTAGAAAAATCACTTAGTGCCATAGGAATTGCAGTACGTGATACTAATGATGAATTATTACCTATGGGTGATATACTAGAAGCAGTTGCTGGAAAATGGCAAGGATTAACAGATAGGCAACGTACTGATATTGCTGTTGCTGTAGCAGGTGTACGTCAAAAAGAAGCTTTCCTTGTTTTAATGAATAACATGGATAAAGCTATAACATATCAAACAGCACAATTAAACGCTAATGGTTTAGCACAAGAACGTTATGGTATTTATTTGGAAAGCGTTCAAGCAAAACAAGGGCAATTTAATGCTAAATTAGAAGAATTGAAATCTACAATTGTAAGTGAAGATATAGTTAAAGGTTTTTATGATATAGCCAATTCTTTTCTAGATATGGTAAATAATGCTGGAGGGCTTGTTCCAATTTTAACTACAATTTTAGGGTTGTTTATTGCTATTAAAGGTGTAGAAATACAATCCGCAATTATGGGGGCTATTTCTGCTATAGGTGGTCTTATTACAAAACTTACTGCTGCAGGAGCAGCAGCAACAACTGCATCGGGAGGTATGGCTTTATTTTCATCAGCTTTAGGACCTATAGGTTTAGCTATTACTGCAATTGGTCTTGTAATAACAGGTTATAATTTATATATGGCTGACCATAAGAAGAAGTATGATGAAGCAGCTACAGCAGTACAAGATTATATAGATAAAGTAAATAATATACCAAATGTTACAAAATCTGCCGAAACAGCATTAAATGGTATAAATGAACTATTGCAAAAACAAAAAGAAGAAGGGTTAAAATCAGAAGAATTAGATAAATTAAAAACTTTATATGCTGAATTATATGAATTGGCTCCTAATTTACAATGGAGTTTTCCACAAGGAAATCCTGTACTAGAAATTATACCTTCAGTAGAAGAATTAAATCAAAAAATTATAGAGAATACTTATTTAAACGAAAAGTCTATAGAAGCATTTTCAACTAATCTAGAAGGTATTGGTAAAACATATAAGGAAAATTCTGATTCTATAAAATCTGCAACATTTGAATTAGGATTATTGCAACAAGCACAACATATGAGCAAATTAGAATTTGATGCTTTTTATTATGATTTGCAAAATAAGAGTTTGTCTGAAAAATTAGCTATGGAAAATTATGATGCAGCGGGATATAAAGCTGCTCTTAATATAATGAAACCTATTTATAATAATTTAGTAAATATTGCTCCTGAGCAATTAGGTAGTGCCATAGAAGGCGCTATGATACAAGTCGGTGCTAATATAAGTTCAAAAACACGAGCAAATAGTTCAGTTTCAGAGGGTTGGAGACAGATGTTTGCAGGTGCTCTAGTAAGCACAGACCCTGTTATTAAAAATTGGATAGAAGTTGAAGTACCAGCACTTATTGCAAATGACCCTGTTTTAGGTCCTGCTATTGGAGAAGCTCTTAGAAAAGCTATAGAGGACAATTTACCTAAACAATTAACTATTCCGGGGTTAAGCCCAATGGATTTAATACAGGGAGAACCTGAAGGTCCAAAACAAGAAAATAAAGACCTACAGAGAGGCAATGAAATCTATCGTCAAAAGATAAAGCTCTTAGGAATTGTTAAAAAAGAATATAAATCAATTCAAGATGTTATAGGTGATACCACAAAAAATGAAGAAGATTTAAGAGCGGTTACACAACAATATGTTGATTCTCTAGTTGAAGCAGGAAAAGATGTATCAATAACTGATTTTATGACAGGTGGAGAAATAGACACCAGTAAAATAGAAGATTATAATAATGAGTTATTGAATACAGAAGATTTAATGTTTGAATTATATAATATTTCTCCTCAATTATGGCAACTAGTTACAGATGCAACAGCCGATGCTAAAAATGAATTATTAGGTGTAGCAGATGCTCTTGTACGAGTTCAATTAGCTACAGGACAAACATATGATATTACCGCCTCTCAATCACAAGAGTTTGTCAACTGGTTATCAGCATCCATGTTCAATCTTGTTGAAAATGCAAATCAAGGCATAATGATTACAACCACACAAGGTAAACAAGTTATTGTTTATTCTGCTAATGATATAATGACTCTAATGAATAATAATGAGTTAGCTATTGGAAGTTATATTCAACAAGTAATTGCAATGGTTGGTGCTTCAGCAAGCACAATGGCAGCAAACGTTCAGAGTATTCTAGGTGGTTTGGCTGGTTCATTATTACCCGGTGGTACACCTTTCTTTATGCCTCCTCCAATGACAGGTGGCGGTGGCGGTGGCGGTGGCGGTGGTGGCAACCCCAACCAAGCAGCCATTGATGCTTTAGATGAAGAAATAAAAAAGCAACGTGAGGCTATAGAAGCATTACGAGAAAAATTGAGAGTATATAAAGAATGGATTGACTCACAAAAAGATGCATTAAAACGTCAAAAAGAAGAAGCAGATTTTCTTGAAGATATGGAGAAGAAGTATAAAAAGCTAAATAAAGTAAAAGCACGTTTAGCTTTATTAGCTTTGGATGATAGTGAAGAAGCCCAAAGAGAAATGTTAGAACTTCAAGAAGAAGAAGCCGAACAAGAAGAAGATATAAAGCAAGAGTTAGAAGATAGAAAATATGAAATTATGATTCAGGCTTTGGATGATTTATTAGATGCATTTGAAAAAGCCACTGATGACCAAATAAAAATAATTGAAGATGTAATAAAAGCATTAGAGGACCAGAAAGAAGCGCTTAGTGATGTAGCTGGTGGTGGTGGCGGTGGTGGTGGGTATGCTGGTGTAGGCACAGCAGTTACCAAATTCGGTCAAGAAGCACAACAAGTATTAGCATTTTTACATGCAAAATTAGGCGAATCACATTTAGATTTAGGGAAAACTGAACAAGATTTATATGACCAAGCAATAGCATGGTTAGAATCCGGTAAAAGTATAAAAGAAGTAATACGTTTAATGGAAGAATGGATATTTGAATTAGGAATGGCAAAACTGGCAGCCGAACAAGCAGCAGAAGCAGCAGCAAGATTACAAGCATATCAATCGCAATTACAGACTCAATATGGTAATTATGGTAGTTACACTCTCCCACCCGGAATGAAAGCTGTACCTGTCCACTCAGGAGGTATTGTCACTGAACATGGGGGAAGAATTGCTACTGACGAGTTAAAAGATAACGAAGTTTTTGCAAAATTATTAAGAGGGGAATATGTTGCTACAGAAGGGCAGATGAATAATTTTATGAAAAATATTCTACCAAAAATAGCAACAAATATAGCTATGAATGGAAATTTCCCTCCTGCTCTTAATGGGAGCGGAGGTGCTCCCAATACTAATTTTGAAATAAATATAAATGTGGCAGGTTCTCTTGATAAATCTGTTTTACCTGATATAAAGAAAACTATGATTAAAGAACTAAATAAAATTCTACAAATGAGAGGAATAAAAAGAAGTGCTAATAACTTTACTGTTTAATAAATCTAAATATTTAGTACTTCTTAATAAAGGAGAATAACACATGGCACAATTTTATGCATATGACTTTATATTTGATAATATCCCTTCGCAAAAATGGGATTTAAAGATAATAACTTTTGAAGATGGTTCTTTATTTAATGGAGTAGGAAGTACCGATATCAATATAATAACCCAAAGAGTACTTAGAAAATCAAAACCTTATTATCTAGGTAGAACACAAGAACCCGTTCTAGAATTTCCTCTTACTTTTGGTTCTGCTCATGAAATTACCGCAATAGAAAGAGATTTAATTTCTAGTTGGTTATTCGGCAGGTCAACTTATAAAAAATTATATATACTTCAGGATGATTTACAAGAAATATATTTTAATTGCTTTATGACTAAACCAGAACCTTTATATATCGGCGGTGTAAATTATGCTTTTACATGCCAAGTTGTTTGTGATAGCCCTTGGGCTTATAATTCTGAAAGAATTACTTCTGGAAGCGCTTATAAAAAAGAATCAACCGGAGTTAATTTTAATATATATAATCGTTCTAGCGAAGATGAATATTTATATCCAAAAATCTATTTTCAAGTATTGGAGCCTACTTATCCTTTTCCTACCCAAATAGTTTGGTTTGTAAATAACTCAGATGGGGGTAATAGTAGAATATTTAATTGGAATTATCTGGTTGAAAATGATAGAATAACTGTAGATAATGATTTACAAATAATAACAGGAGTAAATATTGCAAGTAATGGGGCAACTTTCCCCATAGAAGGGTTATTATCTAAATTTACAAGTAAAAATTGGTTTAGATTAATACCCGGTTTAAATAATATATCGATATATGGTTCATTATATTATGAGATTAAATGGACTGAGAGATTGAAAATAGGAGGATAAAATGGTTGCAATACCAGAAGGAATCCCAACTTTTACTTTTGATTATTTTGATTTAGCAGAAATACCAACTTTTATTTTATGTAATCCTAATAAAGAACAATTATATGCTTTAGGAGGAATATCCGAAAGGAAATATTCCGCTAAGTTTAATGCTATGTCAGAATTAACTTTTCGTGCCGATGAACATATAAATAATATTTATATGGAATATTATCCATACCTAGTAAGCAAAAGATTAATATTTGTAGATACTATTGGTTATTTCATGATTACCGATATTGCAGAAACAAACGATGGAATCAGTAAATATAAAGAAATAACTTCTCAGGCACTGGAAGTAGAATTATCTTCAAAAAGACTTGTTGTATATATATCCGGAAGTGCAACCTTTGAAGAAGTCGGAGAAGTTTTTGCTGTACCTGTAAAATTAAATGACCTCTTATTAGATTTAGAACATCAATATTTACCAGATTGGACTCACGGAGAAATTCCGGGAATGGCAAATCCTCCATTGGCAGGAGGAGGAGGGGGAGCATCTAGTAGTGCAGACACAGGTATAGCATCAGATTATAGAAGTTTTGATATTAAAGATAAAACAATATATGATTTTTTGATGAACGATGTGGAGGAAGCATATACATGTGTATTTGATTTTAATACGATTGATAAAATAATAAATATTTATGACCCATATGTACCTATAAAAGAAACAGATATATTTATTTCTCACGATAATCTAATTAAATCAATGATAATAACCGAAGTTACAGATGAATTAGCTACATCATTAGATGTTCATGGTGGTGGAGGTTTAGATATAAGATATGTAAATCCATTAGGAAACAATTATATTTATAATTTTAATTATTTTTTAAATACAAATTGGATGAGCGGAGAATTAATAGATGCTATATATATATGGGAACAAACAGTAGCGTCTAATTTAGAGGAACACTCTACAACTGTACTTGACATGATGAATCTACAAACTACATCAGCAAGTTTAAATACATGGTTAAACATATTGACTGGTTGCCTTGTTTATGCAGAAACATATCTATCAGGGTTAATCGAACAAGACCCTCTACCTCCTCAAGCAGAGATAGATTTAGCAGCAAACAAAGTTGAAGAATTTGAAAATCTTATAACGAGTGCTTGTGCGTCTTTGGAAACTAACGGTAGTGCAATAAATCAAGATATATCAATTCTAAGAAATATTGCGGATATTTGTTCTATATCTGGTTCTGAAAATATTAACTTCACTAATGACCAAATGAAAGCTTTGCAACCATTTATAATACAATCTAGTTATGTTAATGATAATATTACTTTAACAGATATAATGTCTGCTTCAACAGTTATGGAACAATCCGGAAAATTATATGAACAGTCTATAAATGTTCTAGGTAATATGTCTGAACCAAAATATACATTTGAAATTGATAGTGCTAATTTTATGCATATTAAAGATTTTCAAAAATTTAGAGACCAGATAGTATTGGGGGCAACTATTACTATCGAAATAAATCCGGGTACATCTATTTCCCCTGTTCTTTTGGGAATGGATTTAAATTTCGATAATCCTGATGATTTTTCTCTGATTTTTGGAAATCGCCTTCGTATAGATGATGAAGCATATAAATTTAACGATTTAATGAAAAAAGCAACAGAAGCAGGAAATTCCAATAAACTTCGTGGTCAACAGTGGGATAATTGGGCAGTAGGATATAAATCTCATGTTGCTGGTTTTGTTAATTCTGATTTAAACACAGGTGCAAACCAACTTGTAAGTAGCGGTTCAAAACAAATAAAAATCAATCCAGCAGGAATGAGAACTAGAAGAAAAAAAGAAGATGGTAGTTTTCATGAACAACAATTATGGATTATAAATAACGCAATCTATACAACAGAAGATAAATGGCATCATTTTACTAGGGTATTGGGAAGTCAATATATAGACCAAGAACAAAATGGACCAAATGGTATAGAAACTGTACAAATCACAGGCTTCGGTCTTAATCAAAACGCAATCATAGGAGGATTTACTGTAGCTGCATCAGCTATTACATCTGGCTCAACTTTAAACGTAAGTTTAAGTGGAAATAGTGGCTCTTTTAATGTTGTAACTGGTAGATTATCAGCTTTAGATATTATAACAAATAATTTAACTGTAAGTGGTGCATACTCACCCGCTAATATTTCAACAGGCAGTATTACAGCTACTGGAAGTATAACTACTATAGGAAAAATTACAGGTTCTGTTATTTCTGGTTCTACAATTTCTGGTTCGTGGATTTCTGCTTCAACTGTTAATGCAAATGATATTACTACTGTGAATCTAACTGTAAGCGGTGCATACTCACCCGCTAATATATCTACTGGAAGTGTTACAGCTACAGGAAGTATTACATCTGCTACAGTAATAACAGGTTCAATTGTATCTGCCTCTCAAATATTTACTACAAATTTAACTGTCGGTGGTATATATTCACCTGCAAATATTTCAACAGGTAGTGTTACAGCTACAGGAAGTATAACGGGGTCAAGTATAATTGGTTCTAACTTCTATTCAACCGGAAGTTTAAGAATAAGTGGTGGAATATATGTAGGGAACAATGCTGGTATTGTTGGGGGTAAAAACATTAGAACAGAAGGGAATATATCCTCTTCGACAATTAACACAACTGATATTAGTGCTTCTAATATTAATACTACAAATCTAACTTCAACTAACTTTTCACCAGCAAATATTTCAACAGGTTCTATCACTGCCACTGGTAGTATAACAACTACCGGAAGAGTATCAGCATCAGCATTAACATTAGGGGGAGATACAGACATATATCGTGGTGGTTTAAATATTATTGAAACCCCCGATACTCTTCGTGTTTTAGGTGGTATAATAGCAGGTAGTTCACCAACCACTGTTGGTACTGGAAATATAAAAATATTAGGAGGTATGGTTGTAGGAAGTACACTTGGAGAGCCTAACGCCGGAGATTTAATTACAATAAATAATATAAAAATATTAGAAGGTGGAATATATGTAGGAGGTACTGCAACCCCATCTAAAGGAGAAATAACTGGTTCTCGTATATCAGGCTCTTATATAACAGGCTCGTTTATTACAGGCTCTATTATTTCAGCTTCGGTTGTTAATGCAAGTGATATTATAGCAACCAATATTAATGTTTCAAATCTTAATGCTTCAACTTTTAGTCCAGCTAATATAACTACTGGAAGTATTTATGCTTTATGGAGAATAAGTGGTTCATTTGTCACAGGCTCATACATTTCAGCATCCGTAATTGAAGTTCATAATCAATTAAATGCTAGAACTATCACTGCAATTGGTGCAATTACATCAGATACAAGTGTAGCAACAGATGGATATGTACAAGCTGGAAGTGGTCTTATCATTGCAGGAAACGGAGATATTGTAGCTAAACATAACCTATTATCAGCAGGAGGATTATCTGTAGGAAATTCTACACTTGCTGTTGAATGGGGAAATGCACATATACTTAATAGAATATTTACAGGTTCTATAACTGCAACTGGAAGTATTTCAGTAACAGGAAATATTACAGGTTCAACAATCAATGCAACAGATATAATTACAACTAACTTAAATGTAACCAACTTTTCACCTGCTAATATATCTACAGGAAGTATTATTACTACAGGCAGTTTAACAATAGCAGGAAGTGCTACAATAAGCAATAATCTTAATGTAACTAGACAAATTATTTCGGGGTCATTAACTACTTCGGGAACAATATCCACTTTAATAGGAAAAGTTTCTGGCTCAACCCTTGTTGGCACATGGAGCGTATCTGGTTCTATTATTACAGGCTCTACAATTAGTGCATCTGCTATCAGTGCCTCAACAATTAATGCTAGTGATATTGTTGTTACAAATCTTAATGCAACTAATTTCTCACCTGCTAATATTGTAACGGGTAGTATTTCTGCTACTGGTAGTATTATAACTACAGGTAGCATAAAATTAAGCGGAGGTTTATACATAGGAAGTGTTACAAGCAATGTTTCTGCTGGTAATCTAGTTACAACAGGTAGTATAAAAATCGGAAATGGACTTTATGTTGGAAGTGAAACAGGGGTTGTATCTCCGGGACAAATCATTGTATCAGGTAGTATCAAGTCTCTATGGAATATAACAGGTTCTACAGTTAATGCAACCGATGTAATCGCTACTAATGTAAATACTACAAATCTTACTGCAACAAACTTTTCACCTGCTAATGTTTCTACTGGTAGTGTAATTGCTACAGGTAGTATAAAAACTACCCAAACAGTAACTGGCGCTAGTTTAGTAGCCACATGGAGTATATCAGGGTCAATCATTAGTGGTTCAAAAATTACTGGTTCAGGAATATCTGCATCAACTATAAACGCAAGTGATGTTATAGCTACTAATATTAATACCGTCAATTTTAGCGCAACTAATTTTTCACCTGCTAATATCTCTACAGGCAGTGTAACAGCGCTTTATACTGTAACAGGTTCTATAATAACAGGTTCTACAATTACTGGTTCAGCTATTTATGCAACTGATATTACTACTACTAATTTTACTGCAACTAATTTTTCACCGATTAATATTTCAACTGGAAGTATAACTGCCAGCGGAAGTCTAATTACATCTAATATATATACTGGAAGTATTATTATGACAGGTAGCATAGTAGTAACAGGAAGCGCTACAATAAGTAATAATTTAACTGTAATAAGAAAAATCACAGGCTCAATTTTGAGTGGCTCGCTAATATCAGGCTCAAATATAAGTGCTTCAACTGCTAATATAAATGATATTACAGTTGTCAACCTAAATGTAACTAACTTCTCACCTACTAATATATCTACAGGTAGTATAACAGCAACGGGAAGTATAACAGGGTCAAGCATAATTGGTTCTAATTTTTATTCAACTGGAAGCTTAAAAATAGATGGTGGTATTTATGTAGGAAATGACGCTGGTGTTGTACCGGGAGGAAACATTATCACTTCAAACGGTATAGCTATAAGCGGTGGTCTAAATGTAGGTTCTACTTCACCTACTGTAACCGATGGAAGTATCGAAGCTTCAGGAAGTGCAACAATAGATGGTTCTCTTATCGTTGGGTTTTTCGGTGGTGCAACTGATAGAAGTAGAGGTAATATAATAAGTTCCGGTAGTATAAAATTAGATGGGGGCTTATATGTAGGATTTTACAATGGTGTTGTTGGAGGAGGAAATATTGTAGCTGAAGGAGGTATATCAGCTACAGGTAGTATTTCAACTTCTAGTAGTATTTCTGGCTCAACAATAAACGCTACTGACATAATTACTACTAATTTAAATGTAACTAATTTCTCACCTACCAATATATCAACAGGTAGCGTAATTGCAGCAGGAAATATTGAAACTTCATCAAGTATGGTAGTAAATGGCGCATTAATTGTTGGAGATTTCGGAATAGCACCCTCTAGATTCACTGGAAACGTAATAGCTTCTGGAAGTATAAAAGCAGCGGGAGGACTTTATGTAGGAAGTTATGGAGGTACTGTTGCTGGCGGAGATGCCGTTATATCAGGAAGTTTAAGAATAGGAGATGGACTCTCTATTGGCACTACTTCTGTTGGTGCTCCTCCGGGAAGTATAAAAACTACAGGAAGTGTAAAAATCGATGGTGGTCTTTATGTTGGAAATGATGTCGGAAGTGTAACACAAGGAAATATCGTAGCAACAGGAAGTATCTCTATAGGGAAAGGTATTTATGTTGGAGGTTTTGCAAGCACCGCCCCGGAAGGAAGCGTTATAGCTACAGGTAGTATAAAAGCCGGAGATGGTCTTTATGTTGGTTCTACATCAGGTGCTGTATCACCCGGAAACATAGTTGCAAGCGGAAGTATACAAGCAGGAGGGGGTTTATATATTGGTAATGCAACAGGCATAGTATCTCCCGGACAAATTATTGCTTCTGGAAGTATTAGGTCTTTATGGAACATAACAGGCTCTACAGTAAATACAACCGATTTAATTTCTACTAATGTAAATACCACAAATCTTACCGCAACAAATTTTTCCCCTACAAATGTTGCGACGGGTAGCATTTCTGCTACTGGTAGTATAACATCTTCTGGAAGTATAAAATTAGGGGGAGGTTTATATGTAGGTGATACTACTGGTACTGTTTCAGGAGGAAATATCAAAGCAACAGGTAGTATCGCTGCTGCTGGTGGAATTATTTTAGGAAATGCAAGTGGTTCAGCGGGTGCTGGTGATATAGTTTATTCTGGTGTGCTAACCAGTAGTTCAGGTAGATTACCTGTATATGGTTTTTGCCCATTAACAACAGCACTTACATCTACTTGGTGGGATGGTAATGACACTTATATTCCTGCAACTTATAATATCGATACAAGTGCAAGTTTTGGTACTCCGGCTGCTATAAAAGCTATTCTCGTACAAGTAAGCGCACAATTTCCCGCTGCATCTGGCTCTGTATCATTAGCACTGAGACCTCAAGGTGGTGCTTCAAATGCTTTAATAATTAGACCAACAAGTTCTTCTGCAATGATGCCAATGGAAGCTCAGGGAACTATCCCATGTAGTACTGCCGGAGATATAAGTGTTATTGTAACTGGTTCAAGCGCTTATAGATGCTCTATTACTGTTTGGGGCTATTATATATAAAAGTTTATAAAGGAGAAATTATGACAATCACACTCACAAATGCAATTGTTAGAAATATAATCGTTGATTATGAAGGGCAGGTTGTACAAGTCGTCTATACTTTTGTAGATGCAACAGGTAAAGAATGGGGTAATAAAGGCACAGCTTATTTCTTTGTTACTATGCCAGCAGAACCACCAAACGGTTATCCGGATAGTTGGTTTCAACTTCCAGCATCTTATGTCCCAATATTTTTAACTTTAAAGAGTGATGCAGAAACAGCACTAACAACAAAATTTTTAGGGTAATATAAAAGACACATTTTATGATATTAATCAGAGGAAACACTCTTCATATATATAGTGTCTCCTACCAAATTAAAAAGGAGGTTAATATGGACTTAGGAATAAATCCGATACATAGTGTTATATGGCTTGTATCTTTTATCGGATTGATAATTTCAATTGCATATATAATTAAATATAAAGAAAAAAGAGGATACGGTATTACCGCATTAACCTACTTTTTAGATGTTTTCTTATACAATTCGGTATTACATTTACAACTTGTATGGGGATTTCATTTTTTAACTTTACAAGGATTAGAAATATGGTCAGGGGTAGTACGTTTACATAGTTTATTCTTACTGATTTCTTTTTTACTAATTGCACCATCAGCTAGAAATAAATAGGAGGTATATAAATGGATGTAACACAAAATATAGTAATGCAATATCTATTGTTATTTGGAAGTTTAGCGGGGATAATTATATCTATCTTATTTCTAACTAAGCATGGAAATAAAAAAGGATATATTATTGCACCATTTACCTACTTTATAGATGCTTTTCTTTTCTATCTTACTATAGAGTTGGCAGAATATAATATATATATTGTCGCACCACAGCAAATACTGTTTTGGTCAACAGTGGTTAGATTACACGCTTTAATTATATTATTAGCTTATATTATTATTGAACCAAAGAGGATTATAGATAATAAACTTGAAGAGAAACTTCAAAAGGAGGCGAAAAAATAAAAATGGAAATATATGAAATAATTGAATCATTTACTGGTGTACTCTTGTTTGTTTCAATAATAATAAACTTTACAGTATGGGGAATCTGGTTTGCAGATAAGAAATCTAGAACAAAAAATAATTATGCTATAGGACCACTTTTGTTTTCAATCCATTCTGTGATATTTTTATTAGCTAGTAGTTTTAATTTACTTTCTTACCATGTTTATTTTATATGGAGAAATATAGTAGCTTTACACGCAATAACTTTATTAATTTGTTATGGGATATTAATGAGAAATAAAGTAAGGGAAAAGAATTTATGAATGTAACTATATATCATACTATTTTAAGCTCTTTACTAATTGTTGGAATAATTATTGGTTTATTTGTGTGGATTCATTTTAGTTTAAAAAATAAATGCCAGCGTAATTATTCTTTATCTCCCATACTCTTTTCTTTAAACGCTTTCATATATTCTATATTAGCACATTTTGGTTTTCTTTCAAAAGAAGCTTATGTAATATGGGGGGATTTGGTATCAATACATGGAATTATTATACTTATTAGCACAGGATTAGTGCTTATCAAATATACAGGAGGTAAAAAATAATGGATACTACATCGATAGATTCTTCATTAATAGTATCAATAGTCATTGCAGTTGTTGCCATAGTTCCCGGTGTTTGGGCATTAGTTAATCAGGCTAATAAAGATAAAAATCAAGCAAGAATGGATATGAATAAAGCTGCACAAGATGCAGCTATGAATATTATAGCACCATTACAAGCAGAAGTTACCAGACTTCAAGTTAGAGTTATTGAACTTGAAAAAGCCTTGATAGATAAGACTACAGAAATCGGTAGTTTGATGCAAGCTGGTATTGATAAAGATTCAGAAATCCGTACTTTAAAATATGGCATGCTAGATATGCAAAAAAGGTTGAATGTCTTTGAAACAAAAAGAAATAAAGTAAAACAACCAGAAACAGAAGTCACAGAAGAAAGTTTAGGATTAGAACAGAGGCTGGAAGATGATTTAAAATCAGATGAAGCAAAAAAAGAAGAAATAAAACAATATACTTTAAAATCAATTGAGCAATTTTCAAATGGCTCATTGATAAATTTACAAACCAAAACAGAAATGGAGGAATAAAAAATGTTAGAAAATATTTTAATGATTGTTGCCGGGTTAGCCGGGTTAGGTGCATTTGTTTCTATCTTAATAAGTGTGCTTAAAAAAATTGGTCTAATTAAGGATGGTCAATCAGAACAATGGTATCAAGGAATTAGTCTTTTTGTATTCTTAGCAGTAGCAGTTACTTACTTCTTAAAAGTACCGATTGTCTGGTCAGATGTAAATGAATGGCTTAAATTACTTACTTTTGTATTAGGCTATGTCATTCAAATTTTAGGTGGTCAACTTACCTACAATACTATTAAGGGTACACCTTTGCTTGGTTTTAGTTATGAGAAGAATCAACAGAGACTAGAAGCTAAAGCTGGAAAAACACCAGTTAAATAATTAAACAAGGAGAAATATAATGGCTAAAATTTGCCCTGTATGTGGGGGTACAAGAGTTGGTTGTCCTACTTGTTCCTACCCTGCAAAAAGAATACTCCCTAAATTAACTGTATACGATAGAATATACAGGACTTTATATGGTGCAGTTAATTGGGAAGTACAAGGAATAGATATCTCTAAATGGAATGGTAATATGTCTTTCTCTATTACTAAAACCAAATGCCAATATGTAATCATGAGATTGGGTTATGGTACACAATGGAAAGATGCTAATTGCGATACATTTTATCGGGATGCAAGAGCACAAGACATGCCAGTTGGGGTTTATTGGTTTTGCAATATAGGGCAAGATGCCAATCTAACAGCGACAAGTTTCGCGGAAGAAATTGCAACCCATAGTCCCCAATTAGATATAGTATTGGATGCTGAATATACTGTTTTAGACCCCACAGGTACGTTAAATTGGTTAAAAGCTTGTGATGCAAAATTAACAGCTTTAACTGGTAAAAAAGCTATGATTTATACAAGCGCTGGTTTTTGGAACTCAAAAGTAGCCAGAAGTAATTACTGGACAGGTAGAAATTTGTGGGATGCCAACTGGACTACCAGAGACACGCCCACTATACCTTACGATTGGGTTGGTTGGTCACACTGGCAATGGAGTGCAGACGGTAACAAAAAAGCCGCCGAATATGGTTCTACCAACGGCGACCCCGATATGGATTTAGATAGATTCAATGGTACTTGTGCACAATTCAATGCTAAATATGGTACTCATATTGTACCAATTGGGGGAAACGAACCACCTCAGCCACCCGGTACTGTACCAGAAGTTGTAATTGTAAATACTGGCGAAGCAAACCTACGCCACGCACCCAATCCAAACGATGCAAACAATGTATGCGGGTCAAGTAAAATGGGACAAAAACTATATCCAGAAGCAATTGAAAAAGACCAATTTGGAGCCGAATGGTACAAATTAGGCAAAAAAATATATATTAAAAAATTACTCACGAGACTACCATAGGAGGAAATATGGAAAATTATAAAAATTTCCGCTTTGGAAAGCGCCCTCCCGTCAGAGATTACCGTACATTTTTACTGCAAAACTATTTAAAAGATGATATTCCAACACCACCAAGTAGTTTTGAATCTCTTGAAAGAGTATACAAGAATATTGACCCCGACGACCCCACAATTCTATTTCCTATGATGAAAAACGACCAAATTGGGAACTGTACAATTGTCGGTATGGCACACGGAGATACAGTATGGAGTGCTTTAGTAGAAAATAAAAGTATATATCCCGATGAGTTAGTAGAAAAAATATATTTTCATTTAACAGGAGGGGATGATACAGGTTTAGCTATGCTTACTGTATTGGATTACTTTAGAAAAAATTCCGTAATGGGAGAAAGAATCTATGCATATATGAGTTTAAATTCCCATAACCATACGCACGTTAAACAAGCCATTAATTTGTTTGGGGGTTTATTCGTAGGATTTCAAGTACAAGAAAAATGCTTGGAAGAATTTAAAAATAGAACACCTTGGAAACCGGGAAAGTTATTGAATTCTGGACATGCTGTATTTGTAACGGGTTATGATAAAGAAGGACTAAATGTATTAACTTGGGGTAATGTACAAAAAGCCACATGGCAATGGTGGGATTGGTGCGTAGATGAAGCTTATGTTATTCTTCCACCCGAAGCAGTAAATCCGGAATTTATGCCCGGGTTTGATTTAGATGAACTTAAAAAAGATTTAGTTTCAGTTTCAGAATGGTTATAAGGAGGATTAAATGAAAGAAAAAATTATAAGAGGAGTTGCTATAGCAACAGTTTCAATTATTTCAGCCGCATTGGTGGCATATCTAAAAGATGAAGAAAATAGAAAACAGTTAAAGAAAACTGCCAAAAAATATCAAATTAAATTCCAAAAATCTGCTAGAAAAGCAAAAAATAAAATAGAATATACTTTAAAAAGTTAAATAAAAATGGGACACTTTACAGTGTCCCATTTTTTTACTGTTTTTTATCTTTTCTCTAATTATTGGAATTACTTTTCCCTTCATTTTCTAACATATTTCTTTTATTAACTAATTCTTCTGTCTTTTTTTCTAAAATTTCTCTTTCTTTTTCTAAATCTCTAATTATTGCTTCTTGAGTTGTAAATTTTTCTTTGTAACGTTCTTCTAGTTTAGCAACATTTGTTAATATAACATCTTCTAAACTAATACTATTCATTCTACAAAAACTGGCTA
>Ga0315278_10001619_pt1 | contig 19891 bp, 23 predicted proteins | sample YL17G06_0_MG_FD_203880 | JGI IMG/M metagenome (GOLD analysis project Ga0315278, IMG submission 203880) | Sediment microbial communities from Yellowstone Lake, YNP, Wyoming, USA - YL17G06_0 | ecosystem: Environmental > Aquatic > Freshwater > Lake > Sediment | place: USA: Wyoming | collected... | reverse complement strand
CCATGCTTCCAGGATCAGGATATCCATGGCATCGAAGAACTCCGCCACCTCTTTGCTGAGGGGCGCTCCACCGGAGCAGCAGAATTCCAACCGGCCGCCAAAGGCGCCCTTTACTTTTTTGAAGAGGAGGGCATCGGCCAGACGATGGCAAATTGTAAGAAACCACGGGAGAGGATGGCCGAGCATTTTATAGCGTCCCGCTTTTTTTCCCACACTAAGAGCCCAGAAGAAAATTGCCTTTCTGACAGGAGAGGCTGATCGGACGCCCTGGGTGATCTTGGCATGAATCTTTTCAAAAACACGGGGAACGGCAACGAAGAAATTGGGCTTAACCTCCCGGAAATTTTCGCTGATGGTGTCGAGACTTTCAGCATAGGCGATGCAGCTTCCCATATAGAGAAGCAAATAATAACCGGCAAAACGCTCAAAAGCATGGGCAAGGGGAAGAAAACTTATGTTGCGTTTCAGTTTGCTAGTATCCTGTAAATACTCAATGGTTATTTCAATTGTCTTGACGTAATTATTGTGTGTGAGGACAACACCCTTCGGGTTTCCGGTTGTTCCGCTTGTGTAGATGATGCACATGATGTCTTCGCCGCTGATATATTCGGCGAGTTCATGGATTCTGAGAACTGCCTCAGGTGAAGGTTCCTCCTGTAAGAGAACCGAAAAGGGAAAGACCCAGGAGGGATCACTCGCTGTAAACGGTTCCGAGAAAACGAAGACACCTTTAACGCTGGGGATTTCTGCCCTGACAGCAAGGATTTTTTGGAGCTGCGCTTCATCCTCTACAAAGAGGAAAGATGCATCGAGGTCTTGTATAATAAAGGCAACTTCCTCGGGAAGGGAGGAGGCGTAAATAGCAGAGTTGAAGGCGCCGGCTAAAAGGGCGCCCGCATCGGCCTCGGCCCATTCCATGCGGTTTTGCGAAAAGATGGCTATCCGGTCGCCGGGCTGGAGACCCCTCTTCATTAAAGCGGAAGCGACGCGGAAACAGGTATCCCCGAACTCACCATAGGACATCGTCTTGTAGCGCCCGGCGGATTTGAACATTAAGGCCGGGTCCTTTTCATACCGGGAAAAATTAGTCAGAAGAACCTGATTAAAATTTTTGAATGCCATAAGACCTTTCATGTTTTCTATGTATTGCGGGACTTCAGTCCTGCTGAAATAGCGCACCTAAAGGTACGCACTACATTTCATATATTTTTACGTAGTGCAGGACTTTAGTCCTGCAGATTCTATGTCATTCCCACCCCCGATAAGGACATTCGAGGGCAGGCTCCAGTGGGAATCCATGATTAAAAGAACTGGACTCCCGCCTCCGCGGGAGCGACAGGACGTAGCAGACCTAAAGGTCTGCACTACGTATAAAACCTCTGATTCTTCGCGTTGCGGTCACGGAGGATAGGGGCAGGTGTAAAGCGCTGTCCGTGTTGCTTTTCCAGTTCCTCCATAAGGGAAATAATTTTAGGGAGTCCCAGGCTGTCCATGTAGCGGAAAGGTCCTCCAAGAAAGGGAGGGAAGCCTAAACCGAAAACGGCGCCGATATCGCCGTCCCGCGGTGATTGCAGGATGCCTTCCTGGAGGCAGAGGGCTGCCTCGTTTATCATGGCAAGGGATAGCCGGTTCTGGATCTCCTGAGCATCAAACTTTCTTCGCTTAGTTCCACCGAAGAAGGCATAGATGTCTTCGTTAACGCCCTTTTTCTCTTTACCTGATCGATCGCCGTAGAGATAGAAGCCCCGGTTGTTTTTCCGGCCCTTGTAACCGGCCTGGAAGAGCCTTTCCATGGCTGTATTCGGTTGAGCTCCCCTCGCAGCGAAAAGCGGACTTAAGACCTTTGATACATGGGCTCCCACATCAATCCCAACCTCATCCAGGAGGGCAATGGGTCCCACGGGATAGCCGAATTGGCGCATGGCTCTATCGATTTCTTTTATATCCCCGCCTTCAGCAAGAATTTCTAAGGCCTCGTTCAAAAGGGGCGCGAGGATACGGGTTGTATAAAAACCGGGACCATCGTTGACGATGATGACCGTCTTGCCCTGTCTGATGCCAACATCAAGCGCTGTTGCCTTTACCCAGTCTGCCGTCTTTTCCGTCACGATGATTTCGAGAAGCGGCATCCTGGGAACGGGTGAGAAGTAATGCATCCCGATGACCTGTTCCGGGCGTCTTGCTGCCGCAGCGATGCCCCCGATGGGAAGGGACGAAGTATTGCTGGCAAAGATGGCATCCTCCCGCATAGAGGCCTCCGTCTCCGCGAGGATTTTTCTCTTTAGTTCCAAGTCCTCGAATACGGCTTCAATGATCAAGTCCGCCTTTTCGAAACCCCGGTAGTCCGTGGTCCCCGTAATCAGGCTGAAGGTCACGTCCCGCTGAAATGGCGACAGGGCCTTCTTTTTCACCTTTCCATCCAGATCCTGCCAGATCGCTTTTTCTCCCTGTCCCAAGGTATTATAACTGACGTCCTTGAGAAGAACCTCCATGCCGTTTGTGGCGCTTACATTGGCGATCCCTGCTCCCATGAGTCCCGCTCCCAGAATGCCGATATTCTTGACAGGACGTACCTTATCCTTGAGAGGATTCTTTTTCATAGCCGTCATGCTCAGGAATATCTGTATCAGTTCACGGGACTGGGGGCTCACAACCAGCTCGCCGAATTTTTTTATTTCCGCCTCCACGCCTGCTGCCGGGCCTTTTTCCATTCCCGCTTTTACACACTCAATGATCTTGAAGGGCGCCGGATAATTTCCCCATGTCTGTTTCTGCACCAGTTCTGTTGCCTTCTTGTAAACAACGTTGCGGGTAAAGGGGGTGCTCTCCAATAGTTTCGCCAGAAGGGGCTGCCTTTTTTTGCGCGTGAAAGGTTGATCGGCCAGATGGAGGGCGGCCTTTTTCGCCGCCTGGAGAAGTCCGTAAGGATGGATGAGATCATCCACGAGCCCCATTTTCTTCGCCTGCCGGGGATAGATATTTTTCCCTGTGAGCATCATGTCCAGGGCTGCTTGCAATCCGACGAGGCGGGGAAGCCGCTGGGTGCCGCCGCCTCCCGGGAGGAGCCCCAATTTTACTTCCGGCAGGGCAAGAACCGTCTTGGGATCATCACTGGCAATGCGGTAATGGCAGGCGAGGGCCACTTCGAGACCGGCCCCCAGGGTTGCGCCATGGATTGCAGCCACAATGGGTTTGGGGAAAGCCGCCATCCGGTTTAGAAGCACGTGTCCCTGGCGGCTCAGCATCTCCGCTTCCGCGGCACTTGTCATGTCGTTGAATTTCTCGATGTCCGCACCCGCGATAAAGTTATCCGGTTTTCGGCTGATTAGCACGATCGCTCTGACAGTCTTGTCGTCTTCGAGGCTGTCAAGGATTATCTTGAATTTATCCACGAGGTCGATGGAGATCTTATTGACCTTCTCACCCGGCTGATCCATCCAGATGACTGCCACACCGTTTTCTTTTTCGATCTCTGCGTAAGACATTGCGGTCTCCGTATATTTTATTTCTTCCGTTCCAGGATGATTGCGTTACCCGTGGCTCCTGCGGCGCACGAGGCGATGAGGGCGAATGTCCCGTCTTCCCTGATAAGGCGATTGGCTGCCGTAGTGACCAGCCTGGCTCCCGTAGCCCCGAAGGGATGCCCCAGGGAAAGTGAACCGCCGAGGGTGTTGAATTTTTCCAGAGGGACTTCCCCGACTCTTTCGGATCGGCCGAGTTTCTCCCGGGCAAATTCATCTGATGCAAGACACTTCAAATTGGCCAGAATCTGTCCGGCGAAGGCCTCATGAAATTCAAAGACGTCCATATCCTGAAGTTTAATACCTGCCATTTCGAGGCATTTCGGCGTTGCATAGGCGGGTCCTAAGAGAAGTTCCTCATAGGGATCCTGCGCCGTATAGGCATAGGCGCGTACCCACGCCTTGGGCGTATAGCCGAGGGACGTGGCGACTTCCTCGGCCATGAGGAGGCAGGCGGCAGCCCCATCCGTAAGAAAAGAGGCATTCCCCGCCGTCACTGTCCCATATTTTTTTACGAAGGCCGCCTTCAGGCTGCCCATCTTTTCTAAGGAGGTGTCACCGCGGAAGCCGTTGTCTTTATCTATAGGTTTAAAGTCAGGGGGCACCAGGACAGTTTCTATTTCGCTACTCAAGGTGCCTTCGGCCGTCGCCCGTGCAGCCGCCAGATGGGAACGAACGGCATAACGATCCTGCTCTTCCCTGCTGACATGAAGGCGTGCGGCAAGACGGTCACAATCTTCTCCCATCGTTCGACCCGTGGAAAATTCGGCAATGGCGGGTATTTCCGGGAGCAGGTCTCTAAGGCCGATGCCTTTTGGAAATTCCAGATAATCTTTCAGTCCCTTGTATTTCTGGGCCTCCATGAGTTTCTTTCTCATGGGCTTCCGGTAACAGATGGGAATATCGGACGTGCTTTCCGTTCCCCCAGCGATCACTATGTCGGCCTGGCCGGTTTGGATAAGATCTACGCCTGTCGTTATCGCCAGATTGGCAGATATGCAGGCCATGGTAACGGTAAAGGCGGGAATACTTACGGGAAGACCAGCGCCGAGGGCGGCCTCGCGGGCGACGTTGGTCGTTGCGAGATTGGAAATTACCGCTCCCATAATGACTCGATTAATTTTTTCAGGTTCGATCTGGGTTCGTTTGACAAGGGCCGCGATGGCGAGCCTTCCCAGGTCGTAGGACATAAGGTCTCTGTAGCCTGTCCCGGCCCGGAGGAACGGGATACGGCATCCGTCAATGAAGACAGCCTTTCGGCCATTATCCGTAGAGGACTTCATTTCTTTTTCTCCATGATTTTATCTGAATGAAAAAATTCCTTCTCGGCTGAAATAAAACTCCTTCAAAATTTATCGACGGCGCCCTTTCGAGAGATCTTCGGGCTCTTGTGGAAATTAAAGAATAAAGCAACCTGCTGCGAGGTTTTTACCACATTCTATATCAGAGTTCTATGGTTTTGATTATTGTTGATGATGAAAGATGAGACTGACGGAAGATTGCTTGCATAGAGAGGAGTCAGCAGATATATTTGCCGCACTTTTCGATCACGGCCCTCAAAGAGGATGTTTTTTATATTATTACTCCGGCAACAATATATGTCAAGGCCGTCATTCCCGCCCCCGATAAGAAAATTCGAGGACAGGCTCCAGCGGGAATCCAAAATTGGACTGGATGCCGGATCAAGTCCGGCATGACATTTGATATGTTTAATTGTCGGAGTAATATGAATAGGCAATTCTGATTTTATAATTATGGAAATTTATATCTTCCTCGGCATTGTCGCCTTTTGCGCCGGATTCGTTCAGGGACTTTCAGGGTTCGGTTCGGTCCTTTTGTCCCTGCCGCTCTTGGCGCTTTTTTTGGAAGTGAAGACCGCCATTCCGGTGGTGGCACTCTTTGGAGTGGCGCTGACCATATTCCTCCTGGTGCAACTAAGACAACACTGGGATTGGAAAAAGATATACCCCCTCTGTCTGGGATCTATCCCGGGCGCTCCGGTGGGGGTATGGTTTCTTACTCGGACGGAGACACAATTTATTCAGTGGGCAGTCGGTGTTGTCCTTATCGCCTACGCCCTGTACAGTCTCCTGTTGAAACCTGCTGCCCGGTTTACGGCACCGGTATGGCCGTATCTTTTCGGCTTCGCGGCGGGATGTTTGGGCGGCGCCATAAGCGCCTCCGGTCCACCCGTTATCATCTACACATCACTACAGCCCTGGAACAAGGATCAGATCAAGGTTACCCTTCAGGGATTTTTTGTTATATCCGGCATTGTGGTCGTTATCTTCCAGGCTATCGGCGGGCTCGTTACAGGCATGGTTCTGTGGTATTTTCTTGCAGCCCTTCCCCTCCTGCTCTTTGGAACCTGGGTTGGATCATTTCTCTATGGACGAATCAGGGAAGAAACATACAGGAGCATCCTGCTTGTCCTTATGGGGCTTCTGGGGCTATTGATGCTCCTCAAATAACTTCTTCGTATTAAAGTTCACTCCTCTCCCGGGCTTTATTCTGTGAGCGTAAAGGAGATACTGCCAATGGAAACCCACGATGCCTCCTCCCAATAATTCTTGTCACGTTCACGGATAAAATATTCGATGCGGTAGTTGCCAGGCTGCCTGAGATCGAACGCAAAAGCGACAGTGCCCGGGTTATTGCAGTATGAATTTTGCCGGTATTGAGGGTTCTTCCCGTCGGCATCGCCGTTTGGACGATAAAGGATATAGCCGAACAGGTAGAGTGGATTATTATTACTGTTGCGATACGTTGAGACGAGGGGCCCTGTGAGCCATGCGCCGAATACGTGTCCCTGATTCCATGCATTCATTGCTTCTTTTACGGAAAAGGTTTTTCTCGATTCACGCACTTTGATTTGCTTGTCGTAAGAATCCGGACCGGTTACTACTTCATCGTATATTCCCACGCCCCAGCCCTTCAAATCCCAGCGCTGATATTTGAATGGGGGAGCAGGGAAGGGGTCGCCTGATTTGCCTGCCTGTGCATATGGCGGCTGATTTGAGGCGTTCTTAGCATCAACGAAGTTGAATGAATATTCTTTCGCCGTCACTTCATTGCGTGAATCCTTTTCTTCAAGTGCAATTCTGATTTTCCATGTGCCAAAGGAAAGGTTTGATCTGTTGGCGCTTCGCTCGTAAAACAGGGCAGGTAAGCTAAATTCCTGTTCCGAATATCCCTGCTCATCGAATCCATACCGGGTATTCCATACATCTGTTCCATCCGGGCGGAGTACCTGGACTTTGAAATAGTAATCGAAGGTGCCAAACCGGCTCAGATTTCCCTGTCTCTGGACGCGCATCCAAAACTTAACATTTGTAGACTGGAGCGGTTGAGTAAATACCCACGTGCTTTGGTTTGTGCTTACTCCAACGTCGAGGACACCGGGATGGGCGAGCGCCTCCTTTGAAATTGCGAAGGTACAAAAAACAATCAAGAAGAACAAAATCATCCGCAGTAATTTGAACTTTATATTTTTCAAGTTTTCGCTATGCATTGTCAAGACCCCTTTATATACTTATAACATTGGCAACAAATGAATATATGAGTGTATAAACTCTTATGCCTATCTCCTAAAAACTCATTAATACAGTGGCCCAACTTTTGTCCCCTATTCAACATCCGTGGATTTATTACCGGCGGACAATTTAAAAAGGAACATACCGCAAAGATTATGTCAATGAAAAAATCAGTGTTGCATTGCGGCGCTTCATGGTTTGATCCATCAACTTCTCAGTCAGGTGCGCCTATTTTTTCTCGTAGACCTTTCCATCCCTTCTCCTGTCAGACTGATACCGTCGTTGTTCATCAATCACCTTTGCGGTGAATAGTAAATGATATTGACACATAGGTATATTCTCCCTATAATCATGCCGCCTGAAAGGAAGTTATCAATTTAACTTTATATAATAAAAAATTCCGGGGGAAATTCCCGACGTACCTATTTGTAGACGGAATTTTGGAGATGCTTTTATGACGGGCTTTGACCGTGTTACCTTCGATCCAAACGTCATGGGTGGACGAGCATGCATTCGGGGAATGCGCGTGACTGTATCTTTGATTGTCAATCTCGTCGCGAACGGAATGAATGTGGAGGAAATTATAGCTTCCTATCCTTATCTGGAACCGGATGACATCCGCCAGGCGCTCCAATATGCCGCGTGGCTAACGGAGGAAAACGTCTACCCGCTCGAGACGAAGACAGCATGAGATTCCCTGCCGACATGGGCATATCCCGAAGACGGTAGACTTCTTGAATGCCCTTCAGCATGATGCCACACACGTATATGACCAGGAACTTGACAGCGCGCCTGATTCAGTCATTCTGAAAAAAGCCAGAGAGGAGCGACGCATTCTTCTGACACATGACCTCGATTTCGGCGAGTTACTTGCGGCCATTGGAACAGTATCTCCCAGTGTAATCATTTTCCGCCTGCGAAATATGCATCCCGACCGTGTAAATACCAGCCTTGATTCCATTATTAACAAACATGCTGCTCTGCTTGAACAGGGCGTCATCGTCAGTGTTGATGAAGGTCAAATCCGGGTGCGCTTGCTCCCGGTTGGGTCTGAAAAGTAAGACTGCAACAAACCGTCATAACAGGGTAACCGGCCTCGGCAGGTTTACCCCCGCCACAGATCAGGTAAACAACAGTTTTCTCTATTAAATCACAACCACGGCCTTCGCGGAGATGGCAAGAGGCATAGCCAAGGAGCAGGGTGCTCCTGAGATGTGTCTGGTCGTGGTGGAGCATCCTATCGCCGGACACAACCTGGAAGGCATCCGCAAAAAAATGGATGGCGTCTTTTTTGAGGTGATGAAAGTGGCCACGAAATGGCGGCCGGGAGCAAAGTATATCCGTCTTAAGCGCGGTCAGGGACGGTTCAATCTATCAAGCACCTTGTAAAGGGCCTGCGTGCCTTCCGTCTCCAGCCCCTCCGCCATAGCGGCGGTGTAGAATTGGTTTGCCAGGGCCAGGCCGGGAAGAGACAGCTTCATCCTCCTCGCCTCCAGCAGGGCGATACCCATATCCTTTACAAAATGACGGATGTAAAAGCCGGGGGCGAAATCGCCCTTCACGATTCTCCGCCCGAGCTGGTTGAGGCACCAGGAAGAGGCCGCACCTTTGCCGATGATGTCGATGACAGCGTCGAGGTCCAATCCGGCCCTGCGGGCATAGAGAAGTGATTCCACGACACCGACCATGGCGGCGGCGATAACGATCTGGTTGCTCATCTTGGTGTGCTGTCCCATGCCCGGTCCGCCCATGTAAGCGATATTTTTGCCCATCAATTCAAAGACCGGGAGTACCCGCTTGAATGCTTCTTCATCCCCGCCTGCCATGATTGCCAGCGTGCCCTCCCGTGCTCCGACATCACCGCCGGAGACAGGGGCGTCGAGAGACGAAACAGACTTGCCCTTCGCTTCTTCATAAATCCGGCGGGCCAGGGACGGCTCGGACGTGGTCATATCCACAATAATCGATCCCGGGCGGCTCCGCTCCAGCACCCCTCCCTTTCCCAGGATCACCTGCTCCACATCCGCCGGTTCGCCGACCATGGTGAATGTTACATCGCTTGCTGCCGCCACATCTCCGGGAGTGGCGAGCCAGTTGGCGCCCTGGCTGCACAGTTCTCCCGCCTTTTCTTTTGTCCGGTTATACACGGAGAGCGGATAGCCTTTTTTCAGAATATGTACACACATGGATTTCCCCATGACGCCTGTGCCGATCCAGCCGATTTTCTTCATCGCTCGCTCCTTTGTTGTTTTGTATACATTAGTTTACTGATCACCACGTCCCCGCTTGCTCTCCAGGTTGTGAACATGTACGTGCTGCCCGGATTTAATGTCTATGCGGGCGACACCTATAGGCTCACCGTATTTAAGAATGAGGCTGCCCTCCGGAATATCTCGAATGGCGAATTTGTGGCCGAAGGGGATGTTGTCTGTAATATGCACAACGACCTTGTCGCTTGCCGCTTCCACGACTATATCTGCGGGGGCTTCGATGGGTTCCACGACGGTCGCCACATTGTCGATTCCTTCCATCATAATCGCTTTTTTTGTCACCATGATTTAACACCTTCAACAGTTTTCTTCAATATTGATTTGCTAAACCCTCTTGGAACATATTTACCGTTTTTCTTTTCACATCGACGGTCCGATACGCTTGATGGCAAAATCATTGAAGCCCAGGCTCTCGGCCCTGACCAGCTTACCCGAGGCGACCTGCACAATTTCCGCAAAAATCCGTTTACCTACTTGTGGAATCGATTCGTGGCCGGTGATGATGGTGCCGGAGTTCATGTCCATATTGTCTTTCATCTTTTCAAAAATCGCCGTGTTCGTCGCCACTTTGATAGCCGGCACAATCGGCGAGCCGCAACAGGTGCCGCGCCCTGTCGTAAAGACAACGATGTGGCAGCCGCCGGCGACCATCCCAGTGAGCTGTTCGATATCCTGTCCCGGCGTATCCATCCAGACAAGCCCTTTTTTCGTAACGGGCATGGCATAGTCTATTACATCCTGGAGTGGTTTTGTACCCGCCTTGTAGATACAGCCGAGGGATTTTTCTTCGATCGATGACAAGCCGCCTTCAATATTTCCCGGCGTGGGCTGTCCGCCCCGCATGTCCACTCCCATGGCCTTTGCCGAATCCTCACATCTTCTTATTACATCATAACAGCGGGCTGCAACCTGCTCGCTCACGGCCCGGGCGGCGATGAGATGCTCGGCGCCGATAAGTTCTGTCGTCTCCGCGAGGATGACACTTCCACCGGCGTCGATTAAGAGATCGCAGGCGACACCCAGTGCCGGGTTGGCTGATATGCCGGAGCAGGCATCTGATCCCCCGCACTCGGTTCCGAGGATGAGCTCGGCCACGTCGCTCGGTGTGCGTTCCATGGAAGAGGCGCCGCCGACCATTTCACGTGCGGCACTCGCCCCTGCCGCTATCGCCTTAACAGACCCACCCTCATCTTGGATGATCACGAGATGGACCGGTTTATCCGGGCATGTCTCTTTTATTTCCGCAGCCATGTCCTGGGCTCGTAAAGTTTCACAACCAAGACCGACTACCACGACGCCGTAAACGTTGGGATGCGTCCCGTGGGCAACGATAACCTGTCTGGTTAACGCCGCATCGGCCCCCAGTTGCGTACATCCGTGCTGGTGCTCGACCCAGGTGGCGCCTGTTACAAGCTGGGATATTCCTCTGGCCACGCGGTTTGCACAAACTACGGATGGAATGATGATTACATGATTCCTGATGCCTACGGATCCGTCGGTACGGCGGTAGCCCATGAATTTCATCGTCTGTCTCTCTTTCTCATGAAGCTGATTCAAGCTATGACTGTTTTTCCTGCCCGTGGCCCCTTCACAAGGCACATCCAGGCTGATGCTATTATAATCAATTTGGCAAAAATGTCATCAGATAAATTTTCATTTGACAATTTCCGCCGACGTCATTATAGTACTTGAAAATCTTGTCTGTGAATTTACTCCCCCTTGTAAAGACGGACAGACCCTCCGAGATCTGGAAAAGAAGTAGGTCTCCTGAGAAATGTTCTCGAGCATTTTGACGGAGACCTTTTTTATTTTGGGGATTCTTACCCCTTCTGCTTTTTGAAAATTATGTCTGGGTGTTTACCATACTGGTAGATATACACAGACCCTAATGAGGTTTGAGAAAGTTGACCTCCCACGAAGTGGATGTTTCATTTCTGGGAGGTCTTTTATTTTTGGGACGCTTTAAAATTAAAAATGTTTTTATACAAGAGGAGGTAATGACTATATGGATGCGGCACAATTTTTTGGAATACTTGGAGTGACTGGCTCGCTGATTATGTCTTATGCGTTGTATCAAAAAGACTTGGTCTTTATTTTTGGGAATGCTCTTTCACTTTTTTTGACGGGAATATTGGTGGTGCTTTACTGGAGGTATAGATAAGGATTTTTCGAGAATCTTTTTCTGTCAGCCGATAATCGCTTTTAGTACTCTTGCTGCGATTTTTAACTGTTCATCATCTGCTGTCTTTAACAATGATTCGAGGATGGCCTTTCTTTTTCTGGGGTCTTCAATTTGAACCAGAGTGAAAATATCACTGAGATCGACCTCCAAAGATTCGGCGAGTTTAATAAGGGTGTCCAGCGTGGGGTTTTCTTTACCTCTTTCAATGCTGCTGAGATATTTGGGATTAATTCCCATTTTACCAGCCAGTTTTTCCTGGGTCATTCCCTTTTTAGCCCGCAATTCTCCGATTCTAATGCCGATCATCTGTTTGGTATCCACTTTTACCCCCTTTTGGATTTCTATACTGTCAGAATCCGCAGGGATTAAAAACAATCCAATGCACAGAATTATCTTGACATAATCTATGTAATGGACGTACTTATATTGGTAATTGGTATAAATTGTCCCCTTATAAGATACATGGACAAAGGAGGGGAATTTAATCTTAACAATCTTGCGTGATGATGTTTACCCGAAAGGTGAATATGAATAGGCGCTGTGAGGTTTGTGAAAGTTAGCCTCCTGAGAAGTGCGCTCAGCATTTTGACGGAGGCTTTTTTATTTTTACAAATGGAAGGAAAAAAAGAATTTTACAAGAAAGCAAAAGAAGCGCTGGAGAGTGAAGGTTACCGTTACTATGGCGAGGACGATATTAAAGGTATAGGAAGTTCTCACATGAGTAAGCCGGATTATATCGCTGTAAAAGGGAATATTCTTGTCATTGGTGAAATCAAATCACCAAAGGAAGGTCCGACATCTGCGAGTTGGAGACAAATTCAAAACAGTGACGGTGAAGAATTTAAGAAAGTCCGGCTTGAAGTTGCGGAAAGAGAAAAACTGGGTCTGATATCAAAAGAGGTTGGGGGTCATGAGATTATCATCCGGGGACAGATTTCGGATTATATTGAAAAGATAGGAATAACATATCATTTGCCTAGTGATATCTTTGAATTAGAATTCAAAGATATTCCCGTTAAAAAGAATGAGGATGATGATATTTCCACGAAAAAGAGGAGACATAGTTAAACTGCTTTATCTGACATTCGGACATTGAATTCAAGAGGCGAGAGATACCCTTGTTCCTTCCCAAATGGCTGACTGATTACATAATAAAACATTTCGAAGGTCTGCGGCTTGTGTCACAGTGGTTCTCTGCCGGCTATGGTTGGAGCTATCGTGTTGTTGGTCGAAGGCTGTTCGTCATTGTCGGTGTGCTGATCTGTCTCTGGGCAACACTCGATTATTTTGTACTCGGCAGATCCAGGAATACGGAGGAGCGTACCTTTGACAAGGTCATGCGTCTGCGCTGGAACGAGCCAACGGCTTCCCAAGAGATCGTGATTGTGGATATTGACGAAAAGTCACTCAGCGAAATGGCGGACGAGTTCGGGCGCTGGCCCTGGCCACGGGAGGTGTTTGGCGACTTCATCGAAAAGGTCAATAATCTGGGGGCTAGGGCGATTGTCTTTGATATCGTGTTTTCGGACCCCGACAAGTTCAATCTTTCCTCGGATGCACGCTTTAACGAGGCCCTGGCAAACGCCCCAAATGTTTTTTTACCGGTCATCCGCTTGAATGCCGAGGCCGACCGTCAATCCAAACTCAAAGTGAGTCAGATTCCCGGCATTCAGAAGCTGGTTGAACAACCGAAGGATACGACGGTTGGGCTTGTCTGGCCCGCGTTTCTTCCGGCAGCTCTGACTAACGGTAATTTCGGTACGGTCAATCTCACGCCGTCTCCGGACGGGATCACCCGCGACTATTGTCTGTATACCGATGAAAGCGGGTATCGCCTGCCCTCAATGGCGCTTAAGGTGGCTGAAGATGTGAAGGATGTTAAACTGGAGCCGAAGCAAACCAGTATCCGGATCAACTGGCGGGGGCGCAAGTCAACCTACTCCCAACTTTCATTTTCGAGTGTGTACAGCCGCTTGCGTAGGGGTGACGCATCTATCGCTGCCTTGCTTGAGAACAAGATACTCATAATCGGCACCACGGCACCGGCTCTGTTTGACCAGAAGACAGTCCCTATTGCCACGATTTACCCAGGGGTGAAGATAGTTGCCAATGCCATTGACAATCTGATCAGTAACGATGCTGTCCGTCAGCCGCCGAAGTGGCTTTCTTTCATCCTGGCCGTCTCCTTTGTCGCACTTCTGTGCACACTGTTGACCCTTGGGATGCGCACCAAGCTGCTGGACAAGGTGTTTGGTGCCTTCCAGATAATCTTCCTTGGCGTCACGCTGACTTTTATCAATTATTCCTGCTATTATGTGGACCTCTCCATGCCGTTTTACTATGGACTGACGGCATATGTCATCATGCGTAGCTATATCATGGCCGGACAACAGTATTTAAAGGGCAAAGGATTTTTCAAGCTGCACCTGCCAAAGAAAGGCCCCTTCATCGTATCCCTGGCGCACCTGCTGCTTGCATACCGTGGCGAAGATCGTGATAAAGAGTTTGTGCAGATGCAGATTGCCCGCGAGATGGTGCGGGATGTGACGCTTAAAACCAATGTGCGGGTTTTAGTAAACGAGCGGCCCATGGATATGGACGGTATGTTCGCCAAAATTTTTGAGAACCGGATGTTCATCATGCACATTTTGCCTGGGGAAGTTGACGCAGGTGAAGAAGATGTCTGGGGACATGCACTGGTGAAACGAATTCAACTTCAGCTTGACAACAACGGTTGCAAGGTTGAGGTTTTTCTTGAGTCTATCAGTACCCGTAAAGGGGTGAAAGACGCCGGACAGGTCTACTCCGCCGCCCGCGGCCTCTTGGGACAGGTGCTGATTCAGGAAAGGAATTGATACTATTGGCTGCGTCATTGCAAAAAATTCTGAAGAGAGGAGGTTGTCGTGATGTCGAAAATCCTGTGTGCGGTTATGAGCGTTGCTGTGCTGTTTAGTTTTATGACAGTCCTAGCATTAGCGGAGAATCAAACTGGAACCATGAACACTGATTCAAAGGTGATGAAGGAGGCAGGAGCAGATGCTCCCGTGGTTGGACAACTCCAAAAGGGAGCTGCTGTTCAGATCATTGACCGCAACGGCGGCTGGATGAAGGTGCAGGGTGGCGGCCTTTCAGGCTGGGTCAAATCCATACTGGTCAGGCGTGAAGCCAAACCTGGAAACATAAATGACGTGGCTGCTGTTATTTCAGGCCGTGGCGCCACCGGTCAGGTGGTATCAACATCCGGGACGCGAGGGTTGGACGCCGATACCTTGAAGTCGGCAAAATTTAATCAGCAGGAACTGGATAAGCTGGAAGCGCACAAGGTTGACAACAAGACGGCCAGGCAATTTGCCCAGACCGGAAGCCTTGCACCGATAAGCCTTGCCTATCCTCAGCCTGTCGAATCATCAGCACGGGAGGACAAAAAATGAACGGAAAACATTTTCTCTTGAGCACCGCCTTGTTTTGCTGGTTGATGGTTGCGTCTCTGGCCTTTGGTTTTGGTGATCTGCTAAAAGGCATCCCAGGTATCCCGGGTATGCCTGGTAATGTGCCTGATGCCGGACAAAAGAAAGACGCGACAAACAGTGGAAACACCAAACAACCTCCGCAAAAAGGTATTAACGGAGGCTTTAATGAGATCGTGAATGCCGTCATGACGACACAAGGCTCGGACGAGGAATTCGCTGTTGGTCGCCAGATTGCCGGTAATCTGCTTGGCGCCGCTCCCTTAGTAAGAAATCCAAAGCTGCAGGAGTACGTCAACAAGGTTGGTCTCTGGGTGGCCATGCAGTCTGAGCGGCCGGATATTCCTTGGAGATTCGGCGTTATCGAGACGGATTCAATCAATGCATTTGCCGTTCCTGGCGGATATGTCCTGATTACAAAAGGGCTATACAAGCTGTTGCAGACGGAAGAGGAACTTGCCGGGGTGCTGGGGCATGAAATAGCCCATATCGTAAAACAGCATCACTGGAATGTCATCAAGCAGCAGAAGCTGATAGCCGGTGCAACGAATATCGCCGGCAGTGTCGCTGACAATGCCATACTACAGAAATATATTGGCCAGGGGGCTGAAATGCTAGCGAGGGGGCTCGACAAGAATGCGGAATATGAGGCCGACGGTATGGGAGTGGTTCTCGCACGACGTGCTGGGTATGACGCGAGCGGTCTATTAAGCGTGCTTGACCGGATTGCGAAAAAGCCGTCCAAGGAGACTTCATTGCTGTACTCCACCCATCCAACGCCGGAGGATCGCTCAAACAGTCTTTCAGATACGTTTGCAGCAAGTTCAACCATGCTGGACGGCGGGAAAGAGGTAAACCGTTTTGTCCGGCTGGACTAATTAGATAAAGGATGTGAATTTATGGGACATCAGGCACATGCGGAGGGTGATAAAATCTCCGCTCTCATCATTATCATTATCGCCGGATTGATAGCATTGGCGCACGGGGCATGTACCAACGCACAGACCACAGCGCTGGTCAATCAGATGCAGGCAACGGACGCATGGTCTTTTTATCAGGCCAAGACAGTCCGCCAAACCACCCTGAAAACCGCCCTTGATCAGCATGAAATCCAAGGTTCTACATCTGGTAGTGAGAAAGTTGAAGGGTGGAAAACAACTATCGCTCGCTATGAATCTGACCCGGAAAAGAAAGAGGGAAAAAAGGAGTTGATGGAGAGGGCAAAAGAGCTTGAAAAGGAGTGCGAGCACAATCTGCATGCATTTCACAAACTCGAAATAGCCATTGCTATCTTTGAAATTGCAATTATTCTGGTAACAGCGTCGGTTATCACAAATATCAACAAACTCAAATGGGGTGGTGTATTAGTGGCTTTCATCGGAACATGGTTCTTTGTCATCGGTAAATGGTTTCCTATGGGATTTGGCGGTGGGCATTAAAACAATAAGTGATTCATTATTGTCCCCAACGTCTCAGTTAGACAGTGATGTAAAGTATAGAAAACAATGAAAATAAACAATATGGGCAAGGCCGTTGAACATGTTAGCACTTTCAGGGGGTATGATAAAAGCGGCAAAAAACAGGGTAAAACTAAAATAATATCAGCAGAGGAGGTGTAAGATGTCGGAAGAAATGGCAAATGCATCATGGTTCGATAGAATGATCTACAAAGTTTTAACGTGGTTAAAATTGACATCGGGTACTGGAATTATTGGTCTTGGCGGGTTTTGGCTTTTGTGGGGTTTGTTACATTACATAATTGTTAAACCGACAAGCGCATTTCAAGAACAAGTTGCCGAGACCTATTTTCTGCAAGCGGAAGTTGGATTAGTGATTGTTGGAATTGGAATTATCATCATGGAAATTAGGAAAAATCGAGACAAGTAACCATAGCATCAATCTTGGGAGACCAATTAACAAGAACTTTTTGAGATTAATCCCATAGTCATATAAAGCTGTAGTCGCAAATCACAAGGGTATTGCTGCATCATAATAAAATGACTGTAAGATAGGGCATTCCCTCGCTTAAGGAGGCTATTATGAATTTTAACAGAAAGCTTTTGGTCTTTGCTCTTACTTTTTTTCTTACTTTCTTCTTAGTCGCATCCACACATGCTGAAGAACCTGACAAGATCGAAAAGGTTGTTGTATCTGGCATTGGCGTTGACATGGATAAAGCAAAACAAAATGCCATCCGGAATGCCGTTGAGCAGGTCATCGGGACTTATGTGTCTTCCGATACAATGGTTCAGAACAGCACATTGTTGAAGGATGAGGTGCTGAGCTACAGCGGTGGATACGTCAAAGATACGAAAATTCTTTCGCAAGAAAAGACAGATGATGGACTATTTACCACGAAAATTGAAGCCCTTGTCGTCAGTACAAAGCTTAAGAGGAAGCTGGAGTCGTTGAACATTGCTACCAAGAAAGTGGAAGGTGAAAGCCTCTTCGGCGAAGCGGTCAGCAAGATCGATAACCAGCAGACAGGTCAGGCGTTACTTGACAAAGTACTCTCCAAGTATCCACAGGCTGCTTATACCTTTGAAATTGGTAAACCGCAGATACTTGCAACAGACCCAAGAACAGGAAGAGCTAAGATAAGCATTCCACTGGTTGTTCAGTGGGATCAGACCTTCTTGAGTGAGTTGAAAGATGTCCTGTCAAAGGTTGCCACTGTCGAACTAAAGTCGGCAGATATTGTGTCTTTCGGTAATGGACCGAACCGTAAATATATGCGTGGCAATAAAATCGTCTGCTTTTCGGGAAAAAGAACCATACGAAGCGGTAGAGCTGAGGTATGCGAAATTATCGGTATTCTCGGCAAGGAAGGAGAAAGTGCATCCCAGAGATCTGCAAGAACAACAGGGAAAAAATTATCCATCATGTCTTTATTGACTCGTGAAGACGATGAGTCAGTTAATACAAGCGGTGGTACACGGATAGAATTCAAAGAAAGATCGATTCTCAACCTTCCGGTTGGTTCTGAAAAAGAAATGTCTTTGTCCCTCAAATTTAAAGATAAATCTGGAACAGATATAGATGCTGCCACATATAATTTTCAGCGCCAAGACAGTGATAACTCAGATAAACAAGGGATACCGTTTAATCGCAGGGATCAACACAGCTTAACATTACAATCGGTATTAAAGGGAGAAGGCTTTACGCCACCCAATACCTTGAGCACCCTTAGTCGCGTGCGTTTAATCCTAACTGATGGGGTTTTCAAGATCGATCCGGAAGTGGATATTGATATCGGTATTCTTAAGGATATCTCAAAGATTGAAGTATTTATGAATGCTTTTAAATAGATAAATGATTTGTGGATTTTAAACATTTGCAAGTAAAAGGGAGGAGGAATTGAAATGAAGAATAAATTGTTTTTAGTAAGCCAAATTGTGATTTGCTTTATACTGATTGGATGCGGTAGTCCTCCACCACCAAAAGAATTTCTTGATTTAAAAGTGGGAGTTTATTACGCCGATTTGGGAACCGCCTTATCAATTCAAGAAAATGTAAACCTGAGTGAATTTATTTCCAGTATTCCAAAACCAGGTAAATGGGAAAAAGTCGATAACATCCAGTATATATATAGGATAAAGGGGGAGGATGCTATTACAAAGAAGAAGGAAGAAACGGCTTTGCTTTTCATGAAGCATACAGAAAATAACGCAGTTATATTGAGGCGCGTTGCTTTTAATGGAGAAGACATTCCATCGGGAGCAAAAGATCAACTGTTTAACAATATTGCGCTGCCCTTGGCATTAAAAAAGGCTTCAAATAAACAACAAGAACAACAAGCACAGAGGAGCAGTCAGACAACAAATAAATCTACAGATCAATCACCAGCAAGTAATGATGTGCAAAGATTGAAAGAGGAATTTGCCAGTGCTGATAAAGAAATTAATTTGGTGTATAAAGACCTTATGAAAAAACTTAGCCCTGGTGTTAAATCCGAACTTAAGAATGAACAGATTGCTTGGATAAAAGAAAAGGAAAACAAATGCAATGCCGAAACAAGTGATGTTAACCGTTTGAATTGTCTCATAAAGATGACAACAGAAAGAACGTCGCAACTGAAAATTTATTCCAGTAAATAGCCTTCACACTGAAAATCAACAGGGAAAGGAGAAAAAATGAAACGGTCGTTCATTTTAATTGCTGCAATTATTCTTTTATCGGCCAATGCCTACGCCCTTGATCCCTCGGGAAAGTATTCTTACAAAGAAAAAGGATATTCGGGAGAAATGACTGTAACCCAGACAAAAACATTTCCCATTACATGGCATGTCAATGTTTCCACTGTTTCACCCGCGCCTCAATTTCACACTTGTGATGTTGAGGCGACGGGAGAAAGTCTAATCAGCAGCGAAAAGGAGATAGAAGCTCTTTTCGTATCCAAAGTGGATGGGGGTGATACCCCTGCCAAATTTACAATCAAGTTCACGTCCAAAGGGGCATTAATCGAAGTTCAAGAGAGTGGAGGAACCTGCGGACTCAATGGATACTATGGAGGCAAGTGGGTAAAGACGGTAGCGAAAAAGGGCAAGAAGAAATAATTGAGTATGATGTCGCCCGAATTCAGGTGGAACGCTTCGCGTCCCGACATGCTTGTGCCGCCGCTTAGCTCCGCTGATAGGCAAAGAAATCGCAGAAAGAGAGGTGTATCATGGAATTATTAGTGCATCCAAAAGAGAAGGTCTATTTCAATTTCAACGCATGTCTCGTGATTAGCTCTATTATGATGAGCTTTTTACTCTTCAGCACTTTTGCCCAGGCACGAACAGCCGCAGATGTTGACAGAGATTTAAAAAAAGCAGCCCGATCATCTGTTTGGTATCCACTTTTACCCCCTTTTGGATTTCTATACTGTCAGAATCCGCAGGGATTAAAAACAATCCAATGCACAGAATTATCTTGA
>Ga0315278_10001618_pt1 | contig 19893 bp, 20 predicted proteins | sample YL17G06_0_MG_FD_203880 | JGI IMG/M metagenome (GOLD analysis project Ga0315278, IMG submission 203880) | Sediment microbial communities from Yellowstone Lake, YNP, Wyoming, USA - YL17G06_0 | ecosystem: Environmental > Aquatic > Freshwater > Lake > Sediment | place: USA: Wyoming | collected... | reverse complement strand
TCGGGGTCATCGCGCCACACGCGCACATGAACGCGTCGTTCGCGAGGACATCGCCGGTCCGCGGGTCGATAGCGTTCTTCTCGCAGAGCGGGGCGTTCTGCACGGCCGCCATCGAGTACTCGGTGCGAGAGCTGCTCGGGTTCTCGGCGTTCATCAGCTCGGGCAACAAGTGTGACGTCGACGATGCGCAGATGGTCGACTACTTCGCGCACGACCCGAAGACGACCTGCATCGCTGCGTACATGGAATCCGCAAAGGACGGGCCCGCGTTCTTCAAATCGCTCCAGCGGGCGTCCAAGAAGAAGCCGATCGTGATACTCAAGGCCGGCAGGACCGTGGGCGGCGCGGCCGCCGCGAGGTCCCATACGGGGGCACTGGCTGGCTCGGACGCGGCATACGATGCCGTGTTCAAGCAGACCGGGGTCTACCGGGCGAGGACCATGTACGAGCTGTTCGACGCGGCGCAGGCGCTCGCGAACCAGCCCCCGATGGACGGCGATGGAATCGCGATCGTCACCAACGCGGGAGGGATGGGGGTCATAGCCACGGACTTCGCCAACGACCAGGGATTGCCCCTGGCCCAGCTGTCGAAGGAGACCCTCGATGCCGTCGGGAAATCGTGCCCACCGACCTGGAGCTGGGGGAACCCCGTGGACATCATCGGGGACGCGGACACCGCGAGGTACGCCAACGTGCTTACGGCCGTCGGCAAGGCCCCCGAGGTCAAGGGCATACTGGTCATCGCGGCCAGACAGGCTGCGACGAACATCTTCGAGATCGCCAAATGGATCGCCATCACGCACAAGGTGAGCGGCAAGCCTACCGTCGCGTGCTTCGCCGGGATAGAGGACCCGGAATCGGAACGTTTCCTCGACATGAACGGCATCCCGGTCATGGAGGTCCCCGAGAGGGGCATCACCGCATTGCACGCGCTGCAGGCCCGGGGCAGGTTCCTGAGGAAGATGGGGCTGGACATCTGCCGCCCGCGCAACTGCCTGCCGGATTGACCGGTCAGCTCAGCCCAGGAGGTCCTGGATGATCATGATGTAGCCTATCACCAGGAAGACCATGCTCACCCAGAACGCCACCCAGATGAGCTTCAGCAGCTTCACCCGGTCCTGGAGCAGCTCCTCGAGCCTCAAGCCTCACGCCCCTGCGCGCTTCGCGGCCTTGTCCTTGATCCGCTTCAGCCTGAAGGTGTTGTCCCGCTCCAGCTCCTCGAGCCTGAACCTGATGAACCGCTCGATCTCCTCCAGCTCCGGGAGGACCTTGAACTCGAGGGCGTTGACCCTGCGCTTCGTCCTCTCGATCTCGTCCAGCAGCTTCTTCATGGTGGTCTCGAGCTCGGCCGCCTTCACGATCGTCTCGAGGAGCTTCTCGTAGGCGTCCGCCGCCTCGTCGATCCTGGGCGAGGTGCCTATGACGCCGTACCCGCGCTCGTCCAGCGGCGCGGTGATCCTGGACGATTTTATCTCGGGGACGACGACGCCCATCAGGTTCCTGCTCATGAGCTGTATCTCGGGATGGATCGTCAGCGCGTAGGCCGCGGACCGGACCGCGATGACACCGTCGACGGCGTTCGCGATGGCGATCCGCTCCTGCGCCACCAGGTACCGCTTCGCGATCTCCAGCCTCAGGTCCTTCGCCTGGTCCAGTATCTTGAAGAACTCGAGTATGAGCCCGTCCCGCTTCAGCTTGAGTATCTTGTGGCCGTTCCTGGTCAGCTTGATCTTGCGAGTGACCTCGAGCAGCTCGGAACGTGTCGGCTGGATCTCCCTCACGGTCATGCCTGGTTCACTTCTTCCTGTTGATCGGGTGGTACTTCTCGATGAACTTCCTGTCGATCTTGGTCAGCGAGTCGATAGGCAGCTTGGATATGAGCTCCCAGCCGAGGTCGAGCGTCTGGTCGATGGTGCGGTCCTCGTCCTTCGCCTGCCGGACGAACCTGTCCTCGAAGGAGTCGGCGAAGTCCAGGAACTTCCTGTCCCGCTCGGACAGCGCCTCCTTGCCCACGATGGCGACGAGGCCCCTCAGGTCCCTGCCCTCAGCGTAGGCCGCGTAGAGCTGGTCGGAGACCGCCCTGTGGTCCTCCCTCGTGCGCCCCGGGCCTATGCCCTGGCCCATGAGCCTGGACAGCGAGCGCTCGACGGCGACCGGAGGATAGATGCCCTGCCTGTGCAGGTTCCTCGACGCCACGATCTGACCCTCGGTGATGTACCCCGTCAGGTCCGGGATCGGGTGGGTGATGTCGTCACCCGGCATGGACAGTATGGGGAACTGGGTGATCGACCCGCGCTTGCCCTTGATCCTGCCCGCGCGCTCGTAGATGCTGGCCAGGTCCGTGTACATGTATCCCGGGTACCCGCGCCTGGCGGGCACCTCCTCCCTCGCCGCGCCGATCTGCCTCAGCGCCTCGCAGTAGTTGGTCAGGTCCGTCAGGATCACGAGGACGTGCATGCCCAGGTCGAACGCCAGGTACTCGGCCGTGGTCAGCGCGAGCTTCGGCGTGAGCAGCCTCTCGATGGCCGGGTCGTCGGCCAGGTTGAGGAACACGACCGCGCGCTTGAGCGCGCCCGTGCGCTCGAAGTCCTTCATGAAGTACTGGGCCTCCTCGCTCGTGATCCCCATGGCGGCGAACACGACGGCGAAGTCCTCCTTCTCCCCCAGGACCTTGGCCTGCCGGGCGATCTGGAGCGCGATGTCGTTGTGCGGCAGGCCCGAGCCGGAGAAGATCGGGAGCTTCTGCCCCCTGACGAGCGTGTTCATGCCGTCTATGGACGATATGCCCGTCTGGATGAACTCCTGCGGGTTGTCCCTCGCGTAGGGGTTGATGGCGGCCCCGATGATCTCGAGCCTCTTCTCAGGGATGATCGGCGGACCCTTGTCGAGCGGGTCGCCGGACCCGGAGAGTATCCTGCCGAGCATGTCCTTCGAGACGGGCATCTTGACCGTCTCCCCGAGGAACTTGACGCCGGACGCCCTGTTGATGCCGCCCGTGCCCTCGAACACCTGGACGACCACGACCTCGTCGGACGTGTCCAGGACCTGCCCCCTCTTGGTCGAGCCGTCCGGGAGGGCGATGGTGACGAGCTCCCCGAAGCCGACCGGCTCGGTCTTCGCCACGAAGACCAGCGGTCCTGCGACCTGGTTGATCGTGTGGTACTCCTTGGCCATGCGCATCACACCCCCAGCTCCGAGAACTGCTTGCCCATCGCCGCCGGCATGCCCTTGAGGTCCTCGTCCATGCTCTCCTCGAACTTGAGCTTGCCCAGGTCGCTCCTGCAGGGCAGGGCGACGATCCTGTCCAAGGGCACCTCGAGGGAGATGGCCTTCCTGGCCAGCTCGGAGAACCTCTTGATCGCGCTCATGTACTCGTACTGCCGCTTGAGCGGGCTGTACGTGTCGACCGCGTGGTACGCGCTCTGCTGCAGGAAGAACTCCCGGATCATCCTCGCGACCTCGAGCGTGAGCCTCTGCTCCTCGGGCAACGCGTCCGACCCGACCAGCTGGACTATCTCCTGCAGCTCGGACTCCTTCTGAAGGGTCTCCATGGCCCAGAGCCTCACCGCGTTCCAGTCCTCGGCCACGTTCTTCCGGTACCAGTCCTCCAGCATCGGGCTGTAGAGGCTGTAGGATGTAAGCCAGTTGACCGCCGGGAAGTGCCGCCTCTCCCTGAGCTTCGAGTCGAGGGCCCAGAAGACCTTGACGATCCTGAGCGTGTTCTGCGTGACGGGCTCGCTGAAGTCGCCGCCCGACGGCGACACGGCCCCGATGACGGATATGGACCCGGTCGGGCCCGAGAGCGTCTTGACACGGCCGCACCTCTCGTAGAACTCGGAGAGCCTCGACGCGAGGTACGCGGGGTAGCCCTCCTCACCGGGCATCTCCTCGAGCCTGGAGGATATCTCCCTCATGGCCTCCGCCCACCTGGATGTGGAGTCGGCCATCAGCGACACGTCGTAGCCCATGTCCCGGTAGTACTCCGCGATGGTGATGCCCGTGTAGACGGACGCCTCCCTTGCTGCGACGGGCATGTTGGATGTGTTCGCGATGAGCACGGTCCTGCCCATGAGCGGTTTCCCGGTCTTCGGGTCCTCCAGCTCCGGGAAGGTCGTCAGCACCTCGGTCATCTCGTTCCCGCGCTCGCCGCAGCCGACGTAGACGACGATCTGCGCGTCGCTCCACTTGGACAGCTGCTGCGAAGTGACCGTCTTGCCCGTACCGAACCCGCCCGGGATGGCCGCCGTGCCGCCCTTGGCCAGCGGGAAGAGCGTGTCGAGGACCCTCTGGCCCGTGACGAGCGGGATGTCCGGGAGGAGCTTCTCCATGTACGGCCTCGCGCGCCTCACCGGCCACCTCTGCATGAGCATGACCCTGTGCCCGTTCTCGAGCTCGCCGACCGGCTGGTCGAGCGTGAACTCCCCTTCGGAGATGCTCTTGACGCGCCCGCTGACGCCCGGTGGGAGCATGACCCTGTGGACGACATTGCCCTCGGGCACCTCGCCGACCACCATGCCGCCCTTGAGCTCGTCGCCCTTCTTCACGGTCGGCTTGAACATCCACTTCTTGGACCTGTCCAGGCCCGGGGCGGTCACGCCCCTGGACACGAAGTCCCCCTGCTTGGCCATCAGCACCGGGAGCGGCCTCTGGACGCCGTCGTAGATGCTCGACAGCAGGCCCGGTCCGAGCTCGACCTGGAGAGGGGCGCCCGTGTCGACGACCGTTTCCCCCGGCCTGATGCCGGACGTGTCCTCGTATACCTGGATGACCGTTCTGTCGCCGACCAGCTTGATGACCTCGCCCATGAGCTTCAGCTCGCCCACGAAGACGACGTCGTACATCCTCGGCGAGATGCCTTCGGCTGTCACGACCGGCCCTGCGACCCTGTTGACCCTGCCCTTGCCCTTGTCCGCCATGCGCACACCCCGAATCATTTCGACTTGTAAAGGTCGATGCCTATCGCCCTTCGAACCTTGTCTCTCATGTCGCCCTCTTCCTCGCCCACGGGGATGACGACCGGGTCGACGCTTGCCATCATCCTTGTCCTCAGCTGCAGGGGCAGCCGTTCGAGGTCCTTCGTGTGGACTGCGAGTATGCCCACATCGACATCGTCCATGAGCTTCACCACGGTCTCCTGCAGCTTGTCAGGCGTGATGCCATACACCCGCCTCACACCCGCGAGCCTGAAGCCCACGACGAACTCCTCGGAACCGACGACCGCTATCTCCATGTCACACCACCAGCAGCTCCTCGATGACCTTGCCCGGCAGCCGGCTCTCCTTGCCGCGGGCGATTATCCTGATGTTGTCCACTTCCACCTTCTTCCGGATCATGTAGTTGATGATCGGCAGCACCGAGAGAGGGTAGAGGTGGGCGAACTTCTCGCTCGTGCCTATGAGCGCCTTGTCCAGCGAGATCGTCAGGCCGGACATCTTGTGGTCCTCCTTGAACCGGTCCATCGCAGGCTTGACCGCCTCGTAGAGCGAGGACCGCTCGACCGCCTCCAGGACCGGGGGGATGCCCTCCGCCTGGGCAAGCGCCCTGAGCGCGTCGAGGCCGAACTCCATGCCGCCCGGGATGAGGTACCTCTGCATCCGGTCCTCGGGTATGCGCTCGCCCTTCAGCTTGAGCAGCACCTTGAGGTTCGTCACGTCGACCTCGCGCCTGACGAAGTCCCTGAGGAGCCTCTCGGGGTTGTTGGTCGGCTCTATCACCGCAAGGAGGTCGTAGTACATCATCCTGTCAAGATGGTCCTCGAGCGGCGCGAGCTTGCCGAGCTCCACCACGTCCCTGACCAGCTCGGGGTTCAGCCTGAGCGACGGTTCCTTCGACAGCGATTCCATGATCTCGGACAGCGACTCCATCGCCACGAGCGATCGCAGGTATGCCTCCGAGAACGAACCCGCGGGTACGAGGGTGTCGAGCACCTCGTCGTCCCTGGCCTTCGACACCTTGCCCCTGAGCACAGTCTTCACGTTGAACGTGTCCCAGCGCCGAAGGTAGTTCCCGACCATCTCGTGCAGGTGCCCTCGCGTGAAACCGAGCACGGCGGCGTACGTCGATGCGAGGTTGCTCGTGACCGCGACCTCGACCAGGTCGGCGCCGGTGTGCCTGGGGCTGTGCCTCGTGACCTCGTCCCTGTACCGGGTCTCGCCGAGGAACCTGGCAATCTCGTGCACGTCCATGACCAGGAGCCTCGCGTACGTGTCCTTCGAGAACAGGAAGCTCTTCCTGGCCTTCACGCGTGTGCACGCGTAGGCAAAGTTCCCTCCGCCGCCGAAGAGATGCATCCTTCAAATCACCCGAACAGCCCGGAGTATATCTCCTGAATGCGCTTGTTCCAAACATCCTCGAGCATGCTCTCGAACCGGAAGTCCAGCCGCACGCTCCTGTCCTTGGTCTCGAACACGAGCCCGCCCCTGCAGTCGATGACGCCCGCATCGGCCATGCCCGAAGGCAGCTTGAGGAGCGGCTTGTCCCGGGCGCTGGAGTAGACATAGCAGTCGCCGAGCTCCTTCTTGGCCTTCGCGGTGAGCTTCGAGTAGAGACGCTTCCGCTTGTCGTCCGGATATGCCGCCAGCTCCGACAGCACATGCGTCTTGAGGTCCTCCATCACATGCCGCTGGGCGGACAGCATCGCCTTCTTGGACTCGAGCTCGGCGCTCGATAGCTCCTGCTGCTCCATCTGAGCGATCATGGACTTCGCGCGCTTCTCCGCCGCGACGCGGTGCTCGTCGATCTGCTTGTCCGCGGCCTGGATCTGCCCGTCCCGCTCCTTCTCGCCGATGCGGATGGTCTCCCGCTTCCGCTCCTCACCCTTCCGGAGTATGTCCTCGACTATCTTCTCAAGGCCCATGGCTCTTACGCTCCTCGATCCGTGTCGGTCGTCCTGCCGGTCCGTGCGTTCCGATTTCGTCGTTCATGCGTTCATGATCAGGAAGGCGACGACGAAACCGAGGATGACTATGGTCTCGGGCAGAACCATCAGGATCATGCCCTTGCCGAACATCTTCGGGTCCTCAGCGGTCGCGCCGACCGCAGCCGCGCCTACCTGCCCCTGGGCGATGCCCGTGCCGAGCCCCGCAACGCCTATCGCGATGCCCGCGCCGATCAACGCCAACCCTACCTGGCTTGGATCCATTCTTCCTACCTCCTCATTTGTCTCCTACCGTGTGCTTCCTCGCATACCTCAGAGGGGAGAACTCCTTTCCGCCCCCCTCGAAGAACTTGAGGAAGAACTCAACATAGTTGAGCCTGACCGCCTGAATCCCCGCGGACAACGCCCCGAGGAAGAAGACGAAGAACATCTGGGTGACGAACAGCGCCAGCGCGCCCACCACCGCAATGCCGATGTTGTGACTCTCGAATATCAGCGGGAAGAGCATCGTGTTGAACGCGAGGGCCATCGCGCCCTTGCCGACGGCCAGCGCCGCCAGCCTGGTGTAAGAGATGAGGTTCGTGAACAGTCCCACGACCTCCGACAGCGCCATCGCCCCCTCGGTGAGCGGCAGGCCGATGACGCCTATCAGTATGATCAGGACGGCCGGTATCGATGCGACGATGCCCGCGATGTTAGCGGTCATGTCCGGGACCCATGCGAGCACCGTGGAGTTGACGAAACTACTAGTCGTGGTCGCGTCCCCGGCCACGGTCATGATCTCGATGAACAGCCCGAGCAGTATCAGGAGCCACGCGAGCTTGGCCAGGGCGTGCTTCATGTTATGGCGGTAATGGTTGACGAAACCGATGGTGAATCCGAGCGTCAGGTGCGCCCAACCGGCCACCAGCGAGATGGCGAGCATCTCCTTGATGTCGTGCATCTTGTCGAGCAGCGGATGGAGTGGTATGTTCGCCACGACCTCCCACGAGTGCTCATCGGGCGCCGCCTCCAGCGGGTGGAACGGCACCCCGAACGCTTCCGCGAACACGAACAGGCCGAACAGGCTCGCCAGCAGGCCGCCTGCGAGGACGATCGTGCCCAGCTTCTGCAGGTCCGGGGAGCCCTTGAGCTTCCAGCGCATGACCCCGCCCAGGGCCATGAGGCCGAGCCCGAACCCCAGGTCGCCAATCATGAAACCGAAGAACAGTGGGAATGTGATGAACAGGACGAGCGTCGGATCTATCTCGTCGTATTTGGGCGTCGAGACGAGGTCTATGAAGAACTCGAACGGCTTGACCGGCTTGGGGTTCTTCAGCTTGACCGGGGGCTCGTCCCCCTTCACCGTAGGGATCCGCTCGACGAACGCCAGGCCGCCGCACAGCGACCCGAGCGCCTGCTGGAGCTCGCCGAACTTGGACGAGGGCATCCAACCATCTATGACGAACGAGTTGTCGGAGGTTGCGATCCGCAGCGGGGTCTCCGCCTTCATGACCTCGATCGTGAGATACTCCTCGGACGCGACGATGAGATCCGCGAACTGGCGCCTTATGGATTCAAGGTCTGCTTCGACCCGCTTGAGGTCCTTCTCGAGGTCCAGGAGCACGGCCTCGTTCCGTCTGATGATGTCGTCCGGTTGGCCCTTGAGCTTCGGGAGCTTCGTCTCCTGGTAGCCGTGTTCCCCCAGCACCCGGACCGCATCGACCTTGTCCTCGTTCCTGACGAACGCGGCGACGACGACATCGGCCTTCCTCTGGAGCTTGATGAGGTCGGATCCGGGGACCTTCGACCGCAGGTCCCGTTCCGGGTCGCTCTTGCACAGGCCAGCGAAGACCGATATCGAGTCGTAGCCTTCGTAGTCCTCGACCGGTATCCCGAACTGTCTGAACGGTCCGAGCGCGCTTATCTCCGACTCCTTCTCCCGCATCAGGCTCTGGATCCTCTGTCTGGCCTCGGCCTTGCTCGTGGTGTTGAGGTCGAGCGTGACCAGCGCCTGCTCGATCTTCTTCGAGATGTCGCTGGTCCGAAGTTGCCCACCTGGTTTGTGCCCCTCGATGCCCAACGAGCGGATCATCGACCGGAGCTTGAGCAGTTTCTGTGAGGCATCGGACGCCTTTCCGAGCGGCTGGCCGAGCTTGAAATCCTCGTCCTGCTCGGTGAAATCGATGAGATGCAGTACGCCGAGCTCATAGAGACACTCGATGGTGACATCGAGGCTGTCTATCGACCCGATGACGACTGCCCGGGTCATCTCCTCAGGCCTAAGCATCCGCGGCACTCTCGAACTCCGAAAGAACGAACTCCTTCACCTTCGCTGAGCGGCCCTTCGCGCCCGAGACGAGCGCATCGGCCCTGCGCGCACCTTCCTCGAGCAGTGCCCGCTTGCGTACGTCCACGCGCGACCGAGCATCCGCGGTGACAGAATCCAGGTGCTTTCTCGAGGCCGCATCGGCTGCCTCGACCTTCTCGATGGCCCGTTTCTTACCTTCAGCCTGGAGCTGCTTGCGCCTCTCCTCAGCCTCCCGGGTCATCGCACGGACCTGCCCCTCCGCCAGCTTGATCTGGTGAAGGATCTCGGCCTTCCCCATTTCGGACATGTCCGTCCTGCTGATGCGAGTTTCGATATAAATAGACTGCTGGACTGCACGAGTTCGGCCGTTGCCGGAGCCAGGAGGCGAGATAACACCGAGATAATCGTTGATTTCGGCGGGGGTCGTCTTGTGCGGCCGGGGGCTAGTGCTTGAGCTTGCCCGCGAAGAGCTTCTTGTCGAGCCGCGTCACAGCGACACCGGCCTGCCCGAGCAGGGCGAACCCCGCATTGTCCGAGTAATCGTCGATGAACACCACCCTCTGCACCTGCGCGTTGAGAATCATGCGCGCGCATATCGGGCAGGGCACGATCGTCGAATAGAGGGTGGACCCTCGGGCGTTCGTGCCGGCCTGCATCAGGGCGTTCTGCTCCGCGTGGACCGCCGTGCAGGTCTCGAGCCGCGTGCCAGAAGGTATCCCGAGCTTGTCCCGGATGCACCCCATCTCGCCGCAGTGGGGCAGTCCGCGCGGGTTGCCGTTGTATCCCGTGCTCTTGATCTCACCGACATCGCTCACGATGATGGCGCCTATCTGCCTGCGGGTGCACGTGCTCCTGCGCGAGACCTCGATGGCTATGTTCATGAAGTACTCGTCCTTCGATATCCGGTTGTTCTCGTGCCCGCTCGTGAGCGCACTCCCCTGGTTTCGAGAAGCCAGAGGGGATAATTAATCTTGCGCGATGAACCGAGTTAGACGGGGGATGTTTCTTTAACAGATGGGCCATTATGCTGTTGGGAAGATGAAGGCCCTGAAGAGGAAGGTCCCGTGGAACAAGGCCGTCGCCGCGTGCCTTGCCACAGTGGCGGTCGCGCTGCTGCTCTACGCGATCATGACCGGGAGCGAGACCACGACGACGGACACGGACCGCATGGGGATGTGGTCCAACAAGACCTACTCGTCGTCCAACCTCGCGCTGATCGTGCTCGCATCGTTCATATTCGCGGTCGCGGTCATGTTCATACTCCTCAAGGAGAACTACAAACCCTTACCCCCGGAGATGGTGAAGGCCGTGCCCTTGCCGCCACCCCCGCCGCCCGAAGAAAGGGCGGAGACGAAGGCGGTCGAGGTGAAGGTCGCGCCTGAGGAGCCTGTCCCCGCAAGGACCGGGGACGAGGCGACGAAGGACAACTACCTCGTCCTCCGGCTGCTCTCCGGCGACGAGCGGCAGATGTTCAAGGCGGTCATGGATTCAGGCGGGGAGGCTCTGCAGAAGGACCTCATCCAACGTACAAAGATGTCCAATGCGAAGGTCTCACGGCTCTTGGACAAACTGGAGGAGAAGGGCGTGATCACCAAGGAGAGGCACGGGTCGACGAACAAGGTGAGGATCAAGCTCGAGGAATAGCCGAGCCCGCTTTTCAGTCCACTTTTCACATATGTGCAAACGTTCTGATAACTTTCCACGTCAAGTCCAAGTACCCTTTCAGCCAAACTAGGATACAGAAGCTGCGGGCAAGGGAAGACCGCGCCCGGAGCGGAACAGAGGTGAACAAGAATGAAGACAGCAGCGATATTCGCGATCGTAGGGGTCATCGCGGTGCTAGGCATCGCCGGCGCCGCAGTGGCCACGGGTGCCGTCGCATCCCCCCTGAGCAACGGGACAAGCGACGGGTCTGGGAACATGCATCAGTGGCACCACGAATGGCAGTGGTCATACAGCGGTGACACGGGCACTACCCCCCACGACTGGAACTACACCTACGACTACAACTACTGCACGAACACATCCTGCGTTTGCATGTGATCGGCAGGAGTGACCCGCAAACCCTTTCCCAATCCTATCTAGATGATTTTCCCGGACGGCGACCCATCTGGAGGCGACGGCACTGACCACATCCATTTTATACCAAGGCCTCGCTGTCAGCGACGTGTCCGGCCCCGGCGATGGACAGGGGGAGAAGAAGAAGCGTCATCCCGCCGTACTCTTCCTCAGGGATGCTGGTATCGCGTTCTCATTCGTTGCATGCATCCTACTGGCGATGTTCGCCTACACCGGCCTATGGCCGCCTCTTGTGGTCGTCGAGTCCAACAGCATGATGCACAGCGAGGACAATGTCAGCTACATAGGGGTCATAGACACAGGGGACCTCGTCCTCGTGAAGGATGTCGGGTCGGCGTCCGACGTGGTCACATATGTCGAGGGGGCCCACACGGGCCACGAGACCTATGGAGACTACGGTGATGTGATAGTATACAGGATAAACGGGGACGATGCGCGGACCCCGATAATCCACCGGGCGATGGTGTACCTCGAAGCGAACTTGTACTCTCGGACATTCCGGTGCGAGGCGCTCGCGTTCCTGGAGCGCGGCCCGACCGGTGAGTGGGACACGTCCAACCCGACCGACACATGGGACAATCTCTCGAGCACGCTGCTCCTCTACCATGTCGGCTACAACGACCTCACGGTGTCGGTGAACCTGGGCACCGTGATAAGCTACTACCGCAACACCGAGCTCCCGGACGGCTTCGTCACGAAGGGAGACCATAACCTGCAGACCGATGTGTCGGGGCTGCTCGGGAACAGGCTAGTGGCCCCCGGTTGGATCGTGGGCAAGGCCCGTGGTGAGATACCGTGGTTCGGCCTTCTGAAACTGTGGTCGACCCATTCGCTCGAGAGCCCGGCGCCCCCGAACAGCGTCCGCGACCTCTGGATAGCCATGGCGGTCATCGTGATCGCGCCGATAGGGCTGGACATCATCCTGACCTACAGGCTGCGGAGGCGGATCGCGAGGAGGAGGGAGGTCGCCGTCAGGGAAAACGAGCTGGAGACGCAGGGGACAGCTCCTGAAGATGGGATCGACCGGCAGCCGCCTGCGGGTGGCGGAACGACGGAAGGGCCCGAGCCGCCCGGAAAGACGAACTAGCCTCAGAGAAGTGTCGTCTGGAACCTCAGCTTGTAGTTCTTCAGGTTCAAGAGCATCTCGTCCTCCTCCATTATGCGCCTCGCCTCGGTTGGATGGACGCTCAGCTCGATCTCCTTGGTCCTGCCGCCGCGACCGAACGATTTCACGCGCGCGTGGATGAGACCGAGCATATCGAGCTCCGAGATCAGGTCCGTGATCCTGCGCTGTGTGAGGATGGCCATCGATGTGCACTGGCAGAGCTCCTTGTAGGTCTCGTAGAGGTCGCCGGTCGTGAGCTTGCCGTTCCCGCGCTCCTCGTTGAGCATGACGCCCATGAGCACGAGCTTCGATTGGACTGGCAGGGTGCGGACCGCCTCTGTCACGCAGTCCAGCTCGATCTTGTTCTTGGCCCGGATCACATCCGAGTCCGTGACAACGGCCATGTGATTCCTCTCGGTGATCTCCGCCGCGACCCTGAGCAGGTCCAGGGCGCGCCTCGCGTCTCCGTGCTCCTGGGCGGCCAGGGCCGAGCACAGCGGTATGACCGAAGGCTCGAGGACGCCGTCATCGAACGCCAGCTTGGACCGCTGCGAAAGGATGTCGCGCAGCTGCTCAGCGTTGTACGGAGGGAAGACCATCTTCTCCTCGCTGAGGGAGCTCTTGACCCGGGGGTCCAGGAACTCTGTGAACTTCAGGTCGTTGGAGATACCGATCACGCTGACCTTTGCGTTCTTGAGGTCCTCGTTGATCCGGCAGAGGTGGTAGAGCACATCGTCCCCGCTCTTCGACACGAGCTTGTCTATCTCGTCGAGGGCGATGACGATCACGCGCCTCTCCTCATCGATCTTCTCCCGCAGTATGTTGTAGACGCGCTCGGTGCTCCATCCCGTGAACGGGATGCGCGCCTCGAAATCCTCGATGAATATGTTGCCTATGTTCTGGAGGACGCCGTACTGCGTATCCACGACCTCGCAGTTCATGTACACGAAGTGCACGTTCCTGAGCTCGGTGCTCGCGCGCTCGATCTCCTTTCCTATGAACTTGATGGTGGCTGTCTTGCCCGTCCCCGTCTTTCCGAAGAGAAGCACGTTCGAAGGCCTCTGCCCCTCGAGCGCCGTGACGAGGATCGAGGCGAGCTGCTTGATCTGCTCCTCCCTGTGAGGCAGAACGTCGGGGATATAGGACGGCCTGAGGACGTCCCTGTCGCCCTTGAAAACAGACTTCGATCTGATGTACTGCTGGAAGATGGTATCCTGCACCTCACATCCCTCGCCTGGACAAAAGTCCTCCCCTTCCCCCAAACTTCCGATGGAAGCCGCTCTCGGAATCCACTTGAAACAGAGGGATTTGAGGGATGACGTCGAGCATACTTAAGGGTTAATTTTATCGCGGAACTCCATTTTACCCCTGGAGCGGAAATTTTGCTGAATATTCTCAGCCAGCAAGTATGGAGAATGTTGTGCGCAGAATAAAAACATTCCCTGTCGTTATGCGACGGAACCGAAGGCCCCCCCCTCCGCTTCCGATGGAACCGGGAACTGCATCCCGCCCTTGCGGGCATAGCGCAGGTTGCATGCGAAAAAGAGGTTTTTGCACCTGCGTTTCACGTCGAAACTCGTTGATTGACACATTTATCTCTTTGTAATGTGTAAACGCTTGCTGCACATGAAGAAAGCCCTCGTCTTTTCCATTGCTGAGGACATGCAAGAGATCCACTCGCTCCTTGACACTCTCGATATCGAGACGACGAAGGAGTTTGTACAGAAGCGAGACCGACCTCACAAGGTCGGGTTCCTCGGGCCAGGTAAGATCAAAGACATACTTGACGAGGTCAAGGAAACGGAATATGACTGGGTCGTCATAAACGGGGACTTGAAACCTTCACAACATCACTATATCGAGATGACCTTCCAGCATGAATGCGTTGACCGGACCGGTGTGATACTGCGGATATTCTCTGAACATGCCCACACACCAGATGCCATTGCCCAGGTGATGCTGGCCAAACTGAGGTATGAGCAGCCCTTCCTTAGGGAATGGATACACAATGCGAAGAGCGGAGAACGCCCAGGATTCATGTCGGGTGGGGCCTACGCAACGGACGTCTATTATGAACATGCTAAGACGCATGCAAGCAGGATCGAGGAAGAGCTTTCGGAACTCTCCAAACAGAGGGAGGTCAGGAGGGGGCGGAGGAGAGCGAGTGGATATACCCTCGTATCGCTTGCTGGCTATACAAACGCTGGCAAGTCCGCCCTCATGAATGCGTTCTCAGGGTCCGATGTCGAGGTCGATAAACGACTCTTCTCGACACTGGGTACGACGACCAGAACTGTGAGAGGCATCAAAGGCAACGCTTTGATCACAGATACAGTTGGATTCATCAAAGATCTTCCGACGGATCTTGTGAATGCGTTCAACTCCACGCTCGAAGAGATATTCTATGCCGATCTCATCCTGTTGGTGTTCGATGCCAGCGAGCCGACCGAAGTGATCAAGTCCAAGCTCACCACGTCCATGGACATCGTACTGAAGAAGATCGGAAGCCGTCCTCTCCTGTTCATAGGCAACAAAGCAGACCTAATCAAGAAAGACGTTAGACAATCACTCGGTGAGGCACTAAGAACCGTCACGGAACCTTATAGGCTGATGTTCGTCTCTGCCAAGACTGGTGAAGGACTCGATGGCATCAGGTCGATCATCCGCGAGGTGCAAGGCAAGACCTATGTGCTCCAGGCGACCGTGCCCAACACCAACCAATCGATGAGTCTTCTATCAAGACTTCACAAGACCTCTGATATAGAGCAGGAGCAGACTTCGAAAGGCCTCCAGGTGACAGTGAGGTGCTCTCCGGCAGATGCCGAGAAGATCAAAGGATGGCTTCTCTCATCCGGCGCGACGGATATCAGAGGTCGGGACGAGGCAGACGGCGCCCCCGTGGACGATTAGGCTCTCCAGTGGAAATGGAGGGGGGCCCCTCCGGGCCGACCCTGTCACAGCCCGAACTCTTTCTTCTTTCCCAGTACCTGGTCCTCATATCGCTGGGGCAGAGACCATGCGAGGTACTCGATGTCGTCCAGGTTCCTGACGAACTTGGCCTTGCTCGGCGTCTCTATGAGCTTCGCCAGCTTTCTCGTCTTGCTCATGAAGTCGTAAATCCACCATATGCACACGATCAATCCGATCGGGCCGGTGATCAGGAGCCAGTACACCCAGCTCCCGAACGGGTCGGAGAGGTCGGTCAGGACCGACAAGTAAGTGGGCAGGGTCCCATCGAAGAAAACTCCGACGATCCCGATGACGGTGAGCACCCCGAAGAGGAGGCCCAGGAAGCTACCGAGTTCGAGCCTGTATTCCGTTAGGATGCTCTTCGCCACTCTCGCACCTCAAGCACCTGATAATCCCTGTCCTTTTAAATCATTGTCATTCCCGCCGACTACATGCATGCGCACGGGACATGTCCCTGCCCTGTCATCCGTCAGCCCATGGACATCCCGATACCGCGCCTGAGGACGCTCTCGTTCCTCGTAGGCGTACTTCTGGCGGTCATGCTCGAGCTCGCATCGCTCTCCGCGCCTCCTACGCTATCCGTGTCCGACCTCTCCTCGGTGGAGGACGGTTCCGTGGTGTTCGTGGTCGGCGTGCTGGTCTCCTCCTGGATGACGGATTCGGGGGCGGCACGGCTGACCCTGGCCGCGCTTCGCGACTCCTCCACTCTCAGCGTCATCTGCATCGGCGGCTCCGGAGGCACTCGTCTGCCAGAGATGTCCATAGGTGACGAGCTCAAGGTGAAGGGGGAGGTCTCCGGCACGGGCCCCGACAGGGTCATGTTCGCCTCATCCGGTTCCGTCTATGTTCTGCGCAGGGCGGAGATGGTCCTCACGCTGCCGTTGCTGGGGGCCAACTGGGAGCTCTTCGAGGGTGACAGGTTCAACATAACCGGTATGCTGACGGGGGATCTCACCACCGGGCTGTTCCTCACAGACCCGCAGGGCACGGTCGCGGTGTCGCTCTCCTTCGGTTGTGCTGTTCCCCCGGAGCTGATAGGGTACGAGGTCGTGCTCGACTGCCGCCTCTACATGGACTCGTCGGACCTCCGCCTCAGGCTCCACGTCATGTCCATGACGTCAGCGCCCTGACGCAACCCTTTTCTCTCTGTCAGCCGATGGGTACGCCGTGCCAGCTACGATGGTGGCCTTCGACGACACGGACTCCCCCGACGGGATGTGCACGACGTACCTCGCCACCCTGGTGCTCGAGGAGCTTGCGGAATACGACCTGATCGGCCCTCCCAGGCTGGTCAGACTGAACCCCAACATACCCTGGAAGACCCGCGGGAACGCGGCGGTGTGCCTTCCTCTGGGACGGGGAAGGGGTGAGTGTCACCCGTGTGGCGAGCTGAAGCACGGCCCGGTCGGTTTCTACGGGCGTGGTGATGCGGCCAATCCACGGGACCTGTTCAGGCGCACCGCGCGCGTGCTCGAGTCCGTGGCCGAGTTCGAATGCGACAAGACCAACCCTGGCCTCGTGGTCTCGGGCACACGCCCAACCGCATCGCTCTACTGGCGGGCGGTCCGCGAGGTCGTGCCCATGCGCGACGTGGAGGCCGCCCTGCGAGGGGCCGGCGCGATCTGGAAGAGATACAAGAACGGGCGGGGCATCATCGGCGCGTCCGCCGCGATGGCCTGGCGGCCCAGGGACCGGACATGGGAGGTCATCTCATACAGGTCGCCTGAGATGTTCGGGACCGCCAGGACCGTGGACCCGCGGAGCGTCATCAGGATGGACAAGACCACCTCCTGGACCTTCAACAACTACGACTACGACAACGGCCATGTCGCGATCGCCCCCGGGTCTCCCTGCCCGATCCTGTTCGGGGTCAGGGGCGACTCCCCGGAGGAGCTCCTGAAGGCCAGGAAGATGATCAAAGGGGAGCGGCCTGACAAGTGGCTGCTCTTCCTCACGAACCAGGCCACGGAGGACCACATCGTCGGCAAGCGGGTCCGATCCCTTTCACCAGGCGATTCCGTGAAGGTGAGGGCCAAGGTCGCCGGCGCGCCCCGGACCGTGCAGGGCGGCCACGTGGTCGTGCCCGTCTCCGACGGGGCCAGCATCGATGCCATGTTCTACGAGCCCTCGCGCGGCTTCCGGGATGTCGCTCGCGGCCTGGTGCCAGGGGACGTTGTCACAGTGTACGGCTCCGTCAGGAGGTCCCCGCGGAGCCTGAACGTGGAGAAGCTGCACATCGGGAGGCTCGCGCTGCACGAGGTCAAGGCGCACAACCCCCTCTGCGCGGGATGCGGGAAGCGGATGGGTTCCGTGGGGAGGGGTCAGGGTTACAGGTGCAAGAGGTGCGGCGGGAAGGCCCCTCCGTCGGCAGCGGAGACGGTCACGGTCCCGAGGACCGTGGAGGTCGGATGGTATGAGCCCCCCGTCTCGGCCAGGCGTCATCTTCACAAGCCACTTCGGCGATTGTCGAGGGGTAACATCAACAAAATATAAATACGCACATCGGAATCAATGCGACAGAGAAGGGTGCCCGACGAACGGAGGGCCCCCAGATGTGTGATTACTTATGAGACAACCGGTCATCGTGAGCGCTACCAGGACGCCTATCGGCAAGTTCGGAGGAGCTCTTAAGGACATCAGCGCGCCCAAGCTGGGCGCGGTCGTGGTCCGCGAGGCTGTGAAACGGGCCGGGGTCGACCCCAAGGACATCGAGGAGTGCATCATGGGGAACGTCCTCCCGGCAGGTCTCGGCCAGAACCCAGCGCGCCAGGCGGCGCTCGGAGGCGGGCTCCCGGACGAGGTCTCGGCTCTCACCATCAACAAGGTCTGCGGCTCCGGGCTCAAGGCCGTCATGCTCGGGTCGGATGCGATCCTCGCAGGCAAGGAGAGGATCATCGTCGCGGGCGGCATGGAGAGCATGTCCAACGCGCCCTACCTGCTCGAGAAGGCCCGGTTCGGATACAAGCTCTTCGACTCCCAGCTCGTCGACTCGATGGTGCGGGACGGGCTGTGGGACATATTCAACAACTATCACATGGGGAACACGGGCGAGATCGTCGCCGAGAGGAACAAGGTCTCCCGTGAGGATGCGGACCGGTTCTCCTTCGAGAGCCATCAGAAGGCCGTCAGGGCGATCAAGTCAGGGGCCTTCAAGGGCGAGACGGTTGATGTCGAGGTGCCCGCCGGCAAGGCGACGAGCGTGTTCTCGCAGGACGAGGGCCCTCGGGAGGACTCGACACTGGAATCGCTCGCAAGGCTGAAGCCCGTCTTCCGCCCGACCGGGGTACTGACCGCAGGTAACTCGTCATCCATCAACGATGGCGCGTCCGCGGTCGTCGTGATGGACTCCGAGGCGGCGTCGGAGCGCGGCATCAAGCCGCTGGTCAGGGTGGTGGACTATGTCACGTCGGGTGGGAAGCCGGAGCTGATCATGGAGGCACCGATCCACGCGGTCAGGAAGCTGCTGGAGCGGAACAAGCTCACCATCGACGACATCGACCTCATCGAGCACAACGAGGCGTTCTCGACCGCTTCGGTCGCGGTCATGCGCTCCCTCTCGATACCGTCGGAGAAGTTCAACGTCAACGGGGGCGCGGTCGCTCTGGGGCACCCGATCGGTGCCAGCGGTGCCCGGGTCCTCACCACGCTCATATACGCGATGAAGGCGCGGGGCGCCAGGCGCGGGGTGGCGACGCTGTGCCTCGGCGGCGGGAACGCCGTGGCGATGCTCGTCGAGCAATAGTGCCAGCAGGCGCAAAGTCAGATATCCACGTAGCGGGATATCCGGACCCTGTTCGCGAGGTGCCCAGTTTGGATGCCAAATCACTGATCGGGTCTGTTGCGGCCGACGAGAGACGCATGGTCGAGAGCCTATGCTCGATGCTGAGGGTGCGCGCGGTCGGCCCGGAGAGCGGTGGCGCGGGAGAGGCCGAGAGGGGCAGGTTCCTGACGGGGCTGGCGCGCGAGCTCTGCCTCGGATCGATCGAGGTCCTCGAGTCCGACGATCCACGGGTCCCGGGCGGGAAGAGGCCGAACATCATAATCCGCGCCAAGGGCACGACGGGGAAGATGCTCTGGGTCATCACACACATGGACACCGTCCCCGAGGGGGACCCGGCCGCGTGGAAGCACCCGGCCTTCGATGGCACGGTCGCGGACGGGAGGATATACGGGCGCGGCTCGGAGGACAACGGCCAGGAGCTGATCGCATCGCTCTTCGGCCTCCACGCCCTCGTCAAGAACGGCATAACGCCCGAGATGGATGTCGGGCTGGTGTTCGTCTCAGACGAGGAGAACGGCAACGTCCACGGGATAGACCTCCTCCTCGGCCGGGGGATATTCAAGAAGGGCGACCTGGTGGTCGTCCCGGACCACGGGCTCCCCGACGGGGCGGCCATCGAGGTGGTCGAGAAGAGCATCGCGTGGGTGAACGTCGAGGTCGTCGGCTCGCAGACCCACGGGGCCACGCCCCACAAGGGCGTGAACGCCTTCGAGGTGGGGGCGCGGTTCACCATCGCCGCCATGGACAGGCTGAGGGCGAAGTACACCGCGGTCGACAAGCTGTTCGATCCC
>Ga0315278_10001617_pt1 | contig 19893 bp, 19 predicted proteins | sample YL17G06_0_MG_FD_203880 | JGI IMG/M metagenome (GOLD analysis project Ga0315278, IMG submission 203880) | Sediment microbial communities from Yellowstone Lake, YNP, Wyoming, USA - YL17G06_0 | ecosystem: Environmental > Aquatic > Freshwater > Lake > Sediment | place: USA: Wyoming | collected... | reverse complement strand
CGATTATCCGGACACATAAAGAATTGATTCATTGGCTCACTGTTTCATCGAAGCATTGAATGAAGCAATCGTCGATGAATCAATGAACAAATTCTTCGTAGATCAGGTCGTGAATACACGGGCGGAAGACCTTAATCTTCTCGTTCCTCCGGCTCGGATGTACCCGGTTGGATAACAGCACCACCTCCAATTCGCACAGCGGATCAATCCACAGCGACGTCCCAGTGTAGCCGAGATGCCCGAACGACCGCTTGGAAAAACGGGACCCCGATGAGGACGGCGCCGACGGAGTGTCCCATCCCAACGCCCAACTCGATCGAGCAGCAGATTCTTGGCGGGTCGTAAACTGCCTGACCAGTTCCCCATCCAGGATCGACTCTCTTCCATGATAGCCGCGGAGCCAGGCTCCGGAGACAGCCAGCACCGATTCGGCAGTCCCGAATAACCCTGCATGGCCCGCGACGCCACCCATCGCCGCGGCATTCTCGTCGTGCACCTCCCCACATAACAATCGATTGCGCCGTTCGTCCTGTTCAGTCGGGGCTATTCGTGATGCATCAACGGCTGAGCGTGCAACACCTAGTTGTGCTCGCCCTGCCGTAGGGCAAAACATCAGTGGATCGGCCCGTAGCGGTCGGACGATGGCTTCTTCACACCAGAGATCCAGCGCCATTCCACTGAGACGCTCCACCAGAAATCCTAGCAACATGAATCCAAGGTCGCTGTAGACGCTTCGTTCCCCCCGTGCGTAGATCAGCGGTTCGTCGCGAATCATTTTCAATACATGTTGTCTGACAGGCTGATTCCCGCCAGAGAGCACCGGGACAATATCTCGTGCTTCGAGCCGCTCGTAGAACGGCCGCCACCCGGGCAAGCCTGAGCGATGGGTCAAGAGATCTCTCACCGTTGCCTGCCCGATCGGCGTCCCTTCAAGCTCGGCTAATACCTGTTGCACGGGATCCTCAAGAGCAACCTTGGCGTGCTGAATCAGGAGCAATACGGATGTGACCGTTGCCAGCGGTTTCGTGAGAGAGGCGAGGTCATAGATGGTAGAGGGTTGTACGGGAAGGCCTGGGGGCTCTGACGACAGTCGTCCAGCCACAGCCATACATTGCAGCTCGCCGTGCAGGCGCACCGCCAACTGGGCACCGGGAAAAACACCGTCGTCAACGGCCGATTGCAGTGCCGCCTGAATGACGTGATGGGTAGCCATAGGCGAGACATCTGTCATTGGGGGAATACGCTGGCGTGGGTGAACTGCCTGAAGCAATCTCAGGAACGCATGAGTGGACGAGAAGCAGCCACTTCGGACGAGTTATAACGCCGGGCTCGATTCTCCTTCGAGCTTCTCCTCCGATGCGGTCGCGGCGTCATGGAACGCTTCCTGTTCTTCCACTTCCAACATACGCTCGAACATTCGCAACGACGCGCGCAACCGTTCGACCATCAGCAGTCGCTGTTTCTGGAGCGACGAGAGATCGCGCTGCGTATCGGTCAGCTCGACCCTGGCCTGACGGATCAACTCGCCGGCCTTCAGTTCAGCCTCCTTGATGACGAGATCCGCCTCCCGTTGAGCATTCCGTTTCACATCCTCTGCCAGCGATTGAGCCGACAGGAGGGTGCTCGACAATGTCGCTTCCGTCCGCTTCAGTTCAGCGAGCTGCTGTTCCAGAAATATGATCTTTTCTCGCTGAACCGCATTGTCTCGATTCAACGATTCGACCGTCTGTGCCAGTTCTTCAAGGAAACGATTGACCTCTTCCTTGTCGTACCCGCGAAAGTTGACCTTGAACACCATTTGTTGGATATCGAGCGGTGTAATTTTCATGGCGCTCCCCCAATACTTTGTCCGTCCATGACTATTGCCATCTGAAACAGCGAAGGTACGATGGCCCTCTGAAGAAATATCAGAATCAGTATGAGAATAAAAGGAGAGAGATCCAAACCTAAACGCCGACCGATTATTCGCCGAATTGGAGCCAACGCCGGCTCAGTAACCTTTTCCAGAAACTGTACGATAGGGTTCCACGGGTCAGGACTGACCCATGAGATGAGCGCGCGAGCAACGATAACATATATATATATTTCTAAAACATAATGGATGACCGTTGCCAATGCGCTCAGCACATTGCCTGCGACAAACATCAGCGTCCCAACTCCTTCGATCGTGTGGTGGCCGCTTCGACCGCCGCCATCAGCGCGGCACGGAATCCCCCCTGTTCGAGCTGATGAAGCCCGGCGATGGTCGTGCCTCCGGGAGACGCCACCCGATCTTTCAATTGAGCGGGGTGCACCCCTGATTCCAGCACCAAGCGAGCCGCGCCGAGCACCGTCTGGGCGGCAAGGAGTTCGGCGGTCTGCCGCGGCAAGCCCATCATAACCCCCCCATCCGCCAACGCTTCAATAGCCTGGAATACATAGGCCGGCCCACTGCCGCTCAGTCCGGTCACGGCATCCATCAATCGTTCCTCAACCAGCACCACTCGGCCGACAGCTTCGAATATTGTTCGAACCAGCTGAACGTCATCGTCGGAAACCCCGGCACCCATCGCAAGAGCGGTCATACCCTCCCGGACCAATGCCGGAGTATTCGGCATTGCACGAACCACCCGCATCGCCCCGGCCATCTGTTCCGCGACTGTCCGAATCGTAACCCCTGCCACAATAGAAATCACAAGGGCATGGGCCAGGATCGGGCCAAGCTCACTGAGCACAGCAGGAAGCGTCTGAGGCTTCACCGCCAAGACGACCACATCAGCCCAGGAGACCGCCTCACGGTTGGCAGGACCAACCCGAATGCCGAACTGACTTTTTAAGCGATCGCGGCGCTCGGCAACGGGATCCGTCGCCCATATCGACTCAGCAGAACACACCTGTCCTGAGAGGAGACCGCCGATCATGGCCTCAGCCATCTGGCCACCCCCGATGAACGTGATTTTGCTCGTGATCGTTGGACTAGGCACGCCTCGCTCCAAAAATAGCCGTGCCGACCCGAACCATCGTGGCCCCCTCTGCGACTGCGACGTGATAATCGTTCGACATGCCCATCGAGAGTTCCTTCAAAGAGATGGTACTGATCGGTTGGCGTGAGAGGCGCAGCGCCAACTTACGCAGACGACGGAAGTAGGGACGAGCCTGTTCCGGATCGCTGGATAGGAGGTGGAATCGCCACGAGCCCTTTCACTGCCACATGGGGCAAGGCCCCCCATGCTCGGCATCGCTCCATCAAGCTCATCCGGCAGAAACCAGGCCTTCGTCCTCTCCTCTTCGAGATTCACCTGCAACAATACCGCTTGGGTCAGCTCCGTTTCCTGCGCCCGCTGGTCAATTTCCCCTGCCAACTCGACACTATCGACCGACTGTATCAGGGCAAAGGCCTCCACGACTGATCGAACCTTTCGCCGCTGTAAGTGCCTGATAAAATGCCACGAAATCGGTTGCCTCCGCAGCCCCTCGATTTTGGGAAGCGGTTCTCACCGAGGATCGTCAATCCTGCTGCAATCCCCTCGCGGATCTGGTCGAGCCCCACCGATTTTGTCGCCGCGACGTGGCGCACACTCCCCTCCGGCCATCCAGATTCCTGAGTCGCATGCCGGATCCGCTCGAAAACGAACCGAATATTCTCACCGATTGAACCGCCAGCCCATAGGTCCATCTCATCTGATCAGCTACAGCTGAAGCACCGTCTCTCGGAAGTTCGGAAGTATTGTACCGAAACCGCCTGACAAATGTCAGCGCATGCAGCCAGGCCAGATACTACCGGCTGGAGATAAGGGTAATCCCACTGACCATCGTCCCGTTCACGCGGCCTTCCCGTCGATATGAATAAAAGAGCTGATCATGGCAGATCGTGCAGAGGTTCACCGCCGAAACAGAGGGTGCAGACACACCCTGCTCCTCCACTTGCCGACGTATCAAGGCCTTGAGATCCAGTCGAGCCTTGTGCCCTCGATAGTCCCGCACAACCGACTGCCAATCGGGCAAGCCCACTCGAAGTTGGTCGAGCACCGGATCGTCCACTTCATAGCAGCAGGGACCGGCCGAAGGTCCAATACTGACTCGCAGATCCGAGCGCGTCGATCCGAATCTGGTCGCCATCAGCGTGATGGTCTTCGGGACAATCCCGGCGACAGCGCCCCGCCAACCGGCATGAATCGCCGCCACGACACGCCGACGTGGATCATGCATGAGCACGGGGACACAATCCGCCGTGCGCACCGCCACCGTCACGCCGGGTTGATCGGTCACCAGTGCGTCCCACCCGCCGAAGAACTGATCCGACTCGGTGAGTGGACGATCCACCACCAAGGCATCGGTCCCATGCACTTGCTTGACGGACAGCAGCCAACCACGCCCCTGCGCCCCAGACTGACGCGCGGGCACTCCTACATCGAGTGCCAGCGAGTCTGCATGACGGCGCGTGCCGAAGAAATGTCGGACGCCGTCGCGCGCGGACGCGAAGGCAGGAACCGTGATGACCGCTGCACTCATGGCCATACTCCGCTGAGAGTACTCACCCCCACAGACCTATCGACTCAGTCAACCTGCTTACGCAGGAACGTGGGCACATCCCACTCATCGTCAGCGGCCGCCGCAACTCGCTCCATTGACTCTCTTCCCTCTCCCATACGACGCAAGAATGTCGGGCGGTCGAGATCTTTGAAGGGCCGCTCCGCATACGATCGTTCCCCCATCGTCTGGCCGGCACCGGTCATCGTCTGTTGCCCGCTGCGTGAAGTCCGAGCCGCAGCCACGGGAATCGGAGCAGACTGCTCCTCCCGTTCAAATCCTGTGGCAATCACCGTCACGACCAGGTCGTCGCCCATATCGGGGTTGATCACCTGTCCGACAATGATATTCGCTTCAGGATCGGCTGTCTGTTGGACAATCGTGGCCGCTTCTTCGATCTCATGCAGCGACATGTTGGGTCCGCCGGTAATATTCAACAACACACCGCGCGCGCCCTCGACACTGCCTTCCTCCAACAACGGACTGCAAATCGCCTTCTGCGCCGCTTCGATCGCCCGATTCGTCCCGCGTGCCACGCCCATCCCCATCACGGCGCGACCCGTATGCGACATCACGGTGCGGACATCGGCAAAATCCACGTTCACATGGCCGGTGGTCGTGATCACATCCGCAATCCCTTGAATGGCCTGTCGGAGGACGTCATCGGCCACCTTGAAGGCTTCGAGCAACGGCGTGGATTTATCGACGATGCCCAGCAATCGCTGATTCGGGATCACGAGCAAGGTATCCACATGGCGACGGAGGTCACGAATTCCTTCATCCGCATAAATCATCCGACGATGGCCTTCGTATGAAAACGGCTTCGTCACGACCCCGACCGTCAAGATACCGAGTTCTCGCGCGATGCTCGCCACGATCGGCGCCGCACCGGTCCCGGTTCCACCGCCCATTCCCGCAGTCACGAACACCATGTCCGCGCCTTCAAGACACTCCCGAATCTGATCTTTGCTTTCTAACGCCGAGTCTTTTCCGACTTCCGGCTTCGCCCCGGCGCCGAGTCCCCTGGTCCGCTCAGGACCCAGTTGCACCTTATACGACGCCCGCGACCGATCCAACGCCTGCAGATCGGTATTCGCCGCGATGAAATCGACCCGCGCCAATCCGGACATGATCATGGTGTTAATGGCGTTGCACCCGGCGCCACCGACACCGATCACTTTGATCCGAACGGGGGACACGACATCCTCTTCAAATGAAAACATCAGGACACCTCCCTTGATAAAATCCGCGTAACGGCCATCCGCTGCGCGCAATGGTTAAAAGAACTCGAACATCCAGGACTTCATACGATCGAACACCTTATTCAACGGCCGTCCGCCGCGCAGGCCAGCCGTGGCCATCACCTCAGCATGGTGCCGGGCATGGAGCAGCAGGCCGACACCCGTGGCATGCATGGGGTTACTGACGATGTCGCGAAGCCCTCCGATCCCACTGGGTGCGCCGCGGCGAGCTGGAAGATTCAAGACCTGCTCTGCCGCATCAGGCATCCCTTCCAACAACGACGTTCCGCCTGTAATCACCACCCCTGCCCCCAGCATGCCCTCGTAGCCGGCGCGCGCGATTTCCCGACGAACCAGCTCGAATATTTCCTCGACCCGCGGCTCAAGAATCTCGGCAATGTCACGGCGTGAAAACGTCCGTGCGGGACGGTCCCCGACCGACGGGACCTCCACCGTTTCATGGCCCTGCACCAATCCTGTTCGGGCGATCCCGTGCTGCAGCTTGATCTTCTCGGCTTCGGTCTGAGAGGTCAGCAACCCGATTGCGAGATCCTTCGTCAGGTTCTGCCCGCCGATCGGCAAGACCGCGGAGTGCCTGATGCTCCCATCAAGGAAAATCGCGAGGTCGGTCGTCCCGCCGCCAAGATCGACCATGACGACCCCCAGGTCGCGCTCTTCCTGACTGAGGACGGCCTCACTGGAAGCCAAGGGCTGCAGCACGATAGCCACGACATCGAGCCCCGCGCGATTCACACACTTGATGATGTTCTGCGCTGAGGTCACAGCGCCGGTAATCACATGCACGTTAACTTCGAGACGGCTTCCGGACAGACCCAACGGCTCCCGAACCCCCTCCTGCCCGTCCACCATGAATTCACGAGGCAGCACATGAAGAATCCGTCGTTCATGGGGGAGGACCGCCAGAGTCCGCGCGCTCTCGATCGCACGCTGGATGTCTTCCCGCGTGACTTCTGCCTTCTTGAGCGCCACGACCCCCTTGCAGTTCTCCGCGGAGATGTGGCTGCCGGCGATGCCGGTATAGACGGAATTGATCTGGACCGCCGCCATCAGCTCGGCTTCCTCGACCGCCTTCTTGATCGATTCCACCGTACTCTCGATATCAACCACAACGCCTTTGCGGAGCCCTCGAGACGGGCTGGATCCGACCCCGATGATGTTGAGGGCCCCCTCATCGGTGACTTCCGAAACTATGGCGCAGATCTTCGTAGTCCCGATGTCCAACCCCACAAGAATCTGATCGCGCTTCGGCACAGCCCTCACACCCTTTCCCGCACAATGACACGGTTGTCGTAACGCAGATCGATCTCGCTCACCTCGCGCTTCCGACCATCGAATGAGGCAGATTTGAATGACGGTTTCACTTTCCGGAACCGCTCCCACTGATCAACCAGGGAATCGTCACCAAACTTGAATCGCACCCCATTGGCTGACGCCACCACATTCAATGGATTCGCGAGATCGACTTCAACCCGCCCGCCAAAAGTATTGGCGATGAGCTTGGCCAGCACGACCCCGGACTGAACCGCGTTGCGGGCACGTGCCTCGCCGCGCTGAATGGACTGCGGCTCCAGCCCGGTCAACAATGGCAGCGTCTGGTCATCCTGCCTGCCCAACTTGGCAAGAAGGTATCCGCTCTCATCGCTCAACCAATGGTCCGCGCCCGTCCGAATAATGGCAACCGGCGTGCGTTCCAACACGGTGACATGCAGCAGATGCGGTGGCCTGCGTTCGACCGTCGCCTCCTTGATCCAGGCATGCGTCTGCACTCGCTCGGCAAGAAGCGATGTGCTGACTTGATGGAGCCCTATGCCGGGCTTCAAGACGAGCAGCTCCAATACTTCCGGCTTCGTCACGTGGTGAATGCCCTCAATCTCTACCTCGCGGATTTCCAGCCAGCCCTGAAAAACTGGCCCCATCTCTCGCGTGACCATGGTCAGCCCCCAAGCCAACGCCGCAAGACCGACGATCCATTGCCCCACGCGCAGCGTACGTCGTCCCCGCGAGTAGAGTATCTCTCGACGCGCCTGTTGCCGCTGATCTGCGACCTGGCTGGCACGCGCGCCCTTCCATTGGTTCACCCGAGGGCCGATTGCACTCACCGCTCGCTTCCGCAAAAACACCTTCATGGCATGCTCCCTTCCCCTGATGGACGGTCGAGGCGGGCTGCGCGAACGAGTGCGGACTCGAGAATCCGTTCAGTCAGCTCGTCATAGTCAATCTCGGCCCGCGCCGCCGCCATCGGCAGCAAACTCGTTTCGGTCATGCCCGGCACTGTATTAATCTCCAACACAACAGGACGGCCACGCGGGGTGATACGGAAATCGACCCGGGCCGCACCTTCACAGCCCAGCACCTCATAGGTGCGCAGCGCCAACGTCCGAATCTGCAGGGTCACCGCCGCGGTCAAGGGCGCAGGACAGAGATACTGCGTTTTCCCCTTTTCATACTTCGCCGCAAAATCGTAAAAGCCGCCCGGCGCAACAATTTCCACGGCAGGGAGCGCCAATGGAGAAGAATGGTGCCTCCCAATGATCGACACCGTGACCTCATGCCCCGGAATGTAGGTCTCGACCATCGCATCCACGTCGTAGCGATGGGCCAAGTCCAGGGCGTCGCGCCATTGCGCCGGTTTCCGCACGATGGTGACGCCGATCGTGGATCCTTGCGACGCAGGCTTCACCACGACAGGCCAGCGCAATTTCGCCGCCCGCATCACGGTAGCGCGTGAGACCTTCTCCCCGCGCTTCACGACCGTGCCGGCCGGTACAGGAATGCGCGCTGAGACCAAGAGAGTTTTCGTGGTGACTTTATGCATGCCGATCGCACTGGCTTGGATGCCGGATCCGGTGTAGGGGATTCCCATGGTTTCCAGGAATCCTTGAATCGCGCCATCTTCACCGCCTGGTCCGTGCAACGCGAGAAACACCAGGTCGATCTTCTGGTCGTGCAAATCCTGAGAGAGCGTCGGTCCGACATCGATGGCCACCGCGTCGTAGCCACGACGGACCAGCGACCGATGCACCGCGGCGCCCGTCCGGAGCGACACATCGCGCTCGGCCGATCGCCCACCCATCAGCACCCCGATGCGGGCACGGGTCAGAAGAGATCGCTCTGTCAGACGAGGCTCGCTCATACCGCTACGCCTCTCCTACGATTTTGAGTTCAAGGTCTAACCGCACATCCGTCCGACGGCGAATGGTGCTGCGGACCTTCCCAATCAGCGCAATCACGTCCGCCGCACGCGCCTGCCCCCGGTTCACCATGAAGTTGGCATGCTTCATCGATACTTCCGCATCGCCGACGCGTGCCCCCTTGAGGCCGGCCGCCTCGATCAGTCGGCCAGCAGAATCGTTCGGAGGGTTCTTGAACACACAACCCGCGCTTGGCATCGCGAGCGGCTGTGTGTCCCTCCTATAGTGGAGGTAGTCCTTGACCACTCGCTCAATCTCCGATCGGACTCCTTGCTTCAACTGAACCCACACCCCCACGACGATGCCGCGTGGCAGCAAGGCCCGGCGATACTCGAACCTCACCTGGGCCGCCTCCACGTCCACGACCTGGCCTTTCATATTCACCATACGAACGGCCTTGACCGAATCCTTCATTTCCCCGAGCTTCGTACCGGCGTTCATCACCACACAACCAGCCACAGTCCCGGGAATTCCCGCCGCCCATTCCAATCCCGTAAGGGAGTGGCGGATGGCATACCCGATCAACGTCGGCATCCCGACTCCCCCTTCGGCAAAGAGGACGAACCCCGGTTCTTCTTTGATCGCCCGCAACCGCACCAGACTGACCACGATGCCGCGGATTCCCCCATCCCGGATGAGCAGATTCGTCCCACCCAGGACGAACAACGGAATCTTGCGGGCGCGCGCCTGCTGGACCACCAGACAGACATCCTCAATATCAGCCGGTTCAACCACGACATCCGCCGGCCCTCCGATCTTGAACGAGGTGTACTCTTGCAACGGAGCCTGGAAGGACGCGGATCCCCGGAGACCTGCCACCGCAGCCCGCACATCTGCCTGCGTAAATCGCGCATAAACTCTCGCTACTGTCGTGACACGCCGACCACCTCGCTTCATGGCATCATGCGGTGGGGGTCAATCGGGCCAACAGTCCAAGCCCCGTCTTCCAAATATCCCCCGCCCCTAATGTGATGACGAGATCCCCCGATTTCAGATGGGGCAGCACTTGATCCACCAATGTGTCCTTCTGTTCCACAAAGGTCACAGACGGATGGCCGGCCGCACGAACGATGTCGGCCAACTTGGCCCCGGACACCCCGGAAATCGGCTGCTCGCCTGCCGCATAGATTTCCGTCAAGAACAACACGTCCGATTGGTCGAATGCCTTCGCAAAATCCTCCAGCAAATCTCGCGTCCTGGTATAACGATGCGGCTGAAACAGCACCACCAACCGCCGATCCCCCCAGCCTTGCTTCGCTGCGGCCAGGGTGGCCTTGATCTCAGTCGGATGATGCCCGTAATCGTCTACGACCATGATCCCATTGGCTTCCCCTCGCAGATGGAATCGACGCTCAACCCCGGTATAGGCCGCCAGAGCTTTCCTGATGAGGTCCACCGGCACATCCAATTCGATCCCGATCGCGATCGCCACGAGCGCGTTGGAGACATTGTGTCGGCCGGGCACCGCCAGACGGAACGGGCCCAGATTGCGCCCACGGAACTGCGCTCGAAACTCGGCACCCCATTGGTTCAAGCTGATCTCTGTCGCAAAGAAGTCCGGCGTGACGCCATCACGCTCACAGAGCCCGTAGGTCTGATAGCGCTTCACGATGTTCGGAAAGAGCGCCCTAAGCCGATCATCGTCCGCACACAACACGGCCAACCCATAGAACGGCACCTTATTGATAAACTCAAGGAAGCACTCGTTGATGCGCTCCATGCTGCCGTAGTGATCGAGATGTTCCCGGTCGAGATTCGTGACCGCGGCGATGGTCGGAGACAGACGGAGAAACGACCCGTCGCTCTCATCGGCTTCCGCCACGAGGAGATCGCCTCGACCAAGGCGGGCATGACTCCCCAGCGCATTCACTTTACCCCCGATCACCATCGTCGGATCCAACCCGCCCTGCGCCAGCACGTTGGCCACCATCGATGTCGTCGTGGTTTTTCCGTGAGCACCGGCAATGGCGACCCCGAATTTCAGCCGCATCAGCTCCGCTAACATCTCGGCCCGAGGAATCACGGGAATCTGCTTGGCCTTGGCCGCCACGATCTCGGGGTTCTGTGCCGACACGGCGGAGGAGATGACCACCACTTGCGCCTCCCCTACATTCGATTCCTGATGGCCGACAAAGATACGTCCGCCGAGTTCTTCCAATCTCCGCGTCGTATCAGACGCCTGCAAGTCCGAGCCCGTCACTTTATATCCCAGCGTCAACAGCACCTCGGCGATGCCGCTCATCCCTGATCCCCCGATTCCGACTAGATGAATCTGTTGCGTCTTGCGAAACATTGGCGCTCGCCTTACTCCACCAACCGGCGGATACAACTGTGATCCCTCTCCACGTTGCCCAATACCATTAGACTCCTGCCGCTCCGACAGACTGGTTGACATCATGATGGCCCCCCATGAGTGCGTAGCATTCGCGGACAATCACCTCGGCCGCATCGATTCGCCTCATCGCTAGACTTGCCTCGCCCATCACCCGCAATCGCGCCGGATCCCTGAGAATGGTCGCCACCGTGCGAGCCAACATGGGTCCCGTGAGCGTAGATTGCGGGAGCACCACGGCGGCCCCGGCTGCTTCCATCACCTTGGCATTCCGCGTCTGGTGGTCGTAGATGGCAGACGGCAGCGGAACGAGGATGGCTGGCTTTCCGCACGCCGTGAGCTCCGCCACCGTCATGGCACCGGCCCTCGCCACGACCAGATCCGCCTTCCGTAATGCCGCAGGCATATCGAAGAGAAACGGTGTCACCTGCGCGATGATGCCGGCGCGACGATAGACCTCGGCCACCCGCGCATGGTCGGACTCGCCGGTCTGATGGGTCACTGTGAGATGTGGCAGTTGCGTCATCAGTTCGGACAACCCTTCCGTCACCGCTGCATTCATCGCCTTCGCCCCCTGGCTCCCGCCGAAAATCAGGAGATGGAACGGTCCTGACTTTTCCCGGCTCTGTTGAATACCCTCCAGGAACGCCTTGCGAATCGGGGTCCCCACCACACGCACCTTGGAGCGATTGAACGAGTCAGCCGCCGACTCGAATGCGAGAAAGACGCGCTGGGCGAACGGCCCGACCGCTTTGTTGGCCATGCCGGGATTCGCATTCGGCTCAAGAATCACGCGCGTCACCCCGGTCAATGCTGCAGCAAGAAGCATCATAGGACTCGTATAACCGCCGACCCCGATCACCAGATCCGCCCGTCTCGTCCGCAGAATCCGCAGACACTGCCACACACTGACCGGCATGGCGCACAAGCCTGTCACCGCCCCGAACAGCCCCCTGCCCATCACCGGCTTGGCGCTGATCAAAGCCAACTCGAATCCCTCGTGGGCGAGCACGTTCGATTCAAGCCCACGCGCCGTCCCCACGAAGAGTACCTTGGTCGCGGGATCGCGCCGGAGAAACTCTCGCGCCAACGCCACAGCCGGATAGAGATGGCCACCGGTTCCTCCTGCTGCCATGACGATCGTCATTCGTGATCCGACCCACCACGTCCACCTCGAGACCCGCCGGCATGCCGGTCGCGAGAAATACTGAGCAAGATCCCCACGCCGATCAGACTGACCACCAGCGACGACCCTCCGTAGCTGACGAACGGCAAGGTGAGCCCTTTCGTCGGCAAGAGCCCGGTCACCACCGCCGCATTCACCAACGCCTGGCCGCCGATTAACAAGGTAATACCCATGCCCAGATAACGGCCGAACGGCACCCGCGCGCGCGCGGCGATCTGAAACCCCCGCCACACAAAAAATGCAAACAGCAAGGTCACGGTGGCGGTCCCGATGAGCCCCAGTTCTTCGCCGACCAGCGCCAGGACAAAATCTGTATGCGCCTCCGGAAGGAAGTAGAGCTTCTGTTTGCCCTCGCCCAATCCCACCCCGAACGGACCGCCGCTGCCGAAGGACAAGAAGGATTGCGTGATTTGGAACCCGGCGTCCGAGGCATCCTTCCATGGAGCAAGAAACGTCATGAGCCGTTGGCGTCGATAACTGGAACCAAGGACCAGCACCAGCACGACCGGAATCGCGCAGAGTCCTAAGGCCACGAGATGGGAGATGCGCGCCCCAGCGAGAAAACACATCCCGACCGTCACCAGTCCGAGCACCACGACCGTCCCAAGATCCGGCTCCAGCAGCACCAGCCCGCTCAGCAGACCGATCACGATCAGGGCCGGCAGAAGACCATCGCGAAACAACGTGATCTTGTCCCCTTTTTTGGTCAGATACGCCGCCATATAGATGACCGCCACGAGCTTGACCATTTCCGCCGGCTGAACCGAGAGGGGCCCCAACCGTAACCATCGCCGCGCCCCCTTGGCCGCCACACCAAGCGACGGCACCAGCACCATGACGAGCAACAGCAAGATGCAGGCCAACATCGGAATGGAGAGCTTCTTCCAAAGCGTGTAATCGATACACGATGTGAGATGCATCAACAGAAAGCCGAACACGAGCCAGGCGATCTGCCGCTTCAGAAAAAACCCAGGATCCTGAAACCGGTTGCCCGCCACGATGGCGCTCGCGCTGAACACCATGACGAGTCCCACCAACGCCAGGGTCATGGTGACCGCCAGGAGCGTGTGGTCCGCCGCCACCCGTTGCTTGCCCGATCGTTGGCTGGTCTGTGACCATGGAAGGGCCAGAGTCCCCGCTGATCGATGCGCCATTGCTCAGAACCGCCCCTCCCTCGCCTTGCACGTCACGCCGGTAAGGCATGAACCAATGCCTTGAATTGACGACCACGGTCTTGATAGTCCGCAAACATGTCGAAGCTGGCACAGGCCGGGGACAACAACACAACGTCACCCGGCGATGCCCCCTGCGCCGCAAGATCCACGGCGTCCCGCAAGGTGGCCGCCTCGGTCATCGTGGCAACACCCTCCCAAGCCTGTCGCAAAAGCGGCGCCGCTTCTCCGATCAGAATCACGCGCGTGACCCGCTGGCTGACCGCCCGGGCGAGTCGCAAAAAGTCGCCACCCTTATCCCGTCCGCCAGCAATGAGCCAAATCGGTTGATCAATACTCTCCAGCGCTTTGAGCGTGGCATCGACATTCGTACCCTTCGAATCGTTCACAAACCGGACCCCTCGACGCTCGCGGACGATCTCAAGGGCATGTTCGAGTCCGGGAAACGTCGCGAGGACGCGACGGATCGCGTCGAGAGGACAGCCGCACAACACGGCATAGGTCGCGGCCGCCATGACGTTGCCCACGTTGTGGTTGCCGATGATGCGGATCTCACTTCGACGACAAATCTCCTGCCGTACACCGGTGACCGTCGTCACGATCCGGTCGCCTTCGAGATAGGTTCCCCCAGACAAATCAGCGCCGATCGTCGACGCGGTCGTAAACCCCAGGCGTGTCGCACGGACACGATGTCGCAGCGCAGCCACACGGTCATCGTCAAGGTTGAACAGGGCGAAATCAGACGCGGTTTGATTCTCGAAGATCCGCTGTTTAGCCGCGACGTATTCATCCAGCGACTCATAACGGTCCTGGTGATCGACCGTCACATTGAGCAAGGCGGCAACCCAGGGATGGAACCGATCGATCGTTTCAAGCTGAAAACTGGAGACCTCCACGACGAGATAGTCGTACGGACACGGCTTCCCTGCCTCGCTGGCGCGAAGGTCTTCCACCGCCGCTTCGCTCAAGGCGGTGCCCAAATTGCCGCCAACAAACGCCCGTTTACCGCTCTCGGCGAGAAACTTGCCGATCAAAGTCACGGTGGTGCTCTTGCCGTTGGTGCCGGTAATCGCAAGGAGCGGGCTCCGGAGGAACTGCGAGGCCAACTCCAATTCACTGATCACCTTCACCCCGCGCCGACGCACCGTTTCAAGCGGGGCCAACCGATAGGGCACTCCGGGGCTGATCACCACCAGGTCCGCCTCGTCGAGCGACGATTCGTACTTCGTCCCGACGGTCACGCCGACGTGATCGCGGTCGATGGCGCCGAGGGCCGCCGTCAGTTCCGCCGGTTCCTTGCGATCGGCCACCGTGACACGTGCTCCCGCTGCCTGGAGCAACCGGCAAGCCGCCACACCGCTCCTGGCAAGTCCCATCACCGTGACACGAGCTCCCGCAATTTCCACAGCCGCTTCTCCCACCATGCCATCACCGAAGCTTTAAGGTACTCAGACTCAACAAGGCCAACAGGATGGCGATGATCCACAAGCGCACCACGACCTTGGGCTCCTCCCATCCTTTCATCTCAAAGTGATGATGGATGGGCGCCATGAGAAAAATACGCTTCCCGCGCGACTTGAACGAGATCACCTGAAAAATGACCGAAACCGCTTCAATCACAAACACGCCACCGACCATCAGAAGCAGCAGCTCGTGCTTGCTGATCACCGCGACCGTGCCCAGAGCCGCACCCAGCGGAAGCGAGCCCACATCCCCCATGAACACAGAAGCCGGATAGGTGTTGAACCACAGAAATCCCAGACTCGCCCCCAGGATGGCTGCCGTGAACACCGCGAGTTCACCCGCGCCTTCGATGTGCTGAATGAGAAGATAGTCCGACATGAGTCGATGGCCGGCGACATAGGCCACGATCGTATAGGCCAACGCCGCGATCATGACCGGCCCGATCGCCAATCCGTCGAGGCCATCGGTGAGATTCACGGCATTGGAACTCCCGACAATGACCAGTACAACAAAGGCGATATACAACCAGCCGAGATCCGGAACGATGTTCTTGAAAAACGGGATGCTGAGCTTGGTCGTATAGCCGGGCAGGAAATAGAGGACCAGCGCAATCGCCAAGGCCACCGCCACTTGCGCCGTGAATTTCTGCCCCACCGACAACCCCTTCGATTTGGCCTTGATGAACTTGAGATAATCGTCGGCAAATCCAATCGCCCCGAACCCCAACGTGGCGGCGAGCACAAGCCAGACGTAAGGCTTCTCGATGTCGGCCCAGAGGAGCGTCGAGAGGACCACGGCGAAGAGGATGAGAATCCCGCCCATGGTGGGCGTACCGCTCTTCGCCAGGTGATGTTTAGGACCGTCGTCACGAATCTGCTGACCCAGCTTCATGTCTTGTAACTTCCTGATCACCCGCGGGGCCAGCACAAAGGCGATCAAGAACGCCGTCACGGCCGCATAGATGATCCGGAAGCTCAAATACCGAAAGACATTCAGGAACGAATATTCCGTATGAAACGGATACAGCCAGTTGTAGAGCATGCCGTCTATGCCTTTAAATGAACCTGTCCGCCTGACCGACTCTTGCGTGGGCGTGGGATGGACGCCAACTCCTTACGATGCCTGCTTGATGACTGCCCTCATCCCCGTCAGAGCTTGCACAACCTGTTCCATTTTCATGCCGCGAGAGGCCTTCACTAACACCACGTCACCCTGCCGCACGATCCTCTTGAGGTGATCAGCCGCGGCAGCCGCATCGACTACTTCGTCGATTTGCGAACCTGCCATCCCGCCCCGCCGGGCTCCTTCCGCAATGTCCCGACCCAACGTCCCACAGACGATCAGCCGCGACAGCCCCTGTGCGGCAAGAAACTGTCCAACGTCCCGGTGCATCTGGCCGGTCTCAGGGCCGAGTTCTAACATGTCTCCCAACACGGCAATCCGTTCGCGTGCAGGACTCCACTCTGCCAGCAATTGAAGCGCCGCTTTCATCGAAGCAGGGTTGGCGTTGTAGCAATCGTTGATGATGTGGACGCCGTGATGGGTCACCACCTGCGACCGCATCGCGGCAGGACGGAATCGGCCCAGCCCTTGGGCAATCATCGAACCGGACAGGTTCAACGCAGCACCCACCGCCGCGGCGGCGAGCGCATTGGTGACATTGTGGGTACCATGCACCTTGATTCGAACAATCGTGGGGCGGCTCTTTCCAGGGAGGTGCAAGCGAAAGGTCGTTCCTTGGCGAACATCGGACGTGACCCCGCTCGCGCAGACATCGGCCATCTCCGAAAATCCGAACGACATGACGCGGCATTGCGCGCGCGCGGCGAGGTAGTCAAAGTAGGAATCGTCGGCGTTCAAAATCGCCGTGCCATCGGCCGGAAGCATGTCCAACAATTCCGCCTTGGCCTGCGCCGATCCTTCCATGCTTCCGAAAAACTCGAGATGATCGGGGCCAATATTGGTAATCAACCCGATCGTGGGCCTAACAATCTCACAGAGCCTGGTCGTCTGCCCTTGCTGATCCACCCCCATCTCAATGACGGCCGCTTGATGGCGTGCCGTGAGCCGGAATAGGGTATACGGCACGCCGATCCGATTGTTGAAATTCCCCTCGGTCTTCAACACCGGCCACCGCTGGGCCAACACCGCCGCCACCATATCTTTCGTCGTCGTCTTGCCGTTGCTCCCGGTCACCGCCACGACGGGGATATGGAACCGACTGCGATGATGGGTCGCCAATTGTTGGTAGGCGAACAGCGGGTCACGCACTCCGAAGAGAAAGGGCGCAGGTCGAACGTCGATCCGGCGTACCGCTGCGGAGCTTGGAGGAAGGCGGTATTCATCGTGAACGATGGCTCCCACTGCGCCCTGAGCGAGTACGGCCGGCACAAACTCATGCCCGTCGTACCGATCGCCCCTGAGTGCCACAAACAGATCACCGCGGCGAACCGATCGGGAATCCGTGCTGATCTGTCTGATCCGGTGCTTCCCCGATAACGAGTCCTGACCCGCGAGAACTTTCACGCTGATGACTTCTCGTAACTCCTCGACCGTAAAGAGTCCCATCGATTCCTCATCCTGCGCGATCCCGACCGTGGCCTGGATTTTCACGCGCAATCCCGCAATTGCTGAATCGCCTCGCGAGCAACCTCACGATCGTCAAAATGAAACTTCTTGTTGCCGATGATTTGATAATCTTCATGCCCTTTGCCGGCAATGAGCACAATATCGCCGCGGTGCGCCTCGCGGATGGCAGCGCAGATCGCCTCACGGCGATCCGGCACCAAGTGATACTGCACATGACCGCGGCGCTCTAGCGCATTGCGCACGCCGACCTCTACCTCACGGAGGATTGCCATCGGGTCCTCGGTTCGAGGGTTATCGGACGTCAAGACCACCACGTCACTGTATTCCACGGCGGCGCGACCCATCTTGGGCCGCTTCCCTCGATCCCGATCACCGCCGCAGCCGAACACCGTAATGATCCGATCGGTCTTTAATGCCTGGGCTGCCGTGAGCAGCCGGACGAGTGCATCTTCGGTATGGGCATAATCGACGACGACGGTAAAGTCTTGCCCGGAAGAGACCCGCTCGAAGCGACCTGGGACATTGGTGATATGGGCGGTCGCTTCGCAGATCTGACCGGACGTCGCCCCGTCGTGCAACGCCACCCCAATCGCCCCCAGCAAGTTGTAGACGTTGTGCTCTCCGACCAATCGGCTCTCGACGGTAAACGTGCCTGCGGGAGTCGCCGCAGTAAAGGTGGTCCCGGTAAGCGAGAGGCGCACTCGTTCCGCTTTGAGATCGGCCTGGTTCTGAATGGCATAACCCCAGACCGGCGCAGGGCAGGCTGCCCGGATCGCGTCCCCGCGGGGATCGTCCACATTGACGAGGGCGCGCTTCCCGGCCTTCTGCCCCCCGGCCAATCCGGCAAACAGTCGTAACTTCGCCTCAAAGTACTCATCCATCGTGTGGTGAAAATCGAGATGATCCTGCGTGAGGTTCGTGAAGACCGCCACGTCATACTCGCAGCCAGAGGTCCGGTCTAACGCGAGGGCGTGGGACGATACTTCCATCACTGCGGCGGTGAGTCCGCTCTCGACCATCTTCGCTAAGAGTTCTTGAAGTTCGAGTGCGCCGGGCGTCGTGTGAGAGGCTGGAAGTGTCTCCCGCCCGATCTGGTACCCCACCGTGCCGATCAACCCCACCCGTCGGCCGATCCCTTCCAGTAACGCTTTGCAGAGATACGTCGTCGTCGTTTTCCCATTCGTGCCCGTCACGCCAATCATCTTGAGATGGGCGGATGGATCCCCATGAAACCGGCTGCCGAGAAGACCGAGCGCCTTGCGCGAATCAGCCACGAGCACGAACGGTAACGGCCCTGACGCCACAGGCGCCTGCGCGAGCACCGCAACCGCTCCGGCCTTGATGGCCTGTTCGACAAATCCGTGACCATCAACGCGCTCACCCTTGACGGCAACAAAGAGGCTCCCGCCCGTCACGGCCCGCGAATCATCCGTGATCGCATGCACCGGACGGCTCATATCGCCTCGCTGCTCCAGAATCTCGACCTGGCCACGGAGCGCCGCGAGCAACTGCGTGACGGTGATGGGATCGCGCGCCATGGCCTCTTAGTTGTCCTCCATCGCCAGTGCGATTTTCACAGTGTCCTCCCTGGACACCCCAAGATAGTTGAGCACCTGCTCCCCGACCCGCCGAAAGACGGGCGCCGCCACGGCTCCGCCCCAGGATTCGCCTTGAGGTTCATCGAGGACCACGATCATCGCCAGCCGCGGAGATTCTGCCGGCACATACCCGACAAATGACCCGACAAACTGCGTCAAGGAATAGGTGCCGGTTCGCGGATCGATCTTTTGCGCGGTCCCGGTTTTGCCTGCCACGCGGAATCCAGGGATAGCCCCCTTCGCCCCCGTCCCATTCGTCACGACACCTTCCAGTATCGTCGTCATCGTCCGGGCCGTGTCCGGTGACACGACTCGCCGCTTTACTTGTGGTAGTACTTCCTTCAGCAAGCGACCTTTCTCATCGCGAACCTCGGACACCACATAGGGCTTCATCATCACGCCCCCATTGGCGAGGGTTGCCACCGCCGACACCATCTGGAGGGGCGTCACCCCGACCTCCTGTCCCATCGAAATTGACGCCAGCGATCGACGGCCCCAGTCTTTGGGAGCCTTCAAGAGTCCGCTCACTTCACCCGGCAGGTCGATCTCCGTACGTTGGCCGAATCCGAACGCTTGGAGGTAGCGATAGA
>Ga0315278_10001616_pt1 | contig 19900 bp, 18 predicted proteins | sample YL17G06_0_MG_FD_203880 | JGI IMG/M metagenome (GOLD analysis project Ga0315278, IMG submission 203880) | Sediment microbial communities from Yellowstone Lake, YNP, Wyoming, USA - YL17G06_0 | ecosystem: Environmental > Aquatic > Freshwater > Lake > Sediment | place: USA: Wyoming | collected... | reverse complement strand
TCCTGCGCTCAACGGTCCCTTCGATCGGATCTTGATCGATGCGCCGTGCTCGGGGATGGGCTCCGCGCGCCGGCGCCCGGAGCTGCTCTGGCGTCCGCGCAAGGGCGATCTGAGCGCGATGGCGAGGCTGCAGGTCGCCATCGCCGTGGCGTCGGCCGATCTCCTGCGACAGGGCGGGCGCCTGGTCTACTCGGTCTGTACCTTCCCCAGGGCTGAGACCGAGGCCGCGTGCGACGCGATCGTTCGCCACCGTCCGGACCTGCTGCCGGCATCGATCCAAGGCCCGCGGGGTCCGGCCGAGCGCGTCCGGCTCTGGCCCCATCGCGACGGCACGGACGGGATGTTCGTGGCGGCGTTCACCAAGCGGGCCTAGCGCGGCGTGGGCCCGACGGGTCCCCGGGTACCATACGCGCCGTGGGAACCCTTGCCGCCTCCATCCTGTCGGCCGACCTCGCCCAGCTCGCCGCCCAGGTCAAGCTCGTTGAGCCCCATGCCGACATCATCCACATCGACATCATGGATGGACATTTCGTGCCCCCCATCGCCCTGGGGACGGTCGTGGTCGCCTCCCTGCGGCCCTACACCGACCGGACCCTGCACGGCCACCTCATGGTGGACGCGCCCGAGGCGTTCTTCGACGAACTCGCGGAGGCGGGCCTCGACGTCGTCTCGTTCCATCACGAAGCGGTGAGCGATCCCGCGCCCGTCATCGCCAAGGCGCGGGCGGCCGGGCTGCGCACGGGCATCACGATCAACCAGGAGACTCCCGTGGGAGCGGTCTTCCCGTATCTGGACGACGTGGACGACGTGATGCTCATGAGTATCAAGCCCGGGTGGTCGCACCAAGCGTTGAACCCTGAGGTCTACCCCCGTCTCGAGTCCGTTCGCGCCGAGGTGGACCGGCGCGGGTTGCCGGTGGAGGTCGAGATCGACGGCGGCGTGAAGATCGACAACGCCCAGCGGGCTGTGGATGCGGGCGCCAGCGTGCTCATCAGCGCGTCGGGCATCTTCCAGGCTCCCGACCCGGCCGCGGCCGCGGCCGAGCTGGCGGCCATCGCGAAAGGGTCGGCGTGAACCGTGGCTGAGACGATCCTCGTCGTCGACGACGATCCGGACATCGCCCGCTTCGTAGAGGTGAACCTCCGCTCGGCCGGCTATGAGGTCGCGGTGGCCGGCGACGGCGAAGAGGCGCTGGAGCGGGCGGGCGCCATCCGGCCCGACCTCGTGCTCCTCGACGTGATGATGCCCCGGATCGACGGCTTCGAGGTGGCGCAGCGACTACGGAAGAACCCCCAGACCGCCAACACATCCATCATCATGCTCACGGCCAAAGCGCTGTCCGCCGACAAGGTCACGGGCCTGCAGTCCGGCGCGGACGATTACATCATCAAGCCGTTCGACCCGATCGAGCTCCTGGCTCGAGTCAAGGGCACGCTGCGCCGGGCCAAGGAGATGCGGAACCTCTCGCCGCTCACCGGCCTCCCGGGCAACATCCGGATCCAAGAGGAGATCGAGCGGCAGGTGCGCGACGGACGCCCGTTCGCGGTGCTGTATTGCGACCTCGACAACTTCAAGACCTACAACGACCAGAAGGGCTTCGTGCGGGGCGACCGGCTGATCCAGGCTACCGCGCGGATCATCCAGGACGCAGTGGTGCATTCGGACGGGGTCGAAGGATTCGTGGGACACGTGGGCGGCGACGACTTCGTGGCGGTGGTGGACCCGGACCTCGCGGAGCAAGTGGCGCAGACGATCGCGCGGAAGTTCGACGAGAACCGGAGCGAGTTCTACGAGCCCGAAGATCTCGAGCGCGGGTTCGTGAAGATGGAAGATCGCAAGGGCGTCGTGCAGGACATCCCGCTGGTGGGTATCTCGATCGGGATCGCGAGTACCCAGCAGCGCCCGTTCGCCCACTACGGCGAGGCCGTTTCCGTGGCCACCGAGATGAAGCAGTTCGCGAAGCGCGAGCCGGGCTCGAGCTACGCGATCGACCGCCGCACACCGTGACGACTCCGGGGTAGCGCCCTGCGGAAGCGGGCCTCTATACTCGATGGAGCAAGAGCCTGTTTCCGGGGCGGGGTGCGATTCCCCACCGGCGGTGACAGTCCGCAACCCCGCGGCAGCCAGTCGTGGGTGGACCCGGTGAAACTCCGGGACCGACCGTACAGTCGGGATGGGAGGAAGCAGGCGTGACGGCCCCGCCGCGCCATGCGGCCGGGTGAGCCGCGCCGCCTGTGTCCGTTCCTCCCACGACCGCTCCGGCCGAGGTCGACCTGATCGGGGACGTGGTGGAGCGGTACGAGGCGGAGATGCGCCGGGCCCTGGAACTCGCTCTGCGCGGGTGGGGTCGCGTGTCGCCCAACCCGATGGTCGGTGCGGTGATCGTGCGCGACGGGGCCGTGGTCGGCGAGGGATGGCACGAGGGCCCCGGCACGGATCACGCGGAGATCATGGCGCTGGGCCACGCTGGCGATCGGGCGCGAGGCGCCACCGTCGTATGCACGCTCGAGCCCTGTAACCACTTCGGCCGAACGCCTCCCTGTACGCGCGCGCTGATCGAGGCCGGGGTCGCTCGCGTGGTGGTGGCCACCACCGATCCGGATCTGGGTGGCGAGGCTCCGGGCCTGGCCGAGCTAGGCGACGCAGGGATCGCGATCGAGGTCGGCACGGCTCGAACGGAGTCGCGCCGCCTCAACGAGGCCTTCGAGCGCCACGCCACGACCGGCAGACCGTTCGTCACCCTGAAGATGGCCGCCAGCCTCGATGGGAAGACGGCGGCCGCCGACGGCAGCTCCCGGTGGATCACCGGCGATGAGGCGCGCGCGGACGTACAGCGCCTGCGCGCGGGCGCCGACGCGATCGTGGTGGGGGCAGGCACGGCCGCGCACGACGACCCTTCTCTCACCGTGCGTGACGCCCGATTCGCCCTAGCCCGAGCGCCACTGCGCGTCGTGGTGGATGCGGCCGGGCGGATCCCGGCTCGCGGCCGGCTGTTCGAAGGAGGAGCGCCCACGGTTGTCGCCACCACCGGGGACGTGGCCGAGTCCAGCGTGCGCGATTGGGTGGATGCGGGCGCCGAGGTCTTGTCGCTGGACACGGATGTCCACGGAGGAGTGTCGTTGCTGGCCCTGCTCGAGGCACTCGGCAAGCGCGACGTCCAGGGCGTGCTGGTGGAGGGGGGCGCGACCCTGGCCTGGAGCCTCGCGCGCGACCGCCTCGTGGACAAGGTCGTGATGTACGTGGCGCCCACCCTGATCGGGGGAGCCGGCGCGCCCGGCGTCATCGGCGGTGACGGGTTCTCGCCCGTGTCCGCGGCGATGCCGCTGGACTTCGAGATGGTCGAACGGTTCGGTCGCGACCTGCGGATGGAGGCCTATGTTCACGGGGATCGTTGAGGAGCGGGGCCACGTGCGGACCCTGGGCGAGAGCCGGATCACGATCGGGTGTTCGGTGGTGGCCGTTGACAGCGCGCTGGGTGCGTCGATCGCGGTGAACGGGACCTGCCTCACGGTGGTCGAGAACACGGGCGACACGCTTGCCTTCGACGTGTCGGAGGAGACCTTCGCGCGTACGAGCCTGCGACGCCTGTCGCCGGGGCATCCGGTGAACCTGGAGCGCCCGGTGACGCTCGCGTCCCGGCTCGGCGGCCACATGGTCCAGGGCCACGTGGACGGCGTCGGCGAGATCGTCGGCGTCGCCTCCGACGACACCGGTGGCGCGCGCCTGCGGATCGTCATCCCCGCCGATCTCCTGCGCTACGTCGTCGAGAAGGGGTCGTTGACCGTAGACGGCGTCAGCTTGACGGTCGCCGAGCTGCACGCGGACGGCGTCACCATCGCGCTGATCCCCCACACGCTCGATGCCACGACCCTCGGGATGGTGACCGTGGGGGACCCCGTGAACCTGGAAGTGGATGTGCTCGCGAAGTACGTGGAACGACTCATGGAAGGAAGCCTGCGATGAGCGAACGTCAGAGCGAAGTCGTCGATCGAACGGTCTTCTCGACCGTGCCTGAAGCGGTGGAGGACATCCGAGCCGGGAAGATCGTGCTCGTGGTGGACGATGCAGATCGCGAGAACGAAGGCGACTTCATCATGGCCGCTGAGGCCGCCACGCCCGAGGCCGTGAACTTCATGGTCACCCACGGACGAGGGATCGTGTGCCTACCGTGCGCGGCCTGGCGACTGGATGAGCTCAGCATCCCGCAGATGGTCACGGAGACCACCGACGGCCACGAGGCGGCGTTCACGGTGTCGATCGATTTCCGTCACGGAACCACCACGGGGACGAGCGCGCACGACCGTGCCATCACGGCGCGATCGGTGACCGCAACCGATGTGGTGCCGCGCGACTTCCAGAAGCCTGGTCACGTGTTCCCTCTGCGGGCGATGGAGGGCGGCGTGCTGCGACGTGCCGGCCACACGGAGGCGGCCGTGGATCTCGCCGAGATGGCGGGCATGTTCCCGGCTGGGGTGATCTGCGAGGTCATGAATGAGGACGGCAGCATGGCGCGGTTGCCCGAGCTGGTGCGCGTCGCGCGTGAGCACGATCTCAGGTTGATCTCGATCGCGGACATGATCGAACACCGGCGTCATCGGGAGGTCCTGGTGGCGAAGGTCGCCGAGGCCACGATCCCCACCCCTTACGGGGAGTTCAGGTCGTTCGCGTATGAGAGTCTCGTCGACGGGCGTACCCACATCGCCCTGGTGATGGGGGAGATCGGCGAGGGCGAGAAGGTCCTCACCCGCGTGCATTCAGAGTGCCTGACCGGCGACGTGTTCTCCTCCTTGCGTTGCGATTGCGGTTCCCAGTTGGACCGAGCCCTGTCGATGATCGGCGAGGAAGGTCGGGGCATCGTCCTGTACGTCCGCGGGCACGAGGGTCGGGCGATCGGCCTCACACACAAGCTGCGGGCCTACGAACTGCAGGATCAGGGCCGGGACACCGTGGAAGCGAACCTGGAGCTGGGGTTCCCGGCCGACCAGCGCGACTACGGCATCGGGGCGCAGATCCTCACCGATCTCGGCGTGCGCACGATGCGGCTGCTCACGAACAACCCGGAGAAACGTGCGGGGCTCGAGGGCTACGGCCTCGCGATCGACGAACGCATCTCGCTCCAGGGGACATCCACGCCCGAGAACTTCGAGTACCTGCGCACCAAGCGGGAAAAGATGGGGCACCTGATCGACATGCCGGATGCCGAGGCGGAGACGCCGGCGTGAGCGTGAGGACGTACGTGGGGATCCACGACGGCGCGAGGGTGCGGATCGCCGTGGTGGCGGCTCGGTTCAACGAGGCTGTGACCTCCAAGCTCGTGGAGGGTGCGCTTGCGGCACTCGAGAGGCACGGAGTCCCGCCCGAGCGGACGGACGTCGCCTGGGTCCCGGGTGCCTTCGAGATCCCGCTCGTGGCCAAGCGCCTGGCGCTCACGGGGCGTTACGACGCCGTGATCGGGCTCGGCGCGGTGATCAGGGGGGACACGGCGCACTTCGACCTGGTAGCCGGCGAGGCCGCTCGCGGGATCATGGACGTCTCCCTCGCCACCGGGGTGCCCGTGATCTTCGAGATCCTCGCCACCGACGATCTCGCCCAGGCCGAGGCCCGTGCCGGCGGAGCGCACGGGAACAAGGGCTGGGAAGCCGCGGAGTCCGCGCTCGAGATGGCGTGGCTCCTGGACCAGCTTCCCCAGGAGGGAGCGCCATGATCGTCGACAAGCCGTGGGGCAAGGTGGCTACGTACGCCCTCAACCAGCCGTCGTCGGTGCGGGTAATCACGGTCGAGCCCGAGCAGGAGACGAGCGTGCACTACCACCGGATGCGCGACGAGATGTGGGTGGTGCTGGACGTTGGACTCACCATCGAGATCGGGAACAAGGTGGTGGAGGCTCAGACGGGACAGGAGTTCATGATCCCGGCGGAGGAGACCCATAGGATCCGCAACGTGGGGACCAAGCGGGGCCGGATCCTGGAGATCGCGTACGGGTACACCACCGAGGATGACACGCAACGTCTCGAGGACGTGTATGGCCGTTCCCTGGAGCCCGATTGGTGAGCCCCATCGGTGAGGCGGTGTTCGTCGACACCCCCGGCCCTCGGCCCCTATACTCACCGTTCGTAGTGTTCGCAGGTTTGTCCACCATGCGCCGGGATGACCGGCGCTTGTTATTCCACGGAGGTGATGCGGGGTCTCAACCGATCCGCGCATAAACGATCGGATCCGCTCCGCCCAGGTGCGCCTGGTTGGGGCCGACGGCGCACAGATCGGGGTGGTCGACACCTCGGACGCGTTGCGCCAGGCTCGCGAGTTGGATCTGGACCTCGTCGAAGTCGCTCCGCAGGCCAGTCCACCGGTCTGCAGGATCATGGACTACGGCAAGTTCAAGTACGAACGAGACGTCCGTCAGAAAGAGGCGCGCAAGAAGCAGTCGCGCACCGGTCTGAAGGAGATCAAGTTCCGGCCCAAGATCGACCGCCACGACTATGCCACCAAGACGGGGCATGTCCGTCGGTTCCTCAAGGGCGGGAACAAGGTCAAGATCACCATCATGTTCCGTGGACGCGAGATGGCGCACACGGATCTGGGTCGCAAGATCCTGGATCGGGTGATCGAGGACTTCGGCGAGAGCATCGTCGTGGAGTCCATGCCGAAGCAGGAGGGGCGCAACATGATCATGGTGATCGCCCCGAACAAGCGGTACATGGAGGCTCAAGCAAAGGCCGACGCGAAGCTCGCGGAAACGGAGATCTCCGGCGAGGAAGAGCCGGTGCTCGCGGTTCCCTCCGAGGTGATCGAGGCGGTCGAAGCCGCCGAGGTGGTGGCGGCCGAGCCGGCCGACGAAGAGGTCGAGGCCGAGCCGGCCGACGAAGCGGTCGAGGCCGTGGAGACCGTCCAAGCGGCCGAAGACGAAGGGTAGATCAGATGCCGAAGATGAAGACGCACAGCGCAACCTCCAAGCGGTTCCGCGTGACCCGCAAGGGCAAGGTGCTGCACCGCAAGGCCACGGGCAACCACATGCTCACCAAGAAGTCGGGCGGCCAGCGCCGCCGGATCGAGGGCATGTCGGAGGTTCAGGGGCAGGAGGCCAAGAACATCAAGCGACTGCTGGGGCAGGGCTGATGGCGCGCGTCAAGCGCTCCGTCCATGCCAAGAAGAAGCGCCGGGAGGTCCTAGAGAAGGCCAAGGGCTACACGGGGACGCGGCGGAAGCGGTACCGCGCCGCTAAAGAGCAGGTCCAGCACTCTGGCGTGTACCAGTTCCGCGATCGCCGCGACCGCAAGGCGCAGTTCCGACGGCTGTGGATCGCCCGCATCAACGCGGCCTGCCGCCCGCACGGTCTCTCCTACTCCCGGTTCATCAACGGGCTGAAGATCGCCGGCATCGAGGTCGACCGCAAGATCCTCGCCGACATGGCGGTGCACGACCCGAAAGCGTTCGAGTCCCTGGTGGAAAAGGCCAAGGCCGCGCTCGCCGAAGCCGCCTAGGGTCCTGGGCCGGGCGTCGCTCGGTGCGGCTCGCACACGTAGACTCCGCTCGTCGATGGGACGCGGGCGGGGGGATCCGTGCTGACATCACCGAGGAACCCGAAGATCGCGGCCGCGACGCGCCTCAAGAAGCGTGCGTTCCGCGACGAGGATGGTCGCTTCCTGGTGGAAGGCGCCCAGGCGGTGGGCGAGGCGCTCGATCGCCTTGAGATCCTCTTCGCCACCGACGAACTCGACCCCCTCGTCGTACGCGCTCGGCAGGCGGGCGTAGAGATCCAACCGGTGAACGACGCCGTGATGGGCCGGCTCACGTCCACGGTCACCCCCCAGGGGCTCGTAGGGGTGGCTCCGTTCCTCGACGTGGGCCTCGAGACCCTCCCCGCGGATGGGTGCCTCGCGATCCTGCACGAGGTCCGCGACCCGGGGAACGCGGGCACCGTGATCCGCTCGGCGGATGCGAGCGGCGCCGCCGGTGTCGTGTTCACCGACACGTCCGTGGACGTATACAACCCCAAGACCGTTCGCGCCTCGGCGGGATCTCTGTTCCATCTCCCGGTGGTTCGGGGCCCTTCCCCGACCGCGGCCGTCGATGCGATGCGGGCGCGAGGATTCCGCATCCTGGCCACCGCCGCCGACGGGGCCCAGGATCTGTACCGAACCGATCTCGACGGACCGGTGGCGTTCCTGTTCGGCAACGAGGCGCACGGCCTCCCGCAGGACGTTCGTGAGCTCGCCGACGCGAGCGTCCGTGTTCCGCAGACCGGTCGGGCGGAGTCGTTGAATCTCGCCGCGTCGGCCACGGTCTGCCTGTTCGAGCGGGCCCGGCGTGTGGCACATCGGGGAGAGGCGCTCGAAACGATCATCGGCGCCGCCGCCCACGACATCCGTTCGCCGTTGACCGCGATGAAGGGCTTCGGCTACGCCCTGGAGAAGCGGTGGGCGCAGATGAGCGAAGACCAACGCGCCCTGATGCTGCAGGGCATCGTGCACGATGCGGATCGGATGGACACGATCCTGCGCCAGCTGGTGGACGCCGCCCGGGTGGTGGGGGGGAACCTCGAGCCGTTCCGCGAGCGGGTCGATCCCGCCGAGCTCGCCCGATCGATCGCGGACGGCCTGCGTCGCGACCCCGACCACCCGCCCGTGACGTGGACGGGGGAGCCCGGGACGGTGTTCGCCGATCCGGCCCGGCTCAAGACCACGATCCTCGCGTTCATCGAATCGCTGGTGTGGTGGGCTCGCGAGGGGCCCGTAGAGGTTGGCGGTACCCGTGAGGGCGACCGACTGCACGTGTGGGCCACCCGTGCCGGGACGGAGCTCGGCGCCGAGGAGGCGGATGCGCTCTTCGTCCCGCGACGTCCAGGGGAAGGGGCCGGGAGCAAGATCGGTCTCTTCGTGGCTCGCGGCATCGCCGAGGCACAGGGCGGCGCAGCGTGGGGCTCCGCGGAGGACGGGGTGCTCACGTTCCACCTGGAGTTACCCGTGGGCTCCGACCGGACTCCCTAGTCTCCCCGCGAGGGCCACTCGGTGGCTCGGTCGCGCGCCGGACGGGCCGGGGTGCCTTGCTAGACTCGGCGGCCTGATGGAGCCCGCCGACCTGCTGAGCACGTTCGAGACCGAACGGGAGCGAGGGCAGGCGCGGTTCGCCGCCGCCGCAACGCTCGATGAGCTCGAGGGTGCGCAGGTGGAGGTCCTGGGCCGCCGATCTGCGCTCTCGGCCGCACAGAAGGCACTGGGGGGCTTGTCCGAGGACGACCGGCGGTCCGTGGGCAAAGCCGCCAACGAGACGCGAACGGCCTTGAACGGCGCGCTGGAGGCCCGTCGAGCCGTGCTCGAGGCCGAGGCCGAGGCCGCACTCCTGCGTTCGGATGGCGTCGATCTCACGTTGCCCGGGCGGCGGCCGCGGATCGGGTCACTGCATCCGCTCACGATCGTCGAGCGCGAGCTCGTGGAGGTGTTCTCCAGCCTGGGGTTCCGCGTGGCTGAAGGCCCGGAGATCGAGGATGACTGGCACAACTTCCAGGCGCTCAACATCCCCCCCGATCACCCCGCACGCTCGATGAAGGACTCGTTGTACGTGAGCGTGCCCGGACATCCCGAACTGCTCCTGCGCACGGAGACCAGCGCCGTGCAGATCCGAACGATGCAGTCCCAGCCGCCCCCCGTCTACATCGTGGCTCCCGGGCGCGTGTTCCGCCGCGAGACGTCCGATGCGACCCATTCGCCCGTGTTCCATCAGCTGGAGGGCCTGGCGGTGGACGAAGGCATCACGTTCGCGGACCTGAAGGGGACGCTGGAGGCCGCCGTAAAGGCGCTGTTCGGCGAGCGCCGGCGCGTGCGGCTCGGCCCGGCGTTCTTCCCGTTCGTGGAGCCCGGGTGCGAGGTGGGCGTGTCGTGTTTCAAGTGCGACGGGGTGGGATGCCGGGTATGCGGCTCCGGCTGGATCGAGCTGCTCGGGGCGGGCATGGTGCATCCCCAGGTCCTGGAGAACTGCGGCTACGACCCTGAGCGCTACACCGGGTTCGCCTTCGGGATGGGCATCGACCGGGTCGCCTTGCTGAAGTACGCGATCCCCGACATCCGGATGCTCTTCGACGGCGACGTGCGATTCCTCGAGCAGTTCGAGGGGGTCGTGTGAAGGTCGTCCTCTCCTGGCTGCGTGAATTCGCGCCTACCGAGCTCGATGCGGACGAGCTAGCGGAACTCATCACGGCGCGCGGCGTGAAGGTCGAGGAGGTGTTGCGACCGTGGGAGGGCTTGCAGGGCGTGGTGGTGGCGCGGGTCCTGGACGTCTCCGACCATCCCGATTCGGAGAAGCTCTGCGTGGCCCGCGTGGACGATGGCACGGGCGAGCAGGTCGTGTGCGCGGGCGTGCGGAACTTCGTCGCCGGCGATCTCGTCCCGTGGGCCAAGCCCGGTTCCCGCGTTCCCGGCTTGCCCGAGCCGCTCGCTCCTCGGAAGCTGCGTGGGGTCGTGTCCAACGGCATGCTCTGCTCCCCACGCGAGCTGAACCTCGCGGACACGCACGAGGGGATCCTCGTGCTGAGCGAGGGCGACGGACTGGTCACCGGCGACGACCTCAAGTCGAAGCTGGGATTGGACGACGCGGTCTTGGACATCGAGGTCGAGCCCAACCGACCTGACTTCCTGAGCGTGTTCGGGGTGGCACGGGAAGTCGCGGCCGCCACCGGGGTGCCGCTCCTGCAGCCCGATCTTGCGATCGACGAGACCGACGAGGACGCCGCGGCGGTGGCGTCCGTCCGGCTGGAGGCGCCGGAGGCCTGTCCCGACTATCTCGCTCGCATCATCCGGGGAGTCGATACCGGGGGGAGCAGTCCGCTGCGGGTGCAGGCGCGTCTGACCGCGTCGGGGATGCGGCCGGTGTCCAACGTGGTGGATGCCACCAACTACGCCATGCTCGAGCTCGGGCAGCCGTTGCACGGGTTCGACCTAGAGCGGCTGGCAGGCCCCGGGATCGTCGTGCGCCGCGCCCAGGACGGAGAGCGTCTCGTCACGCTCGACGCCCAGGAGCGAACGCTCGTGGCTGAAGACCTGCTGATCTGCGACATGGAGGGACCGGTGGCGCTCGGGGGCGTCATGGGCGGCGCCACCTCCGAGGTTTCCGAAGCGACGACCTCGATCCTGCTCGAGAGCGCCTACTTCACGCGCACCGGGGTGCTGCGGACCGCGCGCCGGCTGGACCTGCACAGCGAGGCCGCGCACCGCTTCGAACGCGGGACCGATCCCGAGGGACTCGCCCGGGCGGCGACCCGGTGCGCGAAGCTCATCACGATGTGGGCGGGCGGGAGCGTCCTGAGCGGCTATGCCCACGCAGGCGACGCACCTGCCCGCGGCTGGGTGGGCATGCGCCCCACACGCGCGACCGCATTGCTCGGCTACGAGGTCACGACCGACGATGCGGCCGGGGTGTTCGACCGACTCGGTATGGCACATCGGCTCACGGACGGATCGATCGAGGTCGAGGTCCCCGGCTACCGGGTGGACATCGATCGCGAGGTCGACCTGATCGAAGAGGTCGCGAGGATGCAGGGCTACGACCGCATCGGATCGTCGATCCCTTCGTCCGGGCGAGCAGGCGGCGTCCCTGCGGCCTACGCGTTCCGGATGCGCGTGCGCGAAGCTCTCGTCCGAGCCGGCCTGCGCGAGGTAAGCCTGCTCTCGTTCGCCTCGGCCGAAGACCTCGTGCTCACCGGCGATAGCGATGCGATCGTGGTCGCGAACCCCTTGCAGGCAGACGAGGGGTACCTGCGCACGCGGCTCACGCCCGGGCTGCTGCACGCCGTTGCCCGCAACCAGGCGCGGGGCCCCGAGGCGGTCGCCATCTTCGAGACGGGCACCGTCTTCCGCTCGGGCAGCCCGGTGCAGGAACGGGCCAAGGTCGCGTTCGCGCTCGCCGGTCCCGCCGCGGAGGGATGGTCCGCGCGGGATCGCCCCTTCGACGTGTTGGACGCGAAGGGGGTGCTGGAGGCGCTCATGGTCGAGATCGGGGTCCGGAACTGGTCGCTGGGTGGCCCCCTCGACGGTCCGTTCCATCCGGGGCGCTCCTGCTTCGTCCTGGTGGGCGGCGAGCGAGCGGGGGTGCTGGCGGAGCTGCTGCCACGGGCGGCATCCGAGCTCGAGATCGAGGGCCGGGTGGCGGTCGCGGAACTGGAAGTGGAAGCGCTCATGGGAGCGTCCGGGGAGGTGTTCTCGTTCCAGGACGGGCCTCGATTCCCGCCGATCCGCCGTGACCTCGCCTTCGTGATCGCAGAGGACGTGGCGGCCGGGTCGGTCCTCAGCGCGATCGAGGAGTCGGCCGGGGAACTGCTGGCTTCCTGCCGCTTGTTCGACGTGTTCCGGGGCGCCACCCTGCCTGAGGGCACGAAGAGCCTCGCGTTCGCGCTGGATCTGCGGGCCGAGGACCGGACGCTCACGCGGGAGGAGTCGGAGCCCGTCGTGGAGCGGATCGTGTCTCACCTGCGAGCTACGTTCGGCGCAGAACTACGGTCCGGGTAGCCCGCTCGCCTTGCCCCGGCTAGACTCCGCGCCGTGGAAAGCGACTATCTCTCCGTCGACGATCTGTCGCCGAACGAACTCACGGACCTCCTGGCGTTGTCGGCGCGGGTGAAGACGGACCCGGGGGCCTTCGCCGCGCACCTATCGGGCCTCACCGTGGCGCTCATCTTCGAGAAGCCATCGACCCGGACCCGCGTCTCCTTCGAGGTCGGCGTGGTGCAACTCGGCGCGCATCCGCTGGTGCTCAGCGCCACCGACCTGCAGCTGGGCAGGGGCGAGACGATCGAGGACACGGGCAAGGTGCTCAGCCGGTACGTGGACGCGATCGTCCTGCGGACGTTCGAACAGGAGCGGCTGGAGGTCCTCGCGGGCGCGGCCTCGGTGCCGGTGGTGAATTCGCTGAGCGACTTCGAACACCCGTGCCAGGCGCTGGCGGACCTGCTCACGGTCCAGGAGCGACTGGGGGCGCCGTCGGGCAGGGTGCTCACCTACCTGGGGGATGGGAACAACGTCGCCCATTCGCTCCTGCTTGCTGGCGCCAAGATGGGCATGACGGTGCGGGTGGCCACGCCACCGGGGTTCGAGCCGATCCCGCAGGTCGTGCATCGGGCGGAGGAGATCGCCGAGGAGACGGGCGGGGGCGTGGAGGTCACCTACGACCCGGAGGCGGCGTCCGTGGGTGCGCACGTGCTGTACACCGACGTGTGGGCCTCCATGGGCCAGGATGAAGAGTCCGACGAACGCGCGCTGGTGTTCCCCGCCTACCAGCTGAACGAGAAGCTCGTCGCGCTGGCGGACCCCGAGGTCGTGGTGCTTCACTGCCTCCCCGCGCACCGGGGCCAGGAGATCACCGCCGAGGTCATGGATGGGCCGCGCTCCGTGGTCTGGGTTCAGGCCGAGAACCGGCTCCACACCCAGAAGGCGCTGCTGCTGCGGTTGCTCGACCGGGCGTAGGCGGCGCGGTGCCGCGCACGAACGACGACGTCGAACAGGTCCTCACGGAGTACGCGGACCTCCTCTCGATCCTCAGCAGCGACCCGTTCAAACCCCGGGCGTATGAGAAGGCCGCTCGGGCGGTGGGCGGCTTCCCGGCCGATCTGGCGGGCATGGATCTGGCGGGGATCCTGCAGATCCCGGGCGTGGGGAAGTCGATCGGGACCAAGATCCATGCCTACCTGAGGACCGGGTCGATCCCCGAGCTCGAGGACCTCCGCTCGCAGATCCCCGAAGGGGTGAGGAGCATGACCCTGGTTCCCGGCCTCGGGCCCAAGAAGGCGATGCTGCTCTACCAAGAGCTTGGCATCGCCTCTGTCGACGAACTGGCGGCCGCCATCGACGACGAGCGCATCGCGGGCCTGAAGGGGTTCGGGCCCAAGACGCAGGAGAACATCGCCCGGGGGATCCGCCAGCTGAGCGCAGCCGGTGGTCGGGTCTCCGTCGGGGTGGCGATGCAGGCGGCCGAGGAACTCCTCGGGGCGCTCGCGGGCCTCCCCCAGGTAGAGCGCGCAACGTATGCGGGATCCCTGCGCCGGATGGTCGAGACGATCGGCGATGTCGATCTGCTGGTGGCGGGCACAGACCCCCAACCCGTGATGGAGCTCTTCACGGGGCTGCCGCTCGTGACCCGGGTCATCGCGCGGGGCGAGACGAAGTCATCGGTGATCACCGATCGGGGGCTTCAGGTAGATCTGCGCGTGATCCCGCCGGACTCCTGGGGAGCGGCGCTGCTCTACTTCACCGGCTCCAAGGCACACAACGTGCGGATCCGGGAGATGGCGGTTCGCAAAGGGCTGAAGCTGAATGAGTACGGCCTCTACGAGGCCGCGTCCGGCAAGCTCCTGGCGGCCGAGACCGAAGCCGAGGTCTACGGCCGGCTGGGATTGCCCTACGTCGCGCCGACCCTGCGGGAAGATCGTGGAGAGATCGAGGCGGCCCTCGCGGGCGAGCTCCCCGACCTCGTCGAGCTCGGGCAGCTGCGCGGCGACCTCCACACCCACACGGATCTCACCGACGGGGCGGCCTCGCTGGAGGACATGCTCGCGGCGGCGAACCCCCGGTACGCGTACTACGCGGTGACCGACCACGCGCCCGATCTTGCGATGCAGCGCATGACCGACGAGAAGATGCTCGCGCAACGGGCGCACGTCGCCGGTCTGCGCTCCCGTTTCCCCAAGCTGCGCCTGCTCCACGGCACGGAGCTGAACATCGACGCGTCGGGCGACGTGGATTGGGACGAAGGCTTCCTGGCGGGGTTCGACCTCACCGTCGCGTCGGTCCACTCGCATTTCACGCTCCCGGCGGCCGAGCAGACCGCGCGGGTGATCCGCGCGATGGAACACCCATACGTGAACATCATCGGTCACCTCACAGGCAGGAAGATCGCGGCACGAGCACCGATCGACCTGGACCTCGACGCCGTGTTCGCGGCTGCGGCACGAACGGGTACGGCGCTGGAGATCAACGCCCATCCGGATCGCTTGGACCTCAAGGACGAGCACGTGCTGTGGGCTAAACGTCACGGCGTGCGGTTCGCGATCGATTCGGACGCGCACTCGGCCGCGCATCTGGATCTGGTGCGGTTCGGCGTCGGCACCGCCCAGCGGGGGTGGCTGACGAAGGACGACGTGATCAACACCTGGCCATTCGGGCGGCTGGAGCGGTTCCTTCGCAAGGGGCGTTCCGCGTGAGCCGCCGCCGCCTCGCTCGATCCTTCTTCGATCGGCCCGCGGAGGTGGTGGCGCCCGAGCTCCTGGGCCGGTTGCTCGTGCGGGCACTGCCCGACGGCTCCAGGCTATCCGGCTCGATCGTCGAAGCCGAGGCTTACGAGCCGGGCGATCCCGCCAGCCATGGATTCCGCGGCCCGACGCCACGTACGGCCTCGATGTTCGGGCCGCCGGGTCGACTCTTCGTGTACTTCACGTACGGCAACCATTGGATGATGAACGCGGTCACCCGTGAAGCGGGCGTGGGGAGTGCCGTCCTGATCCGCGCGGTCGAACCACGCGAAGGCCTCGATCGGATGGCCGCGAACCGGGGCCGCGACGCGCCTCGGGATCTGTGTTCGGGGCCCGGGAAGCTAACGCAGGCGCTCGCGGTCGACGCGTCACTGGACGGAGCGGATCTGACCCGCGGGCGCGAGGTGTGGCTCGAGGCCGGGGCCCTCGTGGCTCCGGAGCACATACTCGCCGGACCGCGCGTCGGTGTAAGCGCCGGGGTTGATGCGGCCTGGCGGTTCTTCGTGCGAGACAGCCCTTGGGTGTCTCGTGGGCGGCCTGGGCCACCTAGCCGCCGGGCCCGCCCCCGGACGCAGCCGACACGGTGACCGTCACCAGGGTCGTCTGGTAGGCGTCCGTGCCCCCCACGGGGGACTGGTAGATGACGGTGCCCGCCGGTTGGGTCGATGCCGCAACCTCCACCGCGACGTTGAACCCCGCCTGTTCGAGGGCGGCTTGCGCGTCTGCCTCCGGCATGCCCACCACCGAGGGTATCGTCACCACCGATGCCGAGGTCGGGGTCGTGCACTCCTTGGCGGGCTGGGTGCCGTCGATGAACTGGAGGGTCTGGATGTTGCTGGGCAGCGTGAACGCGTTTGGTAGGCAGAACGGGTCTTGGGACGCGTCGACGGCCACCGAGACGTATCCCACCTGCGGGATCGGGAAGTCGCGAGCGACCATGCTCGCCGTCGCCCGGAGCATGTAGTTGCGCCAGATCTCTGCGGGCCAGGTACCACCGAACACCGTGATCCTCGTGGTGGGCGGCTGCATGGGGATCGATCCCGCCTGGAACCCGACCCAGACCGAGGTGCTCAGCTGTGGGACGGCACCCACGAACCAAGCGTTGGTGTGGGTGTCCGCGGTGCCGGTCTTGCCGAGCTGCGGGCGTCCGATGTTGGCGGACTTCCCCGTCCCGTACAGCACGACGTCCTGCAGGATGTCGTCGGCCACGGCGACCACCTGGGGGTCCACGACCTGCTTCGGATCCGGACCGGCCTGCCACACGACCCGACCCAGCGCGTCGGTGATGCTGATCGCCGGGATGGGCGAAACGTGCTGGCCGCCCGTGGCGAGGGTCCCGTAGGCCGAGGCCATCTCCAGGGTGTTCACCTCGTTCGTACCCAGGACCGCTGAATCGTAGGGGAGCAGAGGCGTGCGCGGCTCGCCGACCCGCGTACAGCACCGCAGGCCCATGCGCTTGGCTGTCTCCACCACGCGGTCGGCGCCGAGCTGGTGGATGACCTGCGCGTAGACGGTGTTCACGGAGTTCACCGTGGCGCTCCCGAGCGACATGGACCCGTAGCCGCTGCCCTCGGCGTTCGTCACGTGCCAGATCGAACCGTCGGGTTCGGGGATGTCGATCGTGGCCGGAGCGGAGAACACCGTGGACGGGGTCATGCCGTTCTCGAGCGCGGCTACGAGAGCGAAGGGTTTGAAGGCGGACCCGGTCTGGCGTCCGGAGCCGCCCGCCCCGGTGGCGAGGTTCACGTGTCCCGCGTTCGCCCCCGACCAGTAGTCCGCATCCTTGCCGCCGACCATGGCGCGCACGTAGCCGGTGCGGGGATCGATGGAGGTGAGGGCCGCATCCGGGTCGTTCGGATACGCCAAGATCGAACGCACCGCGGTCTGCGCGGCCTGCTGCAGGCTCGGGTCCAGGGTCGTTGTGACCCGCAGGCCTCCAGTGAACAGCAACTTCTTGCGGTCCTCGTAGCTCGCCCCGAACGCCGGGTTCGTGAGGAACCACCGCTTGAAGTAATCCATGAAGAAGGGATACGGGTAGCGCTCCTGTCCGGGGTCGGGGTTGTGACCGACGTCGAGTGGCTCGGAGAGCGCGTCGTGGTAGGCGGCAGGATCTTCGATCATGCCCTGCTCGTTCATGAGTCGCAGCACGACGTTGCGCCGACCCATCGCGGCGTCGGCGTTGGCGTAAGGGTCGAAGTGGTTGGGTGCCGTGATGAGCCCCGCGAGCATGGCGCTCTGGGCGAGGCTGAGGCGACGGGCGGATCTCGCGAAGTACGTCTGGGCGGCGGCCTCCACGCCGTAGGCACCCTCGCCGAAGTAGACCGTGTTCAGGTACTGCGTCAGGATCTCCTTCTTGGTGTACCGATCCTCCAACTGCCATGCGAGAGCAGCTTCGTCCACCTTGCGACGGAAGGTGTTCGCGCCACCCACATAGAGGTTCTTCACGAGCTGTTGCGTGATCGTCGATCCTCCTTCGACGACCTGTCCGGCGGCGGCATCTTCGTACGCGGCCCGAACGATGGCCTGGACGTCGACGCCGTGATGCCAGTAGAACCGACGATCCTCGATCGCCACGGCGGCATCGCGCATCGAGGCCGGCATCTGGGCATAGCGGAGCACCACCCGGTCCTCGCGTGCGTGCAGGGCGGTGATCAGGGTGCCGTCGGCCGCATAGACGAAGGTGGTCTGCGCGAGCGGCCGCGTCTTGTAGTCCTCGATGTGCGGCAGGCCGCATGACGCGGTCACGGACGCGAGCACCACGAGGCCGGCGATGAGGGGAAGTGCCCGGCGGTTCATCTGGGTCGCGAGTCTACCCCCGTCCCTCCCCGTGGCACGGTAGCCGCGTTGGTAGCATCGCCACGACATGGGCCCCTCCGACCTGACGATCCTTGCGAGCGACGCTGCCGAGATCGTGCCGGAGGGGGCGCTGCGAGAGAAGCTCGCCCTCGGCCGGCCCCTGCGGGTGAAACTGGGTCTCGACCCGACCGCCCCGGCCGTCACGCTCGGGTGGGCGGTCGTGCTCCGCAAGCTGCGCCAGTTCCAGGACGCGGGACACACGGCGGTACTGATCGTGGGGGACTTCACCGCCCGGGTGGGGGACCCGTCGGGGAAGTCGGAGACGAGGCCGCGGCTCACGAAAGAGGAGGTCGATCGCTTCGCGGAGCGTCTGTTGGGGCAGTTCCGCAAGATCCTGTCTGAGGAGCGACTCGAGATCCGGCACAACGCGGAGTGGCTGGAGCCGATGGACATGGAGGGCGTGCTGAAGCTCACGGCCTCGTCCACCGTCGCACGCATGCTGGAGCGGGACGACTTCGCCAAGCGCTATGCGGCCGGGAAGCCGATCTCCCTGATGGAGTTCATGTACCCGCTGCTGCAGGGGTACGACTCGGTGGCGGTCCAGGCAGATGTGGAGCTCGGGGGGACGGATCAGCTCTTCAACCTGCTGGTCGGCCGGGATCTTCAACGCGATCGTGGCCAGGAACCCCAGCTCGCCCTGACGATGCCGTTGCTGGAGGGGCTGGACGGCGTGAACAAGATGAGCCAGTCCCTCGGCAACTATGTCGGTATCGACGAGCAACCGGACGAGCAGTTCGGCAAGCTCATGCGGATCCCCGACGGGCTGATCACCAAGTACCTCCGCCTGTGCACGGACGTCGGGGCAACGGAGGCTGCTGCGGTCCAGGCCGGGCTCGCCGACGGAGGCCTGCATCCGAACGATCAGAAGCGCCGGATGGCCCGGGCGGTGGTGGAGCTCTACCACGGGTCTTCGGCGGCCTCCGAGGCCGAGGCGCGGTTCGATCTGGTGCACCGCGATCGATCGACGCCGCAGGACGTCCCGGAGATGGCCATCCCGGCGGACGCGATCCGTGACGGGAGGGTGTGGCTGCCTCGGTTGCTCGTGGCGACCGGCCTGGCGGCCTCCAATGGCGAGGCGCGTCGTTCTCTGGAGCAAGGAGGCGCGCGCCTGGATGGGGAGCCCATCGCCGATCCGGACGCGGAGTTCACACCCGCCGATCTCAACGGGAGGGTGCTCCAGGTGGGCCGCAGGCGGTTCGTTCGCCTCGTTTGAGCCGGATCTCGGGGGTTCTCGAGCTCGGGCGGGTGCCGATCCCGAACGCGCAGGTCACCACGAAGGAACTCAGGTTGACGGTTCCCGTGACACTGCTACCATGAGAGGTCGGCGCAGGAGCCACGCTGCGCGGTCTCGAACCGAGTCCGAGTGCGTAGCGCCGTCTTTCGCACCTTGAAAACTGAACAGTGTGTAAGAAGCCAGTGCCTTTATCCCGTCAAGGGGGAGGCGCGGTTCGCCGCGCCGAGCCCACGACGAGTAGTACTGAATCCGCCTCGCCGACCCTCGTGGACGGTTGGGTGGGAGCAGATCAAGGTCGGTCACCGAGCAGTGCCTGCTCACGACCGGCCGAACTCCAAACAAGATCCAAACAAGATATGAACCCCCGAGCCTTCGGGTCCGGGGATCTTCAGGATCTCTACGGAGAGTTTGATCCTGGCTCAGGACGAACGCTGGCGGCGTGCTTAACACATGCAAGTCGAACGGTGACCAGGACTTCGGTCCTGCGATCAGTGGCGAACGGGTGCGTAACACGTGGGCAACCTGCCCCTCACTCTGGGATAACCCCGGGAAACCGGAGCTAATACCGGATACTCTCA
>Ga0315278_10001615_pt1 | contig 19900 bp, 19 predicted proteins | sample YL17G06_0_MG_FD_203880 | JGI IMG/M metagenome (GOLD analysis project Ga0315278, IMG submission 203880) | Sediment microbial communities from Yellowstone Lake, YNP, Wyoming, USA - YL17G06_0 | ecosystem: Environmental > Aquatic > Freshwater > Lake > Sediment | place: USA: Wyoming | collected... | reverse complement strand
TTCGGTCAAATCTCTGGGTTACAAACTGAAGGAGCAGTGATGCGTCATGGGTAAAGAGTAATGGGTTAGGACCCAATCCCCTTCACTCATCACCCGTCACTATCCCTATGATACTCTCCATCCGATGGAAGGTCACTATCGGGACCCTGCTGGTCCTCGCCTGCGGGCTTCTCATCGCCCGGACCTTGGCGATTCATTCTCTTGAACAACAGGAGATCGTTCAATCGGGCCAGATACTGGAGACTCGAACCAGTCTCGTCGCGTACGGGCTGCAGCCGTTTCTGACGCAATCAGGAGGGCTGTCTTCGACCCCCCAATTACAGTCAGTCGTACGAGATCTCAGCTCGCGGGCCCTCGCACGCGTGACCATCGTCGCTCCGGATGGACGGGTGTTGGCCGACAGCGCCGTCTCGGATAGTAACCTCTCTACGGTTGAGAACCACCTGGCACGACCGGAAATTCTGCAAGCCGTTGCCACTGGGCGGGGAACAGATCTGCGCACGAGTTACACCACCGGTGAGCGCACGTTGTATCTGGCTGTTAGTATGAGCGGTGCGAACCAGGCGACGCCCTCCGTCTTCTTGAGGCTGGGGTTGCCGATGACCACGTTTGATCGTGAAGTGACCAAGTTGCACCGGAACCTGGCCCTCGCCTTCGGAATTGCGTTCTTGGTTGCCGTCGCACTAAGCGTGTGGCTCGCTCACAGCATCACGAAACCCCTGTCGGATATTGCGATCGCCGCGCGGCAGCTTGCCCATGGTGACCACACAGTCCGCATCCGAACCGGGTCACGGGATGAAGTCGGCTTCTTAGCCGACACGCTCAACCACATGACGGACCAACTAAGAGCCAAGATCGATGAGCTCTCCGAAGATCGGGCACAACTCTTGGCCATGTTGACCTCGATGGTCGAGGGAGTGATGGTCCTGGACTGCCGAGGTCGCGTGCTGCAAATCAATCCAGCACTGGAGCGGATGTTCGACGTCACCAGGACGGAAATACGGGGACACCACTGTTCCGATGTCTTCCGGCATCCGCAGTTGGATACGTTAATTTCAACGGTCCTTACGAAACGAGTTGACGAAGAGGATGAAATTCTTCTGCACCCGAGTGGTCGCTGTCTCCATATCGAGGCCTCGGTCACTGCATGCGATCGAGAGAACGAAGCGTGCGCAGTTCTTGTCTTTCACGACATTACAGAATTACGCCGTCTGGAAAACATCCGGAAAGATTTCGTGGCTAACGTCTCCCACGAGCTGAGGACCCCGCTCACGTCGATTAAGGGGTATATCGAAGCGCTGTTAGATGGCGGGAAAGACGATCCAGAGACCAGCACCAAGTTCTTGGATATCATCCTCAAACAGAGCGACCGGCTGAACCTGATTCTGGAAGACCTCCTCCAGCTGTCAAAGATCGAATCCGGGCAGGTCCTGTTCAAGCGAGAACCGCTTCATATCCAGAGGGTCATCGAACGAACGCTGGCCATGATCAAGCCCTTAGCGGATAAGAAGGGGCACCGAGTCCTCTACTTCGTGGAGGACAATCTACCTACTGTGCTTGGCGATGAAGACCGGCTGATGCAAGTCCTGTCCAACTTGCTCGATAACGCCATCAAATACACCCCCGGGAAAGGGACGATCACAGTGACGGCTCATCCGGTTTCGGACGATGCGGAACGGCCCGCGATTACCACGGCTGTAGAACTGAGCGTGACTGATACGGGCCTCGGAATTCCTGAACGGGATCGCCCGCGCGTATTCGAACGATTTTATCGAGTCGATAAGGCCCGATCACGTGAGTTAGGTGGAACAGGGCTCGGGCTAGCGATCGTCAGGCATATCGTCGAGGGTCTAGGCGGACGGGTGTGGGTCGAGGTGAACAACCCGACTGGCAGCCGTTTTGTCGTCCGACTACCTATCCAACAGATTAGTCTGCCGATTAGCTAAGCCTGATCCCGATCAGATAGAGGAGCGACGCGAGGAGAGCTGCGCCAGGAAGCGTGAAAATCCAGGCGTACAATATTCTCGTGGTGACGCCCCAGCGCACCGCCGAGAGTCGCTTGATCGCGCCGACCCCCATGACCGACGTCGTGATGGTGTGAGTGGTACTCACCGGCAAACCAATGTGCGCCGTCACGAGCAGAACCGCCGCGGCCCCGGTCTCCGCAGCAAACCCATGCACCGGTTCCAGCTTGACGATGCCCATCCCCAGCGTACGAACGATCTGCCAGCCGCCCACGGCCGTTCCCAATCCCATCGCCACCGCGCAGGCGCCGATCACCCATCCCGGCACCTCACTCGAAGGAATCTGCCCGGCAGAGAGCAAGGCCAACGTTATGATCCCCATGGCCTTCTGCGCATCGTTGGCTCCGTGACTGAACGCCATGAAACAAGCAGACACGAGCTGCAGCCGCTTGAACAGTCGAGTGGCCACGCTCCGGGTCACACGAAAAAAGGCCCAGCTGATCAGCACCATTAATGAGAACCCGATGGCAAAGCCAAAGAACGGCGCAAGCACCATGGCTTCCATCACCGGACGAAGCCCGGACCACTTCACCATGGCCCACCCTCCATGGGTCACCGCAGCCCCGACCAGTCCGCCGATCAAGGCGTGAGACGAACTGGTCGGCAATCCCAACAACAGCGTAAAGAGATTCCACAAGATCGCACCGGCCAACGCGGCCGCCACCATTTCTTGGGTAACAAAAGCCGGATTGACAATCCCCGACCCCACCATCTTGGCCACGGCAGTGGACATGAACGCCCCGGCCACATTGAGGACGCCAGCCGCCATGACCGCCACAATCGGGCTCACGACTCTCGTCGAGACGACGGTCGCAATGGCGTTGGCACTGTCATGCCACCCGTTCGAAAAGTCGAACAGGAGCGCCAACACAACGACAACGAGCAACATTCCAGTCAGCTCAGGCATGGCCCTCCTGGCAGGCACGAAACACAAGACTTTGGGCAAGAGGCAAGAGATCCTTGTTCATATCTTCAACAGCCTATGGCCTCTGGCCACACGCCCAATGCAAATCATTTAGTGATGTTTGATGGCGATCCGCTCAAGAATGTTCGCGACGTCTTCGCACCGGTCAGTTCCCGCTTCGAAATTCTCGTAAATTTCTTTCCACTTGATCACCGCGATCGGGTCAGTTTCTTTTTCAAAGAGGGCGGAAATCGCATCGCGGGAGACTCGATCGGCCTCGTTCTCCAGGCTGTTCACCTGCACACTGCATTCCTTCAGCTCCGGATGCGGAAGCCCCAGGCGGTCCACACCGCCCCCCACGGCCACAGATGCCTGGTAAAGAATATCGGCCAGCTTGATCGCCATCTCGGTCGGCTTCGTCACCTTGTATAGCACGAAGCGGTCAGCGATCGCCTCCGTGACATCCAGAATATCATCGAGGGCGCTGGCGAGGTCATGGATATCTTCCCGATCGATCGGTGTAATAAAGGTCTTGTTCAATCGAAACGCAATGTCGTGCGTAATGCCATCTCCCACATGTTCAACGTCTTTGATCCCCTGGGCTTGTTCGATGGGAGACCGGAAATCCTCCATCATCACCTTTAGGAGACGGCTCCCCTCAATCATATTATGTGCGGCCTTCTTGAACAGCTCAAAGAAGGCCTCTTCTCGAGGGATCAATCTAGATAACATCACGATGCTCCTCGGTTCAGATACAATCAGCGTTTCTTACGGCCAGATGACAGCACCGTCACACCCGTGCATAGACAGCCCTTACCACCGAACCAACCCGGTCGCCCACGTCACGCCTCCGCCAAAACTACCCAGCAAGACGAGGTCGTGTGGCCGAATTACTCCCGAACGAATTGCATAGTCGAGCGCGATCGGCAATGACGCCGACGACGTATTGCCATAGCGTCCGATCACGGAACAGACCCGTTCCGGCGAGACCCCAAGCCGCTTCGTAAGCTGGTCGAGAATCCGCCCGTTAGCTTGGTGCAAGACCAACTGCGCGATATCTTGCACATCGACACCGAACTCTTTCACGACCTCGCGAATGGCCTGCTCCAGTCGCTTGACCGCCTGACGAAAGAGCGGCGCCCCTTGCATCCGCAACGTGTGGTTCTTCGTCTCAACCGTCTCCGACGTCGTCGGCAAACGCGATCCGCCAGCGGGAATTTTGATCAAGCCATGCTGGGAACCGTCCGCGTGGAGGCGAAGCCCCAAGAGCCCCCGACTCGGCTGGCCTGTTTCTGTCTCGCCCCGAAGCACCACCGCACCGGCCCCATCGCCGAACAAAAGCACCGTATCGCCATCAGCTGGATCGACTGAGCGAGACTTCACCTCCGCCGCCACCACCAAACACATCTTGACCTGGCCGCTCCGAATCATCGCATCGGCCATCGAGAGTCCATAGAGAAAGCCTGAACAGGAAGCCGCCACGTCGAATGCCGGTATTGTGGAACAACCAAGCATCCGCTGAACATGGCAGGCAGTAGAGGGGAAGACCGTATCGGGAGAGGTCGTCGAGAGCACGATCGCCCCCAACTCTGAAACCGGGAGTCCGGCAACCTCAAGCGCCTGCCTTGCTGCCTCCACCGCAAGATCAGAGGACGCTTGGAACGGAGCGGCCCAGCGACGTTCATGAATCCCTGTCAGGCGCGAGACCACGTCTGACTCAATACCCAATGAGGCTCCCACCTCGCGATTCGACACCACTCGCTCAGGGAGGTACGATCCTGTGCCGATAATCCTCGTTCGTATCATTGTCTGGAGACCCTGTAATTTGACCGCAATTTCGGCGGGATTATAGGTCTCGGTGCCACAGTGGTCAACTCGTATGTGGACGATCATTGCATTCGGCCCGCGCTCCTGCTACATTTTATCCGGTAATGGTACTCTCATTTCCCATCTTGACCGTTGCACGACGACTTACAGCGGCAGTTGGCCTCTGTGCTGTTACGTTCTGCGTTGTCACCGCCTGTTCCAGCGCGCCCAAGACCCAAGACACTGCAAAAAAAGCCCTGAGCGGCACTGATGAACAGATTTTCCTGGGCGATACGATCGAAAAGAACTACGACCCCAACGTCATCATGAAGCGGGGAGAGGCGTTCTTCGAGAAAGAGGAGTATACAGAGGCCATCGTCGAGTATAACCATTTCCTCGATCTCCATCGCACCCACACCCTCGCCTCCTATGCGGCGTTCCGAATCGGAGAAAGCCAGATGAAGCGGGCCAAGGGAATCGATCGCGATCCGGACCCCATTGAAAAAGCCATCGAAGCCTTTGAACGGCTCCGGAAAGATTTTCAGGGAAGCCGGTATGATGGCCAAGCGCTCCAGAAGATACAAGAATGCCACGACCTCCTGGCTCAAATGCATCTCTTCGTGGGGCAATTCTATTATCGGCGGGGCTCATATCTGGCCGCCGCACATCGCTTCGAACAAATCATGAAACTGTACCCTGACAAGTCGGTCGCGCCCGATGCCCTGTACTTTCTGGCACAAACCTACCACGACCTGGGTGCGGACGATTGGGCCAGCGAACAGCTGACGCTGCTGGCAGAAAAATACCCGGGCAGTGCGCATTCCACCGAGGGAAGAAGCCTGCTCACGAAGATTGGAAGGGAAAAATCCACAACGTTGCTGGCCAAAAAGGCCGAACCCGCGCCCTTATCTAGTTCACCTACCTCATCTCCATCGGAAAGTAAGCTAAGTCTCGCCGCCGGGATCCCTTCTGTCCCTACAGGATCGTTCCGCCTTCCTTCCGCCAGTGCATTGAGCCAGTCTTTTGTAAGCTGCCGCCTCGGCGCCTGGTGCTGATCCCAAGCAACGTCGAAGCTATCAACAGACTTCCCGATCTCCTGAGTTGTGATTCTTCAGCTGATAGCTAGAAGGCTGCGGCAAGAAAATCTCCCCCGCAGGCTGCTCAAAACGTTCGTCCAGCAAGGCCGCAGCCGACGGAAGTACCGGAGAGGGCAGTATTTCTCACCCGCCCACCCCAAGCTGCCAAGACAGCTTGGGGTGGGCTACATCGAGGATGCTTTCGAGTCGAGAACGAAGCTGGCGGACGTTTTCAGCATCCGGCCAGATCACTGGCTGAGGTACCAACCAATCCCGTACCGCTCTAAAAAACTGCTAATCATCGTGAGGGTATTAGCGTAAATCATGACCCCCACAACGATCAGCAAGACCCCGCTCACAGTGGAGACGCCCCACAAATACATGCGCGCTTGTTTAAAGTAGGCAAGAAACCGATCCACTCCCAAGGCCGTGAGAAACAACGGCAACCCCAATCCCAACGAATAGCTCGTCAGCAATAGCACCCCGCTCAGCAACGAGTCGGTGGTACTGGCATACAATAAAATAGTCCCGAGCACCGGCCCGACGCAGGGCGTCCACCCGGCGGCAAACGCCACGCCGATCAAGAACGATCCCACATATCCGACCGGCCGATTTCTGAATTGGAAGCGATGCTCCATTTTCAGAAAATTGATATTCAAGATCCCCAATAGGTAGAGGCCAAAGATGATGATCAGGATCCCGCCGATCCGTCGAATATGATCTTGATAAGTAATCAAGGCCTGTCCGATAAAGCTGGCCGACGCACCGAAGGATACAAATACCGTTGTAAATCCAGCAATAAACAACAGTGCATTGACGACAATGGATTTTTTGAACTTCGACCGCACCGTTGAGTCGGTGAGTTGCTCGATGGACAGCCCGGTGATGTACGAAATGTATGAGGGAACCAGCGGAAGCACGCATGGCGAGACGAACGACAACAACCCGGCCGAAAAGGCCGCCACAAGGGAGATATTCGTGATCGATTGAGACATGGCTAACCGGGATTATTCATGAATGATCCCAGCTAAGACTTCATCAACATTTGCACGAGTTGATGCGCTTCAGCAGCCCCCCAGTCACGCGCGCCAAAGATCTGGTGGCGGACGACCCCCTGTCGATCAACCATGAAAGTCATCGGAAGGCTCCTGGCGCCATAGATCAATCCGACGCGATAGTCGGCATCGTGGAGGATAGGAAACGTCAGATGGTTCTCTTGCTGAAACGGCCTGGTGACCGCCACACCTTGCGCATCGGTGGACACGGCGAGAATCTCAAAATCCTTCCGCGAAAACGTCCGGTAGAGCTCTTCCATCGCCGGCATTTCTACTCGGCAGGGACCGCACCAGGTGGCCCAAAAATTCAATAGCACCACTTTGCCACGCAAGTCCGAAAGCGCAACCGGGTGCCCGTTCAAATCTCGAAGCTGGAAGTTCGGCGCTAGCTCACCCAGCTTGACGACGTTGCGCTCAGCAACCAGCAGGATATCCGGCGCCGCCGCACCACCCAAGCCTGCAGCCGCGACCATCAGAAATACGGCCGTTCCAGCAATTGCCAGCCTCATCATCCCTTCCTCGCTCCACGTTCCAATGGTTGAGCCTCCGTCGCCTTGGGCGTGACGTTGAGCAGTTTGGTCAGGACTTGCAAGCTGTCTAACCTTGTCCAGTCCCGCGGACCGATGACAATCTCGCGGATGACACCCTCCTGATCGATGATGAACGTTTCTGGTACGCCCATGCGTTTATAGGGTTTGTCGGTCTTTCCCCAGGAATCGATCAGGACAGGAAAGGTCAAATTCATGCCCTTGATGAACGGAGGAATATCCTTGGTCGTCGTCACGCGATCGATGCTGACCGCCAGAATTACCAAGCCGTCCTTCTCGAAATTCTTATGGAGCACTTCCATCGACGGCATTTCTTCACGGCAGGGCTTGCACCAGGTCGCCCAAAAATTCAGAAACACCACCTTGCCTCGAAAATCCGAGAGCTGCTGGGGCTTGTCGTTCAAATCGGTGAGAACAAAGTCTGGCGCCGTCTTTCCCACTGCCAACAGCTCATACTTGGCGCTCTGCATCCAGACAATGCCGAAGACCACCGCAAGAATGATTGCGCCGGCCAGAACGATTGCCAGGCGCGATGTGCGACACTCGCGTGAAACGCCAAGATCACGCGTCACGCTATTTTCGCTCGTCTCGCATTTCCCGCTGTGCTCGGATTCATGCATAGGCGTGTAAGCCTGAGAGCAAAAAGTTCACGCCCCAGAAACAGAAGACGACCATCAAGAAGCCGAAGATCGCATAGATGGCAGCACGGTGTCCTTCCCACCCTCGCGTCATCCGGGCATGGATGTAGGCGCCGTAAATCAACCACACGATCAGTGACCAGGTCTCTTTGGGGTCCCAACTCCAATAGCCACCCCAGGCATAATTGGCCCACATCGCCCCCAGGATAATGCCGAAGGCCAGCAAGGGGAACCCGACCGTGATCGCTTTGTAGCCTAACTCGTCAATGGTCTCGAGATCCGGGAAGGCCGCATAGAAGCGGGAGGTGCTGCCCCGTCGTTCCGCCCGTTCCTTGAAGAGATACATCACACCCAGGCCACCGGCCATCGCAAATGCTGCATAGCTGGTCAACGTGATCGAGACATGGATATAAATCCAGTAGCTGTTGAGCGCCGGCACGAGGGGTTCCGCTGTCTGATACCGATAGGGCAGCAGCGAGGCAGCGCCCATGGCAACGAACCCGATTCCCACCACGAACGCGCCGACGGCTTTAATCTTGTAGCGCAGTTCCAGCAGCACATAGCCCAGAATGATCGCCCATGACACATAGGCCATCGCCTCGAACTGATTCGACCAGGGCGCAAAAGTCCCCGAGGTCTGCATCCGCTCGAAGGCTCGCGTAAACAACGCGCCGGTATTCACAATCCATCCGAACACCGTAATCACGGTGGCGATCTGACCCAACTGCGTGGCCCAGACTCCGTCGCGTTCATCGAAGTTGTCCGTCGGATAACCGGCGGAAGCCAATGCCATAACCGGGCGGCGCGCGAACAGGTAGGCGATGTATAGGATCAGTGCGGCGAGATAGAGCCAAAACGTCATGTCAAAAAGAAACAAGGATCGGACCATCGTGTCCTCCGTCGATCGATTCAGGCCAACGTGTGTCTTTATATCATACTTAAAACAACGGCAGTTTGACTACTCGACGTCAGTCCCCACTGATGTATGAAGGGGAGGCAGCAAAACTACGGAGCTTGTCCGTCAGCTTTCTAAATTCCTTCTGGAAATCGATCTGACTCTTGTGCGTCGTGCCGCCGATATAGACCGTCACCCCCTCTGGGGCCGGAAGGATCTTCATCCAGATCCGACGGTGGAAGATAAAGGATGAGAGCGTAATGCCCACCACGATCATAGTCGAGCCAGTCCAGACGATATTGATGCCGGGATTCTTCGCGATCTGCAAACCGGTGAACTTCTTTGGCTTGTACCCCACCAACTCGAACTGGTATTTCGACTCTTTAATATCGAAGAGGTCCGGAAACTGATAGAAGATCCAGGGTGTCGACTGCACCGTGCTCCGCTCATTGACGGCCAATCTGATCGCAGGATTCGCATGTTCAACCGTCTTGGAGAAGACTTTTTTCTCCGTCGAGTTGAAGGCAAAGTCCGCCACGAAATCTGTAATCGAGAGCTTCAGGTCGAGATCGGCGACCGTCTGCTCCTTTTGCCATTCCAGGTCGACGGTTTTGAGCACCTTATCCGTTTCTTTTTCCTTGATATTGACCCGCGCCACCTCGATCTGATCCCAGGAATCCCCGTAGCTGGATTGATAGAACCAAATGCCTTTATACACGAGGGGGTCGTTCACCGAAATCGTCTTGGTCACGACCGACTTGCCCCCATCGACGACGGTCAGGGTACTGTTGTAGGACTTCACTGAGCCGTTCTCGTGATAGTCGATCCAGAACTTATCTATCTTTAAGTCGAAGTTACCTCGTGGGATGTGATAGGTCTGCCCCTCGAGACAGACCCCGAATTCCTGGAAACCATAATAGGTGCCGATCAGGCCACCGACGATGATCACGGTCGCGCTCAAATGGGCCATGTGCGCGCCGACGCGTCCCAATACCCCCTTCGTCGCATAGATCGTCACCACGCCCGGATCACTCTTCGCCAGCACCTTATAGCCCTTCTCGATGAAGTGCTGAGCCAACTGCTGCGACACCATCTCCTTGCTGCTCGCAATCGAGACTTCAGCCTGTTGCTTCATTCCCTTCACAAAATCCAGCGACACGCTGACTCGGTCTTGTTTCATCGACCGCCAGACACCGGGGAAGCGCTTATAGAAACAGGTGAGGGAATTGAGGCAGAGGAGCCCCAGGAGACTGGTGAACCACCAGGTGTGATAGACGTCGGTGAACCCGAGCCGAAGAAACCACCGATAGGTATTCTCTCCATATTCTTGTATATAGGATTCCGGCCGTTCGTTTTGCTGGATGACCGTCCCGATCGTAGCGGTGATGGCGATAAACAGAAAGAGGAACATCGCCAGCTTGATCGATGCGAAGAACTCAACTAGTTCGCGGGAGAACTCCTCCCATCCCAGCCCTGGAGCCGGCCTAAGTGGAGTCTCTTGCTGGGGAAGGGCGTCAGGCTGACCGTTCATCGTTCGACAAATCCTTTGCTCTCAACGGACACACAATCTTTACGGACTCAAAGACATGCTGGATTGGACGAGGGACGATTGTGAGCTGGAAGGCGATTCTCTTACTCTGGACAGTGCCTCATATGCAACGCCGCGGGAAAGAAAGGCAGACCCTCTAACCGATGGCATCTTACAAGTGCTCAAAAAGAGGTGTCAAGGAAGTGGCAGCCGGCACGAACCGATGGGCATGTACCACCTACTAGTGAATTGACTGGGCCATACTATTGGAGCGATAGACAAACCACGTCATCTTCCGATAATATCGCAGCAATTCTGCATGTACCTACGTATTCTCAGTTGGGGGGCTTCCGCCCTCAATAGAGGCCATGCGGGTACAGTTCACCGAACCTTGAGGAGCCAATGAGAAATAACTACCTCTTCACATCAGAGTCAGTGACAGAAGGGCATCCGGACAAGATCGCCGACCAGATCTCCGACGGAATCCTCGACGCGATCATTGCCAAAGACAAGTATGCCCGGGTGGCCTGCGAGACAATGTTGACCACCGGCATTGCCTTCGTAGCCGGTGAAATCTCCACCAAAGCCTACGTCGAAATTCCGGATATCATCCGCGAGGTCATTAAGGACGTCGGCTACTGCGACGCCGCCTGGGGATTCGACTACCACACCTGTTCCGTCCTCACCGCCATTCACCAGCAGTCGGGCGATATCTCCATGGGCGTGGACTCCGGCGGCGCCGGCGACCAGGGACTGATGTTTGGTTTTGCCAGCGACGAGACCTCCGAACTCATGCCCATGCCGATCGTCCTCGCCCATCGGCTCACCAAACGGCTGGCAGAAGTCAGGAAAAAGAACATCCTGCCCTGGGTCCGTCCCGATGGAAAGTCCCAAGTAACCGTGGAGTACCGGAACGGGAAACCGGTGCGGATCGATACCATCGTCGTATCGACGCAACATAGCCCCGACGTGACGAACAAGCAGATCGAGCGCGACATCTTGGAGAAAGTCATCAGGCCCATGATGCCGAAAGGGCTTTATGACCCAGCCAGCGTGAAACACCATATCAATCCTACCGGCCGCTTCGTGGTCGGCGGCCCGATGGGCGACACTGGACTGACGGGCCGCAAGATCATCGTCGACACCTATGGCGGGCACGGCAGCCATGGAGGCGGCTGCTTCTCCGGCAAGGATCCCACGAAAGTGGACCGGTCGGCGTCGTACATGGCCCGTTACATCGCGAAGAACATCGTCGCCGCCGGGTTGGCCAAAAAGTGCGAAGTGCAGCTCGCCTATGCAATCGGCGTGGCCGATCCCGTCTCGGTACTGGTCGACACGATGGACACGGAAAAAGTGGCGGTCGAGAATCTGGACAAGCTCGTGCGGAAGCACTTCCCCTTGACCCCACGCGGCATCATCGACCATCTCAGGCTCCGCCGGCCAATCTTCAGAAAGACCGCATCTTACGGGCACTTCGGCCGCAACGAGCCGGAGTTCACCTGGGAAAAGACCGACAAGGCCAAAATCTTGCGCAGAGACGCAGGGCTGTAGTTTAGACCGGACCGATGACAGGGGGGCCGGATTGAATAATCCGGCCCCCCCTTTTTCTGATCACCATTGACGATTGACGTTTTTCAGAAGGAGGCAGCTGTGGATTACGATGTGAAGGATATGAAGTTAGCGGACCAAGGCAAACTCAAGATCGAATGGGCCGAAGCCACCATGCCAGTGCTGCGGCTGATCAAGAAGCGATTCCTGAAGGAAAAGCCCTTCAAAGGCCTGCGCATGACCGCCTGCCTCCATGTGACGACCGAAACCGCCAATCTAATGAAGACTCTCCAAGCCGGCGGAGCTGATGTCCGGCTCTGCGCCTCCAATCCGCTGAGCACACAGGATGAGATCGCGGCCGCGCTTGTGAAACATGACGGCATTCCGACCTTCGCGATCAAAGGCGAAGACAACAAGACCTACTACAAGCACATCCAATCGGCGATCGCCCACAAGCCTCAAATCACGATGGACGACGGAGCCGATGTCGTCTCGCTCATCCATTCCAAGCGGAAAGATTTGCTCGAGTACGTGATCGGCGGCACGGAAGAAACCACCACCGGCGTCATCCGACTCCGCAGCATGGCCGAGAAAAAAGTGCTGAAGTTCCCGGTGATCTCCGTGAACGACGCCGACACCAAGCACCTGTTCGACAACCGCTACGGAACCGGCCAGAGCACGATCGACGGAATCATCCGCGCAACGAACCGATTGATCTGCGGCACCACCTTCGTGGTCGCCGGCTATGGCTGGTGCGGGCGCGGCATCGCGATGCGCGCCAAGGGCATGGGCGCCGATGTCGTGGTTACCGAGATCGATCCGGTCAAGGCGATTGAAGCGGTCATGGACGGGTTCCGCGTTATGCCGATGGAACAGGCCGCGTTGATCGGAGACTTCTTCGTCACGGTCACCGGCAACCTCAAAGTTATTCGCAGCGAGCACTTCGCCGCGATGAAGGAAGGGGCCATCGTCTGCAACTCAGGCCACTTCAACGTCGAGCTGGACATCCAGGCCTTGGAGAAGTTGAGCCGGAAGAAGAAGCTCATCAGACCGGGCGTCGAGCAATTCACGCTGAAGACCGGCCATCGAGTCAGCCTCCTCGGTGAGGGACGGCTCGTGAACCTGGCTACGGCCGAGGGTCATCCTTCCAGCGTCATGGACATGAGCTTCGCCAACCAGGCACTCGGGGCTGAGTACCTGGTGAAGAATTACAAGAAACTGGAGAAGAAGGTCTACCCGGTCCCGCCTGTGATCGACAAAGAAATCGCGCGCCTCAAACTCGCCGGCATGGGTATGAAGATCGATACGCTGACGAAGGATCAGGTGAAATATCTGGCCTCCTGGGAAATGGGCACATAGCAGGAATGCTGAAAATGTCCCCCAGCATCGTTCTCAGTCGCCGGACTCCCTGCGGCCTTGCTGGGATGCCATTTTGAGCATCCTTTATTCGGACAGAGTTCGGTGAATGCGCGGAGCTGAGAACAGTCCTCGCAGCACTGCGACGAGAGAATAAACAAAAAGGCCACCGGAAACGGTGGCCTTTTTGTTTGCGGTCAAGGGAACAGTGACTGACACCTTCCCCCGCTTCACTTTGTCCCAACAAATGTCCTCCTGTCCCTGCTTTAACAATCAAGAAATTCACAAATGCTGAACATGCAGCCAATATGAATTTGGCTTCATCAAACCCAATATTGGTTTCTTCCAAAATGGCATGCCTGATTCCACTTTTGCCACTCATATATCCGTAGAGACTGAGGAATCCGGGCTGTAAACTTTTGTGAATCTCAACGTGCTTGGCCAACTCCCTGAGAGCGGCATCAAGCCCACCCCCATGTTCGCCGCTAATCTTCTTTACAGCGGCTTCAACAGCACTAATGGATTCCTTGATGGAGTTCCTATAATCAGGCTGAGGCTTCTTCCCTAGCAATTGTAGCGCAGCTTCAAGATGAGTACGAACTCCTTGGAGTCCTCCAGCATTTGATTGCGCAGCCGCCTGTTCAATCGCTGCAATCTCATTTTTATCCGTGATGGGGGTAAAGAGTCCCTGAATGAACCGATAGCCCGATACTCCCTCAGCTAATATCTTATTAAATTCGACATAGACTTCTTTCTTTCCGCTATATCTGCCGGATAAATCTTCGCAATTCTCCACGACGAATTCCAAAAATTCATAGATTTGATGCCAGAAAACCTGCTGATACTTATTCCAGAGCCAGCTTCTCGCATCATAGTAGCTATGGCCAGGTATCAAATGTACAGGGCTCTTCAAAACACCCCTGCCAATGGAGGCAGTCGCAGGGACAAGTTCTTTATCTATGACATGGAGAATGAAATTCCATATTGAGTTTCGCAACGGCTCGTTCATCGAGTCGAGTCGAGTCGAGTCGAGTTGAATTGAATTGAAACAGGCGGTGTCGCGCCCACCCTTTCTGAAAACTTTGGCATGGTGAGAAGCCCTCAATTTAGTTTCGGCAGACAGCAAACCTAGCATATGCATTATATGCGGGCAAATATTTGAAATGAGTAACTGGGGCATTCTGAATTCCCTGATCTCGCAGGTGGTGGGGGCTGGCGGGAGCGGAGGTCACCGGATGCGCGGGGACCTGCCTAGGCTTGGCCATGGAAACTGACCGAGTCTGCGAAGAAATTTCCGAAGGCGTTCCGCCTGGCCGAACCCGTGAGGGTCGCGACGGTCCCCCGGCGACGATGGATGATGGCTGGAGCTGGTTAGTTGGACGTTCGGTTGCCGGCCAGGCTGCCTAAATAGCGCCTGGCCCAGAGGTAGCTGGTCGCCAACTGGGGTTGATTGGCTCTGCGAACCATTTCGGCGCCGAGAAGAATGATCGCTCCACCCACCGTTGTGTTGAACTGGATCGGCTCGTTCAAGTATAAGTGGGCAAAGAGAATCGCGCTCACGGGGGGTCAGGTTCTGATACACGGCGACGGTGTCGGTGGTGGTCGAGATGGTTTGGAGCGCTCAATAGCGCAAGAGGAAGACGGAAGACGGAAGACGGAGGCCGTGGCCACTCCAATATAGAGCACAGAGGATACAATCGGTATCGAGAGATCCTCGGTGGGTGGACGTGACTAGACCAACGCCCCGAGAAAGAGTAGGAACGCGCTGCTGCCGAACATGACCGTATTGGCGGTCATCGCTCCAAAGCGCTTCACGATGTTAGCGCTCCATACCAGGTGCGCGGCCATCATGATCGTGAACAAGAGGATAAGCAGATCGCCCAATCCAAAATCTGTTTGAAACTTTGTCAGCTTCTCCGACATGGCGATCCCGCCGCCGACCAGTGAGATCACGATGCCAATCATCCTAAGGGGGCTGCTCTCGCTCTTTTTCAGCATGACACTGAATAGTGCTGTTAACGGTGAAACCAGGCTGTAGATCAAAATATAGTGGGTGACACTGGTGAGTCGAAGGCCCCAGGCCGCAATCACATACGAACCCACACCGAGGCCCCCCAACAGGGTCAACCTGAACACATCCCCTGCTGTCAGCGCACGCAACCCTCTGCGGTCCTGCACGAGGGTAATCGCGAGCAGAAAGACAAATCCGATCATCACTCTGATAAGGGCCATCCCGAGTGGGTCCACGCTGCTGTGCTGGAAGACATATTTCGTCACGGTCGGCACCGTACTGAGTAGCATGACTGCACTGAGGAGATAGAAAAATGGTTCGATGGGAGGCGTCGCCCCTGACGGACCATTCGACTCCTCGGGAAGCGTGGCTATGAATTAGAACCCGGTAAGATTGATCACGTTCAGTTGCTCAATAAACTGCGAGAAACATTTCCGGTGTGCGGGAGAGATCCTCGTGATGCGGGCACCGAATTGAGGAGAAGCTGCGTGAGTGATCTCGACAGTGCATTGGATCGGGACCGTCTTGGTCAGACGAAATTCGAGTTCCACCATGTCTCCGACGGCGGCGGACAAGCCAGTGCGTGGCTGAAACCCCTTTTCCGTGAGGTCGAGCACCTCGCATGGAGAGACCTCGGCTCCTCGAGCAATCTGCCCGGTCCGTTCGATGGCGACTCTGAAGAATTCACGTTTCTGGGTCATGTCGTCACTGACCTTTCGTTCTTCTAGCAGACAACGTATCCCTGCCAAGCTGGAGTGAAGACGAGTAGGAAAAAGTGAGTCTTTCAGAAGTATCGCAGGCGTCGAGCCAGCCGTTACCCGTAGCTCATGGGGGGAACCATGGCGAATGGATTTTGACGGCGAGAAGCCGAATGGTGTCTGTTAGAATCACGCCATCCTCCCGAACAACTCTCAACGAATTCATGCCTTTAAAGTGGTGCTCATGAACACCGCTCACCGATACGACCCCACGCTGGCGCAGTTGCTCATACTCGATGAGCTGTTCGATCTTTCGCTCTACAAGGCACTGCGTGAGATTTCGACGGACGCTGATGCCAGGAACACCCTAGATGAGTTGGTGCTGATAGAGACCAGGCACGTGGCCTTCTGTCAGAAATTCTTCGACCTGAAGTTGGGTCGCCTCAATCTTGGGCGGCAGCAGAAGCTGTGGTGCTTCACGCAGCTCTGCCGCCTGTTTGGGTCCACGGCGGTCCATCTCTTGTTGGAAGTGATCAAGGTCTACGGGGTCAGAAAGTGCCTCGCCCTGTGGAACGCGTACAAAGACCAGCCGCTGGGCGAAGTACTCAAGGGTATTCTACAGGACGAGTTCAAACATGAAGATACCCTCGTCACCGAGCGCAAGATCAATCCTGAAAAGATCCGCAATATCTTCCTTGCCCTCAATGACGGCTTGGTGGAGATTCTTGGCGCGGTGAGCGGATTTTTCGGCGCCTTTGGTGACGCCGTAATTGTCTTGATCGCCGCCTCGACCGACGCGGTGGCCGGCGCGCTGTCGATAGGAGCCGGCGCATTTCTCGCACTGAACTCCGAAAAGGAAGTGCGGACGATGGAGTCGGCGAAGAAGTGATTCCTTGGAGAGGAGACCGGCTCGACAGAGATGCAGCAACAGCCGTTGCGCTCAGCCTTGTTTGTTGGGCGGGCCTATTTCATCGGAGCACTGGTGCCCGTGCTTCCCGTGCTCTTCGACGCCAAGGACGCGCTTGTTTCCGTCTTGACGGCGGCCACGAGGGTCATCCTCGTGGCCAGAATTTTCGCGTTTTGTCCTGAATGAAGATGAAACGCCATATCCTGCTAAATCTCGCGATCATCACCATGTCGGTGAGCGTAAGCTATGCGATCGGCCTCGCAGCCAAGCAGGTTTGTGAGATTGAGGTTTAACAGGAGAGCCGACTTGCAGGATGCTTGATAAGCTCGTCCAGCAAGGCCGCAGGTGAGCAATTACCGGAGGCGTACCTTCAGGGGTACGTTGAGGATTCTTGCGAACCGAGAACGATGCTGGCGGACTTTTTCAGCATCCTGCTCTAGCGGGTGTGGACCATGGGTAGTTCGCGCGAACCTTCTGCTTCCTGTTGAATGCGTAACCGTTCCAGCCGTGACTCTTCAATCACGTGGTGGAGCATCTCATCCGTCATCTGAGTCATCTGTGCCGCAGCATCTTTCATCTCGGCATGCTCGACCGCCCGCGAAAGCACCTCTGCCTTCGTAGCGCCTTTCTTCTGGCCCAGAAACGGCTTAATGATCAGGTAGGCCACATCCCGCGTCGGCATGAAGCGCAAGAATCGCCGAAGCAGCCGAGCCGTTTGCAAGGGATAGTGCAGGAGCTTGTAGATGAACAGACGCTTGAGTCCTTGACGGCGAACCTCATTGATCACTTCGCCGGGCATGCAGGTCGGATCGATCTCTGAACATTTGAAGTACTTGTACCAATCAGTGGTTTCGCTGACCAACCCTCGCTTCACATACTCCTGCCAGAGCGGGGTCCCCCGATATACACAGAGCCGATTAAAGCCGAACGTGTCGAGCGGCAACTTAGAGGCCAGGTCGAACGTGGCGTTCATATCTTCGACCGTTTCATCGGGGTTGCCCACGGTAAAGAAACCGTGCACGATCTCGATGCCGGCCTTCTTGGCGTTCTTGACGGCGGTGGCCACTTCCTCCAGCGTCTGCTCTTTCTTGAGCCGATCGAGAATCTTCTGACTCCCGCTTTCAATCCCGAACATAACCGTCCGGCAATGGGCCTTGGCCATGGCGGGAAACAAATGCTGGGCAACCGAGTCCACGCGCCCTTCGATGCCCCACTGGATAGTGAGCTTCGCGTCCATCACGCCTTGGCAAATCGCCTCAATCCGCTTAGGTTGCAACAGAAAGTGATCGTCGACGAAGTAGACGGACCCATAGCCACATTCCTCGAGGTACTTGAGTTCGCTCACCACATGCGCCGCACTCCTTGCGCGCCATTTGCCTTCGTTGAAGATCGGAATGTCGCAGAACACGCAGGGCCACGGACAGCCGCGGGAGGTTTGCATCGTCGTGAACCGCTCCATCGAGAGCACTGCCGGCACGTCGAGCGGCATCGATTCCACAAAGTCGAGCGGGAGGCCTTCGCGATCGGGGAAGGGCCACTGATCGAGGTGGCGTTCCATCGGCCGGCCTGGGTTCTGTATCACCTGACCGTCCTTGGCCCAGGTCAACCCGGCGACGCCAGCGGGATCCTCGAATCTTTCGAGCAGATCGAGGAGTAACTGCTCGCCATCTCCGCGGCAGACAAAATCCACTTCAGGACACTGCAGTTTGACCAATGCGGCGTTCAAGCTCGCAAAGACGCCGCCGAAGGCCAGCTTGACCTTCGAGTTGGCGGCGCGAATCTGACGGGCCAAGATCTTTGCGTAGGGATAGCTCGTGGTGCTGAGAAAGCTGAGGCCGACCAGGTCCGGCTGTTGCCGGTTGATCTCCTCGAGGATGACCTCGTTCGGCGTGTCGGGGTTCGCCTGATCGAACATCACACACTCGTGGCCAGCCTGCTTGAGCACCGACGAGAGGGACATGATGCCGATGGGCGGGAAGCCCATCACCCGGATACGGCCATTTTTCGCACGTGTTTTAGCCGGAAGAGCGTAGAATTGGGGGTCACGAACGTGGATGAGAAATACCCGCATGATTTAGCCTAACATGAATAATGCGGCAGGGTGAAGGAAAATAACTTGGCATGAGTGAAGCAAGATCAAGTCGAGGGGGGATTGAAACGCAAAGTGGGGATGGGTGATCGATCACCCATCCCCACTTGCTGATATTCTGACGCACGAACGACGCGAGTGTGCTACCTACCGCCCAAGTGCGATCTTGACCGCATTGCCGATCTCAGCCGGATTCTTCACCACACGGACACCGGCTGATTCGAGGGTCTTCATCTTCTCAGCCGCAGTGCCCTTGCCACCGGAAATGATAGCGCCGGCATGGCCCATACGCCGTCCTGGCGGTGCCGTGATCCCGGCGATGAAGCTGACGACCGGCTTCTTCACGTTCTTCTTGATGAACTCAGCGGCTTTCTCTTCCGCATCGCCACCGATCTCACCAATCATCACGATCGCCTGAGTCTCAGGATCTTTTTCGAACAGAGCCAACACATCGACGAAGCCTGTTCCATTGACCGGATCGCCGCCGATGCCGACACAAGTCGTTTCACCTAACCCAAGCGTCGAGAGCTGATGCACCGCTTCGTAGGTGAGGGTCCCGCTGCGTGACACGACACCCACAACACCCTTCTTATGAATGAAGCCAGGCATGATACCGATCTTCGCTTCATCGACCGTGATAACGCCGGGGCAATTGGGTCCGATCAAGCGAACGTCACGGCCATAGAGCGCACGCTTGACCTTGACCATGTCGTTGACCGGAATACCTTCAGTAATGCAGATGATCAGCTTCACGCCGGCATCGGCTGCTTCCAGAATCGCGTCGGCACAAAACGGCGGGGGCACAAAGATCAGCGAG
>Ga0315278_10001613_pt1 | contig 19904 bp, 37 predicted proteins | sample YL17G06_0_MG_FD_203880 | JGI IMG/M metagenome (GOLD analysis project Ga0315278, IMG submission 203880) | Sediment microbial communities from Yellowstone Lake, YNP, Wyoming, USA - YL17G06_0 | ecosystem: Environmental > Aquatic > Freshwater > Lake > Sediment | place: USA: Wyoming | collected... | reverse complement strand
AATGCCTATTCCTACCTGACGCGCGCAGCTAGCTTTACGTCCAATGCTTACGCCAGCGCTACCGAAGAGGAGGATGATGAATACCAAGTAATACAGGACGCGGCCGATTCCGGGGAAATAGACGGTACCACCGCAGAACTGATGTTCGCGGAACTGGACCGCAAGCTAGATCAGCAGGCAGTGCTAGCAGCGGACCGTGCCTACTGGCGAGACGAAATGTACCGGCACAGCATGGTAACGCGAGCGCTGGAGTCTGACATTAAGGCGATACCGTGGCGCAAGCAACGCACCGGATTCGACTGGCACAATAGCGAGACTTGGACCAAGTACCCTATTCCCGGTTCTACCGTGGCAAGGGTTGGGGACAATGAAAATCCCGAGGATATGGCCGACGGATTCCAGGAGTACATATGATAATGTTCATCATCCTATCCTTACTGGCGTTGCTAATTTACCTTGGAGTAAGGGAAGCACAGCCTCCGCGATACGAGCGGCCCGATTACCGGCCCGATAGTGACGACAAGGGAACAGGCTGATGCTGCGCTACATAGCACGAGCGCTAGTCGGCTCCGTTCTCGGCATGGCACTAATCGCGGCCGGTATTGTCGGCATAGCCGATCACCTTATGACGGGTAGATACCGGGGCGGGGCCGGTTCCCAGGATTCTGACGACTGATTAGTAGTTAGGGTGCGAGGAGCTTGATATTGACCCGGCCTTGTGCCGGGTCTTTTTTTCTGATAAGCTTCTGGGTGTGCCGTGCTGCGGTCGGCCCCATCCTCACCCGAGGAGAATAGTTGCAGCGAACCTAGTCCGGGCAATGACTAACCCTTGTCAACCCGGCCCGATGATGCAGGCACTAGCCTGTAGCGTAGGATCGGATTATCTAGTACGAGCGGCCCATGTTGTGCCGTGGCAGCGCGACGGGGAAACACCGACTAATCACCGGCCCCGAAATGCGGGCCTGCTAACCCGGCTCGCGGAGCGGGTTATCATCGGATAGAAGGGTAACTATGCCTGGAATACGGGCATAGACGCGGCCCTTGCTACTCGGTCTTTCCTATGCTAGTGTATCCGACGGAAACACTCAAAAGGATTAAAGCCTATGCCTACTGCCAAAATCCCTAGCGCCACCGCGCGCAAGCTTGCTGGTCGGCGTCGATGGATGCGCTACCCTATAGTACCCGGTGGCGCGCTCACCCATTACCCTAACCCGGAAGCACAGAATACTAAACCCCTGGATTTTGAGGATAGGGATAACGTGGATTGGTCCGGGTATTACCAGAATGAAGAAAAGGCTACAGACAATGAGTAGCGCTAATTAACGCCCATAAGCGGCAAGGCCGCGCCTTACTAGCTGCAATCGCGGCCGAATCTTCTGCTGGGTCTTTACGCATGGATTGCCCATTCTGCAATTCCCAGGAAAGTAGCCTTGTGCTGACCATGCGGCAAGAAGGCGCGTTTTACTGCTGCCATCGAGCTAGCTGCGGAGAGGTGGGAATGCTAGGTCCTCGGGGAGCCGGCGCTATGCGTGCGCGCGATCCTATGCCTATATCGCAGATATTCGCAGCAGAATACCGGCTCGCCCGGCCCGGCGATTACTGGCACAGCAGGCTAGAAGCAGCCACCGACGGCCTAGTATCCCCTGCACTAGCCGGGTTGCACGTTCTAGCGCATGACCCGGATACCTGCGTATGGAAGTGCCACAGCCTATCCGGGGAAATTCGCGGGTACCAGACTCGCAGGCAGGAGGCGGGAGGGGGTAAGCGGGTACGTACTTACAGAGAGTCTATGGAGCCTATGTATCACGTTGTTCCGCCCACCAGTATCCCGACGGTCTCCTATGCGGTAATCGTTGAAGATGCTCTTAGCGCCGCCTGCGTAGCAAGCCACCAGCACTACGGCATCGCTCTGCTAGGCACGTACCTATCGAAGGAACTTGCCGAAGAAATAGCAGCCTATGATTTCCAGGCAATTCAGGTAGCTCTTGATCCGGGGGCTGAGGAAGCCTCAAGTAAAGCCGCCGCGCGGCTGCGGGCCTATGTAGCGTGTCCGGTCTATCAAATCTTCTTACCAGAGGACCTGAAAGACTTGCCTGTACAAGAGCAGCGTTCTATGATAAACTGCCGGTACTAACTAACAGGTACCTATGACCCCCCTATCCCTTGTTGCGGCTGCGCTACAAAATCGCGCGGCCTTCGAATCTATCAAAGAATCCGGCGAAGCCGCGGTTCTGCCCGAAGAACTCATTTCCTCGTGGCACGCTATCGAGCGATTCTATGAAACTGATCCCGCAGCAAAGCGGGCTGATCCCGAGGTGGTGACTGCCTATGCAATTGAAGGACTATCCAATCCGAAGCACCAACAGGCAATTGCGGGCATTGTTCGCAGACTTGCGGAAGTTGAGGCATCCGGAGCAAATATCAGTGCAATGCTTAGGATGGTCGGTCGAACCCGGTGCGGAGACAGTCTGGCTCAGGCTTTGGCTTCCCGAAAAAGTCCTGACACAGTTAGAGCCCTTATCCAGGAATACGAGCGCCTTAGCGAGGACTCGCCCAACGAAACGGAGTCGGGAGAAATTGATTGGCGAGCGATCCTCGCGGAAAGACTCAACCCGGAAGGTCGCCTTAAAGTCGCCCCCAAAGCACTGAACGAATTCTTGGGAGGGGGCCTACTACCCGGTCACAACGTGACACTTTTTGCGCGGCCCGAGGCCGGAAAAACGGCGCTGGCCGTAACTATGGCTTGCGGGTTCGCCCGGAGAGGCCACAGGGTACTCTATGTAATCAATGAGGATCCGGTTAAGGACCTGATGGTGCGCGCCCTGTCGTGCGCCACAGGGAGGGGCAGGGACGCCATTCTAGCGGATACGGATGGGACTATCGCCCTCGGGTTGAAGCGCGGCCTAGGCAACCTGTCTATGCGGGAGCTATCGCCCGGTTCTATGGGAGAGGTGGAACAACTGGTCAAGTTGCACAAGCCAGCCGTGCTTATCGTAGACCAGATACGCAACATGCGTATTGCTAAGCAAGACAACTATACGCAAGGCCTAGACCATATCGCGCAAGGACTGCGCGCACTAGGGAAGAAGCACGGACTAGTCACTATCGGCACAACGCAGGCCGGGGATTCTGCCAGCAACCGACCTGTCCTGGAAATGGGGGATATAGACTCTTCCAATACGGGAATTCCGGGAGCCGCTGATGTATTGATTGGCATGGGTATCACTGATACACTGCGCAACGCCGGTCAGAGAGTCTTGTCCATCAGTAAAAACAAGGTCTCAGGCCGCCACGGATATTTTACCGTTCGTATTGACGAACAAACATCGAGGATTGCCAGCCATGAGTAACGTACCATTGTCTTATACTGCCGTCCTGCGAGCGATATTCGCGGACGACGAAGCCGCGGGCCTTGCCAACATCGTTGAGCAGCACAAAAATTGGGGAGCGTTCCCTGCGCGCTTGCCCAGCCATATCGTAGTATTGCTGATTGACGAGATTAAGAGCCTCAAGGAAGCCGCATTAGGGGACCTCCCTGAGCCCGAGGATTTCCAGGAATGAAGCGCCTATTCGACAACCCGACAAAGGCCGTCTATGTAATTGTGGCTTTTGTCGTGCTACTTCTCCTGCTATTCTCCATCACAAGCCGCGGGTCCGAGCTATCCGTGGAGGGCGGCTCTGCCGTCGGCAGGGGAGAGACCCCTACGATTGGTCTGGATATACGCTGGCCTACTGCTGGCCCGGCTCGCACAGACTATGAGCTAGGGTTCAATCTCATTGGGGAGTCTGTCTATAAGGACAAACCCGTATCCAATCAGATTGCTTGGCACGGGATGCTCTGGGATGGGTACAAGAATTTCGAAATGGGCATAGGGGCTGCGTACTTTAACGTACCGTCACCCTATACGTGCGATTTGAACTTTGCCCTAGGAGCCCGCTACCGCTTAGGTCGCGTAGCCGTAACGTGGCGCCACTTTTCCTCGGCTGGTTCCTGCCACCCCAATATCGGCAGGGATCTGCTCACCGCAGCTTGGAGCTTCTAGAGTGAGTAAAGTAAAGCGGTACGGCAAGCGAGTTGGGTTTAAGTGGACCTACACGGATATGGTCCTTGCCTCCGACTACGACTTGCTCTCTGACCAGAATTCGTCCCTACTCGCTACTAACTACGACCTACGCAAAGAGCGTGACCGCATGACGGACGAGATAGCCGCTCTACGGGCCGTAATCAGGAAGGCTGCGCTCAACCGGGAGGCCGCGATGGACTGGATCGTGCTGGCAACGGACGAACCGTACTGCACCTGCCCCGACGATTACATGCCCGGTGACCACCACCCCGACTGCATTTCGCAGAAGGGCGACAGCACCACGGAGCAGCCATGAGCATAAACGCTGAGTGGGTACGCGACGAGATACAGGCATTACAGGCCGACAACGCCGCTCTGAGGAAGAGACTGGGCGAGGCTGGTTCCAGCAACTCATGGAAGCTCTCCCGCAACGCATGGAAGCGCGAAGCCGAATTTCTTGAGGCCGAGAACGAACGGCTGCGGGAGAGGCTGCGGGAGGCGGAGCGAATCGTGCGCGAGTTCTTGCTATCGGACGATGGCAGTGATGATCCGTTCCAAAATGACTGTCGTGCATTCGTGTGGGCCGCAGCCCTCGCACCCGCGAAGGACCCAGACGAAATAGTGAACGCGCAGCACGACGAGACGGGGCGACTGTGGCAGGGAAAACGTAGCCAGATACCGCCGCGATTCTATGAGTGCATCGCACCCGCGAAGGATCAGCCATGACGCACATTCGCATCTTTCCACGGCCAATGATGTTCCCTAATTTCCTGCTCTATCCAATACATGCGGAGTCAGATCAGTCAATTAGTGTCGGCGCGTTATCCCAAGCGGACGCTGCGGCACTGTGGGACGAGTGGAAGCCGCTGTGGTTGGAACACGTCGCCAAGAAGCGCCGCTACCTCAAGGATCAGCCATGACTGACCGCTGCCAATACTGCAAGACCCCACTCGGCTCGTACGGCGCGACGCCGTGTTGTGCGTGGGCCGAGATCGACTCGCTCAAGGCGCGGCTGGCCGAAATGGACACGCGCTGCATGGACTTCATGCAGCTGAACGAGCAGCAGGCCATACGGTTTGCGGCGTGTGAGGCTAACTACGAACAGTTGCAGGCGCGGTGCTTCGATAGGGGCGGGTCGCAGTCGGTATTTGACCGATGCGCGGAACTTGAACGAGACAACGTCGCGCTCGCGGAGTTCGCGCTCCGGCTTTTACGATGAAGAAATCCGCGCTAAAGACCGCCGCCATCGTTACTATTTTTGACGCGCCGAATATGACGCTGGCCTGCCGTAAGCGTATAGCAAAGTGGCTGCGCTCTCGGGCTGACCACCTAGAGAAGCCCGTGTACGACCTGTATTCCGTCAGCGTGCTGCCGCGAAGGACAAGCCATGAGTGACCTAGTGGAAAGGCTGCGACAGATGACGGGGCGGCATGACATTGAAGCCGCCGACGAGATCGAGCGGCTACGCAGGGAGGTTGTGAGCCGCAACCGGCGCGCGCTGGATCTAACCGCCGACAACGCCGCGCTGCGGGAGTTGCTGCGGGAATGGCGGCGAGTCTACGGCATAAGGTCGAACATCTATTATGCGACCGACGCCGCCCTCAAGGGAGAGAAGTATGAGTGACCCCCCTAAACCCCCTTCTTACTGGTTCCGGGAGGATCCAGAAGAAATGGCTAAGCACCGCAAAGAGATTGCATTTCGAGAGCAAGCGCACAAAGCGTACGAGTTACAACGTCAACAACAGGAGAAGGGTAAATGCGTAAATTCATCGCCGGCTTAGTGCTGGCACTGTTCGCGGTACCGGCTATGGCTACCATCACGTTAACATGGGTTGCGCCCACGCAGCGAGAGGATGGAACGGCCCTGCTGGCTACCGAGATTGCCAGCTATCAGGTGTCGTACACACTTGGCGGCGTGGCACAGACCGGGTTCAATGTTCCTGGAAACGTGGTAACCTATGCCTTTGCGGATACGGTCAAAGGTAAGTACTGCTTCACCATGCATACGGTAGACACTGACGGTCTAGTTAGCGCCCCCAGCGCGACGGTATGCAAGAACGCTAACCCGAAGGCGCCCGGTAGCCCGAACGCCAAGTAAGGTAACCCACAAGAGGGGCCCGCAGGGTAGGCTTGCGGGCCCTTTTCTTTTGGTATAGACTACGCACCTATGCTGCCATTCTACCTGCAAGACATGAACCCCGGTGCGTACTTCACCGAGCGGTTCTTCGTCCTCGATCTGGAGACTACCAATCTAGACAAGGGCGACTCCCGAACTTCCGCCAACCACGTTGTTATGGCTTCCGTCATGGAGCAGGGGCGCTACACGCCACGGCTGATTGACCCGCGGCTACTGCGCAAAGACATACCCAAGAGGGGAATCCTAGTCGCGCATAATGCCAAGTTCGAACTCGGCTGGATGATTCGGGCGGGGCTGGACGTCACAGACTTGCTGGTCTGGGACACAATGATAGCGGAGTACGTTCTAGCGGGTAACAGGACCGTCCCGCTAGACCTGGATTCTGTGGCCCGATCTTGGGGCATGGAGGGCAAGGAACGGGTAATCGACGCACTTATGAAAGGGGGCGTCTGCCCGTCCGAAATGCCGGAGCATTTACTAGCGCGCCGAGCTAATCAAGACGTCCTGACTACCCGCGACTTATTCCTGAAACAACGGGCACTGCTCCAAGAGACGGGCCTGCTACCGGTCATGTTCACCCGTTGCGCCCTTACTCCGGTACTAGCTTACATCGAGCGGGAAGGTATGCACCTAGACGCTAGGAGGGTTTCCAAAGAAATCCACAAGCAACGCACGATTAAGGCGCAGGCCGAGGCCGCGCTGGCTATCATGTCGGGTGGCATCAACATGAACTCGGGACCGCAGGTAGCCAAGTTCCTCTATGAGACCTTGGAATTCGCGGAACCGGTGGACCGGCGCGGAAACGTTCAGCGTACACCGGCCGGTAAAGCCAAGACTGACAAGAATACGCTCGCCTCGCTTAAGGCTACGACCGAACTACAGCGTTCGTTTGTACGTTTACGGGGAGAGTACGGCAAGGCAGAGGCGGCCCTCAGTAAGGCTCTGGAGTTCTTCTACGGGGTCTGCGAGCAGTATGGCGGCCGGTTCATGGGCAACTTCAACCAGACCCGCACAAAGACGCACAGGACGTCTAGCAGTGGCCGCCGACTGCTGTTTGCTGACGGAAAGACCCGCGGCGTGCAGTTCCAGAACCTAGCCCGCGAATACAAGCCGCTATTCTGCCCGGCAGAAAAGGGCCGGGTAATCGTAGAAGCCGACGGCGCAGGGCTGGAGTTCGTTATTGCGTGCGATCTAGCCGAGGACCCGGTAGCTAAAGCCGACCTTATGGATCCGACGCACGACGTTCACTCGTTCACAGCCTCGGTCATCAAGAACAAGGCCGCAGAGGACGTAACCAAAGCCGAGCGAACGGACGCCAAAAAGCATACGTTCAAGCCCTTGTTCAGTACGGGCAAGTCCGGCACGCCGTCCGAAGTCCGGTACTATCAAGCGTTCAAAGAGCGCTACCGAGCTATCACAGAGACCCAAGAAGCCTGGATTAGCGAGGTCATGCGGACCGGCCAGCTACGCCTCCCGTCAGGCCTGATTGTGTATTGGGATTTGACAATGAGCCGCACCGGCTATATCGAGGGTGGAAATCAGGTGCGGAACCTGCCTATACAATCATTCGCCACGGCAGATATTATCCCCATATCACTCGTGTATACCTTCTGGCGCGCCCGACACTCGGTTGACGCCAAGCTAGTCAATACGGTACATGACTCGGTAGTAGCTGATGTAGCTGCTAAAGATGTTGACAAGTACAAGGAACTCGTAGTAAGCTGTTTCCTCGATGACACGTATGCGTATCTGGATCGCGTGTATGGTCACAAAATGTTCGTTCCCTTGGGAGTAGGCCTAACAGTGGGCTCTCATTGGGGAGAGGGTGAAGAATCCAAGTTCACTAGGGAGCCCGCATATGGCTAAAGTCACAGGTCAGGTTTTCAAGGTCTACGAAAAACAGTGGGCCGGTAAGATCCTCTTTACAGCCAAGCTGGAAGGGGACCCCATCTACTACCGCATGAACGAAAACCGGGGTGCCGGAATCGTGGAATCCGGTAATTACGTCGAGTTCGACGCCGAGCCCAACGCCGACGGCAAGAGCGCTACGGTCAAGTCAAAGCCGACCCTGCTCCCTCGTCCGGCGGCGGCCCCGCCCTTGGCGGCGGCCACCGGTGCGGCCAACGTCTACGCTGGGGGTGGTGGTGGGGCTCGTGAGACCTCCATCCACTACCAGAGCGCCCGTAAGGATGCCCTGCAGTTCGTCGCTCTGGCGGTATCCAATGGAGCCATCGCGCTTCCGGCCAAGGTAGCGGCCAAATTGAAGGCTCTGGATGCTCTCGTGGACTTCTACACGGCCCTCTATTTCGAGGATATCGGCACTGGTGGAGCAGTTACACGCGCAACACAGGCTGCCTATGCCGAGGACGAGCAACCGGCCAAAAAGAAGGCCAAAGCGGCGGCTGTAGAGGCGGATAGCGAGGCTGACGACGAAGAGGATGACGAATAGAATCATCGCCAAGGAAGAGAGACAATGCGCATTCTATTTGACGCGGACAGCCTAGTCTACGGGTGCGGGTTCGCCGCGCAAAAGACCTTGTATGACTGGACCGCCACAAATGGGCGCGCGATCGAAGAGGGGATAGCTCCGGGGGCAGAGGCACTTGCGGAGGTCAGGGCTCTGCTGCCCGAGGGCTGGACGCTGGAGGCTTTCCCGGTAGTCGAGGCTGAGCCACGGGAGAACGCTCTCGCGCTAGCTAAGCGTCAACTCTACCGAGTGGAGGAGGACCTGGAAAAGGCCGGGTTGAAATTTGAGCGTCTGGCGCTCTATTTGACAGGTAAGGGGAATTGGCGTGATGAAGTCGCTAAGGTTAGGCCGTATAAGGGAAACCGTATCGGCATGGAAAAGCCGATCCACTACCCGGCGCTTCGCCGCTACCTGCGGACCCGTTGGGGGGCGACCGTTATCCACGGTCGCGAGGCTGACGACCAAGTTGCCATTGAGTCCTACGCACTCGGCCACGACCCTGCCAAAGTAATCATCGTGTCGCAGGATAAGGATTTACGTACGGTTCCGGGGCTGCTTTACAACTACCGCAAACGGGAGTTTGAGCTAATCACGGAACGGGCGGCCAGCTTCAACTTCTACACACAGTTGCTTGTAGGGGACTTGACGGACAACATCGTAGGGTGCTATAAAGTGGGCGCGGCTGGCGCAGCTAAGCTGCTCTCTACGGAAATGACGGACCGGCAGATGTACGAGGTGGTGCTAGAGCAGTACCGCCTTTCCCAAGCTAAGAAGGGCTGCGAATACGCATATTTGCCGGCTGAGGACGTAATCCTGGAATTTGGTAAGCTGCTCCATATGGAGCGGTACGAGGGGGATAGATGGCAAGTGCCCGCGTAAAAAGGGAAATAGCTGCGGCGCGCCGCCGGGGGCGGTTGGCGCGTAAGGTCTATGTCAACCGGCTGGACAAAGGCAAGTGCCAAGTGTGGACCGGGTACGTTAAGCCTTGCGATTCTGGACAGGGGTGGTATGAATACGGCATTGTATCTCGCAAATTGGCACACCGAGTATTCTGGGAACTTGCTAACGGCCCTATCCCCGTTGGCCGCAGGCTCTACAACGTGTGCGGGAATACCCGCTGTGTCAAACCCGCACACTGGAAGCTACGGGTACCCCTCAATGCGTCTTAACAACGTACATAGGGATATTCTCATAGATGCCGTGTGCGGCCGGGAAGTGCCCCAGCCGTACGCCGAATTGTGGGTCCGTGCCGGACTCTGTTTCGAAATTGACGGCAAGGACCCCTTACATAGGCTTGCCTACTTTATCCGCTCCGCTCTCGCCAAGCTCACGCACGACGAGCTTGCGCAACTCTACTGTGAAACTCACCAGAGGCAAGACTAATATGTACAGGTTCAATCCGCTAGGTATTACTCTTCTGCTGTTTCTAGCTCTCGGGTCCGGCCTTATCTGGGGATTACGCGGAGCCGCGTGGGCCGTGTTCTTCTACTCCGGAGCTACTCTAGCTTCCGCATGGATCAAGACTCCGCGTGGCTAAGAAGCGCACGCTCAAGTCCCAGCCGCCCGCCAAGTGGCGGTCTGGGTACGAGCGCCGGCTACGGGAGGACCTGGATTCCAAGGAAGTCCTCTACACCTACGAAGAGGCCACGTACCGCATCAAGCTGGACATAGTGGGATGCTACTGCGCTCGCTGCGGGGAAAGGGACATAGTGCGGGTGGCTAACTACACGCCTGACTTCTACTTTCCGGAGAAGGATCTTACGGTAGAGGCTAAGGGTAAGTTCGACGCCAAGGCGCGTAAGGTGGCCTTGGCCTTCACTTCGCAGTATCCGCAGAAGGACTATGCCCTGCTGTTCCAGCGTAACAACTGGATCAGCGGAAAGAAGGCCAGCCGATACGGCGATTGGTGTGACAAGCACGGCATCCGCTGGGCTGTCGGCAACAAGATTCCTACGGAGTGGCGGACCCCATGAAGGAAGGACCGGAGACCCGCAGCTACGACAGAGACCCTATCCTGAGCGAATACTTCGCCGGTTACCGTGTCGTATTTTACTCCCACGACAAAGAAATGTACGTGCGACTGTACCGCCCCGGCGATAAGGCACGGGCGGAAGCCGACGGAGACGAGTGGGTGAAAGATGGTCAGATGCCGTGAGAGTCCTAGTAGGCTGCGAAGTATCGGGCGTCGTCCGTTGGTTGAAAGGCTTGCCCAAGCTGATCCCTACGAACGTGGTAACTACCCGCTCGCAGGAGGTATGGCTTATGCCGCCGTCGCCGGAGCGATCGAGACTGCGCTCTGTTACATATCCAGGAATAGCCCGCGCGATGGCTGCGCAATGGGGGACGAGTGAGCCTAAACTATCCGGATCGAGAGACATGGCTGGCCGTCCGAGCCACCCCGCGGAAGAGAGCAGACAAGATGTTCTTTGTCAGCACCGACCTTCGCAAGGTGGCCGATGGCCCGGACGCGGGGCAAGTCATCATGTTCGGTAAGGGCAGGTCCTACTTTCCCCTAAAGGATAAGCCTGTTCGACCGGGACGGGCACGCCGAGAGCGCTTAAGAGCGGAGCGGGAGGTAGGGTGATTCCCTACTATCCAAGACCGGATGTATCCCCAGAGGAACGGGATGAATGGCACCGGCAGCAGATGCTAATCCTAGCACAAGAGAGGCGGCTGAGGGCAGAACTGTGGCGCGAGCAGAAAAAACTTGAAATGCTACGAGACAGGCCTTACCGATGGGAGAAAAAAGTGAAGTTCATTCTGGAAAAAAGACGTCTGCGTCGGTGGCGCCCCGTCGAGCAGGCTGGGTGGATCCTAGGTTGGAGCTTGGGCTCGCTAGTGGCGTTCGTGGCTTTCGTCATGACGGTCAAGGCCGCCCTGTACGTGGTGCTGGGATGAGCATCCTTCCTGGAATTGTGGGCATCACCGGAGTAGCCGGTAGCGGTAAGGATACCCTTGCTAACTACCTAGTCAGGGTAGCGGGCTACAAGCGCTATGCGCTGGCCGACCCTATCAAGGAAGAACTCAATCGGATGTTCCGCTGGAGCCCGGCACAGTGGGAAGATCGGGTCTGGAAAGAGACCTATCTAGAGGCTGGGCGCACTCCGCGGGAGTGGGCTCAGTGGCTTGGAACCCGTATTAGAGTGGTGGATCCCGACTGGTGGATAGACGAGTTACTTGAGCGGTCCTACGATGACGGCAACCTAAACCGCACGGTAATCTCTGACGTCAGGTACAACAACGAGGCAAAGATCATTGGTAACCTTGGTGGGGTAGTGTTACAGGTAACACGCCACGAGGCAGGGCCGGTAACTGCGCACGAATCTGAGAATGGTGTAGCTACAAATCTTATCCACGAAGTCCTGGATAATAACGGCTCTCCCGGTAGCACGGGAGACACGGCCTTGCGCCGGCTAGCGGCGTGGGGGGAAGCCTTCCGGCTGCTTCCTAATGGACCCTAGTCCTCACGCACTCGCGATAGCTGCGGGAGTCAGCTTCTTCTACGTAGGGCTGCGCTCGTTCCAGCAGTTGAACGTCACGCAATACCACTACAAATCTGTGTTCGCTACCTCGCAGATGATGGCAGCTGCGGATATTTTCCTCATTGCCAAATGGGCACAGTGGGGCCTTACTTGGACAACTTGGCTGCTCTACGGGACAGCCTCGGGACTAGGGTGCCTAGTTGCCATGTACCTAAAGCGGAGATTCTACAAGTGAACCTGTCCAAAGACCAGCTTCTCCTGATTTACGAGGCTCTTGCGGGAGCCTATGTAGAACTAGCTGCTATCGAGGAGGTTAGTGAGGACTATGTAACGGCCGGGCACTTGATGGAGCAGATGGAGGAAGCTATCGCTACCTTGGAGGGCTGGATAGATGCTACCCCGTGATATTGTGACTGTCCCGGGTGCGTACTTCGCCGCGCAGAACGAGCGTTCCCCTCTGGAAGAGGCTAAGCAGGACGCTAAGGAATGGATGACTCGATACCGCATCGAGAATGAGCTTGCTGAGAAACTGCGCGAAGAGATAAAGGGCCTGCTACGAGAGCGGGACGTTAACAGCACGCAACTTAGAACCAATGACCGAGAGCGCGACCGCGCGCAGAGACTCAGCCGTACTTTGGCCCGCGTCCTAATGGAAGTGCTGGACATAGGAGACTCGGATGACCGCTAGTGTTACAGCACTCCCTCCCCCCTTCCGACTGACGGCAGAAATGATCGTCCGGTACTATCTGGCCAACATAGACCGGCTGGAGCATGTAGTGGTCATGGCTACGTTTAAGGATACCCCGCGGCCTATGGTGTCCATGACAGAGGTAGACCCCACTATGACGGCGTGGCTCGGGGCCACGTTGCTAAGGATGGCTACGGAACCCCCCACGAAAAAGGCCCCTGCGGAGGGGCCTTCTGAACCGATCAAAGCATGAACGGGTTACGTGTCGGACTGACTTCTGCGCCAGTAGCGGATGCCGTAGGTGGCAAAGAAGATGCTGAGCAGCAAGCCCTGATACCAGAGCGGAGTCTGTGCGAGAGCCTGGAATCCTTCCGTAACGATGACGGGTCCGTCTATGAATGGTACTTTGACGAAGGCGAGGACCGCAGGCACGGAAACTACAAGCAGCGTGTACTCATCTTTCCAAGAGCTTTCCGCTTGCTTCGCAAACTCCATCTCCCAATTCATGTCGGCCGTGAGGCCCTGAGAAATAAGCTGTACCTTGCGCGCTTGAATGGCCTCTTCCAACTCAAGCTTTCGTGTACGCTCTTTGCTCTTGATTTCCTGACGGGCCTTAAGATAGTCCGTAACTCCTGTTACGATACCGCCCGCCGCATCACCAAATATTTTCGCTAAGAAACTCATAGGACCTCCACTAAAAAATGTCTACCCGTCGTCATATGATTATACCGGATACGCAATGCGGTCCGGGCCATTCCTACAAGCACCTGTTATGGGCACGTAAGGCTATCGAACACTACCGTCCCGATGTTATCGTTCACTTGGGCGATCATTGGGACATGGCTTCCCTATCATCCTATGACGGCAAGGGCAGCAAGAGCATGGAGGGGCGTCGGTATCAGGCTGATATAGACGCTGGAAACGAGGGCTGGGATATGCTGTTCAGCGGGATCAAGAAGATCCGCAAGTACAGTCCCCACCTAGTCTATATGCACGGCAACCACGAGAACCGCATCGAGCGGGCTGTGGAGCAGGACGCTAAGCTTGACGGCGTTCTCAGCCTCAAGCACCTTAACACGGGTGACTTTGAAGTTCACCCCTTCCTCAAGAGGGTCTGGCTCGATGGCATTGTATATTCCCACTACTTTCAACAGCAGAATTCGTCTTACGCTATCGGAGGCTCAGTCGATAATCGACTCAATCGCATCGGTGATAGCTTCGTGCAAGGACACCAGCAAGGATTCCTCTATGGAAATAGGGTTTACCCTACTGGCAGGACCAGACACGGTCTCGTCTGTGGCTCATTTTACCTGCACGACGAGGGCTACAAAGGGCGGCAGGGGAACGATCACTGGAGAGGAATTGTGGTTCTGAACGAAGTCAACCGAGGAGACTACGGCGTCATGCCCCTAAGCATAGACTACTTGAAGAGGGCGTTTGGCTGACGTAGAGTAATCTCTGCTTTCTTTGGGTGGGGTCTTTGGGCGGCTTCGGCCGCCCTTTTTTTAACCATCTTCCGCAGCTTGGGAATAGTGTTAGCTAGGGACGTATCTAGGTAGTCCACCTTATAGCGCACGCACAGGGCTCGAAAGCCCTCGTAAGGGACTAGGCCAGCTACGGCTAGGCAGTCCCCGTAGACACCTACCCACTCCGGCCCGTGCCCGTGGAGCCTGTCCTCTGCGTCCCAGCACGCCATTACATGGTGGGCGAACTCGTGCACTAAGGTGAGAGGGGATCTAGACCCCGCGTAGTGCGTGCTAAGAGTAATCCTGGATTCACGGGTCTCTGGCCACCAGTCATACTTGCCCGCACAGGTCTTGTCGTCTTGGAAGTACAGCGGAGTAGGCACTACGCCAAAGGCCTTGGTCAACTGCTTGAGTAGCACCCTATGATTGGTGCGGGTATACGTGGCAAGAGATAGCCCGGACAGTCCGCGCTTCTCCAGCTTATACAACTCTTCCCGCTGAGGGTCGCTCTTGGGACTTACGCCGGCCATGACCCGGACTCCATCATGACGGACAGGCGCTTGGCGCGAGTTCCGACCTGTGTAGCCCAGCGACTCAGCAGCATATTCTTGGCTGCTCCAGCGTAATCTCTCCCCTGTACCATCTTAAGCGTGTTCTTGAACCCTAGCAGACCGTTGACTCCTAGGTTAAAGGCCATGTCCAGCAGAACGTACTGACGAACCTCGTCAAGGTCCCGTACCCACGGCAGCGTCTTGACTAGTTCCTCGTACTTCTCGGTCATATCGTACTGCAATAGAGCATCTATGATCGCCTCGGGGAGGGTGCCCCCCTTGCTTGGATCAATCAGGTGCCCGACGCCCACGGTCCAGTAGCCTAGGCTATCCTTATAGATCGTGTTTCGCCTGCCCTCGTGCAGAGAGAGCAGACGGGTAGCGCGTTCTCGATTCATTTCCTGTAGCCTTCGATAGGCGTATTATCCGCGGGTTGCTGAGACCTAGCCGATAGTACGGCCGACGCCTTTAGATACTGCTCTGATCCCGGCTTAGTCGTAGCTACCTTCTGTAGCGCAGCACGACCTTCCTTCGTGAAGAAGTACCACTCCAGCTTGCCCGTAGCCAGAATGTCGTACAGGTTACTCATGAGGAACGCCGGAGCTTGCGAAACTAGCGCCATGCCGACTCGCTTATTCTCGACTCCCTTAGCCGCAAGACTGGCCCTATTCTCCAGTAGACGAATGTACGCTATAGAGGATTTGACATGCTGCCGCTCTGCATCCGAGAATAGAAGCTCTCCCTGAACACGCTCTCCGTTAGCTAGTTCGTTAATGAAAGCCTTGGCGTCTATGGGTGCAAGAGAACCCGCCTTGGACTGGTCCATCATGCGCTGCCCTGCGTCGTTGATCTTCCAGCGCTTAAGTTGCTCCAAGGTCTCCGGAGAGTGTCTCCGGAGTACGCGCACCAGCTTCGCCTGTTCACCCGGCTCGGCGTTAGCCAGCACACGGATCTGTCCGGCCGCGTCCTTGGCGTCCTTACCGAACGCTTGCGAAACCAGAGCCCAATCCATCTGGCGCATTTCACCACGGAAGGCCTTGTAGTCGTCGCGCGCCTGCTTGAAGTATCCCCAAGCTTCCTGGAATTTCTCTCCGGGAGCGGAGCCCTCCGGGAAGATGCGGGCAAAGTCCTCTTGGCTCCGGGCAGTAGCCAGAGCATCGTCCATAGCACCTACATCCCGTTCTATGGCATCCACAAGCTTCTTGCCTAGTCGCATAGCACTAGCAGTAGAATCTGATACCGACTTGCCCCGTTGCAGGTCCGCGATGCCCGCCCGCAGGCGAGTAGCGCCTTGGTGCAGATTGATTAGATCATCCATGCCCAACTTGCCGCCGCCGCTGTCGATCGCCCACGCGGCCTCCGAGACTTGCTGGCCGTACTTCTTGAGAGCCGGGTCGATCAGGTCATCGTACCACTTGGACCCCATAGGTACGTTCTCTAGGATGGTACTGGCCGTTTCCGGCACGGCGATACCTACGTTGTAGGCCGTATCCTGTCTTGCCGTGGCCTTGGCCATGTCTACCGTAGCCCCGTAGGCCTTACTGGCTGCCGACTGAGCCGCTGTTCTCCAGGAATTCAGGGATGCCTGAACTCTCTCTCCAATTTCCGTGGCGGTAGCCGTGGGCTTCTTAAAGAAGTCCAGTAGTACTTGGCGTGCCTTGGAGACAGCTGTGTTAGTCTGCTCTCTTGCTACAGAGCCAGATACACGGCCCTCCTGCATTTCTAACTCATACGAGCCGCCCCGCTGGCCGCCCGAAAGCTCGTCCATTAAGGGAGCCACCTCTTTAGACTTGAGGACTTCCTCGACTACCTTAGTGGTCTCTGGGGTCGGGGGCTTCTTGAAGATGCGCAGGAAGAAGTTCTTTCCAGCCGGGAGAGCCGTGCTTATGGCTCCGATCGGGATACCGATGCCCACACCCCACATCATCTGCGAGTACTTATCCCAGGAATCTGCGGCTGTAGGATCGTACTGAGCCGCGGCTACGGCGCCGCCGGCCGCCGCCATCTTGGCGGTGTCCCTAAAGAATTTAGCCCCGCTTTCCGCCTTCCCGATCTTGGGTATAGGTAGGGCAAACGAGGTCGCGATACCCATCGCTTCCTTAGTAGCCTCTATGTCCGCCGGAGTAGCTTTACCCAGCAGGACGGGGTGATCCCCTGTGATAACCTTCTCTATGGCAGCAGTGGACTTAGTGGCCCGCTCTACAAGAGGGAGTCCAGTAAGACTCTCTATAGGAGCAACCCCGGCCTGAACTAGGCCGGTAAAGGCTCTGGTGGCACCGGTCGCGAGTACGCGTGGGTTCAGCACTCCGGTAGGGACCGGGCCAGCGCCCGGCGCCTGCGGGTTTACGGGCTGCCCAGAGGCATCTTTGGGCCACGTAGCCGGATCATTGGAAGAGGGGCCCTGACCGTGACTGGCTTGATACTCCTGGTATTCCTGATAATCAAGATAGTCTTGATAATCCTTCTCGTCGCCAGTAGCCATTACGGCCTCCAGTTGGGGTTAGCGGCCTTCCACTGCTTGAACTCTTCCTTGGAAAGGCCCGGCGGGGGACCGCCCGACGGAGCCGCGGCAGCAGCAAGTTCTGCCTTAGCCAGACTCTTTGCTGTAAGCTGGCTATATCGCTGAGTGGTACCCATCCAGATTTTACGGGTATTGGGCCCGACCGTAACGCCGCTATCTATCTTGCTAGAAATCTCGTTGGTAGTCTTGCGGGCTAGGCCGGTAAAGGCCTGATCCAGCAGTTCTATACGCGAGGTTGGGCTACCCTCGCCCGACACTACCCTCATGGCCTGCTCCAAATCCTGGTTTGATAGACGGCCACCCGGATCGTTACTGCGAGCGAACGCATAGGCAAGGCTCACCACGAGAGCCCGCTGCTTCTCATTAGCTACGTTGTTTCTGAGCCACACACTGCTCTGGCTGCCCTCAATGGTCTTGCCGGCGTCCCATCCACTGGAATTGACGGTAGCCCTAGCGGCAGATCCGTATTTCATTATCTGGGTAACCAAATTGCCGGTCAGGGTAGCAGCCTGCGGGTTGGCGACTATCTGTTCGCGGAGGTCGGCCATTAGATTAGCCGATTCTGCAGCAGAGGTTACGTTCTCGTTCAGCTTTTCGCTACCTTTGCGGATGGCGTTTGCCATAGCATTACCGCCCGGAGTGGGGGGATGATCCAGCTTCCACTGTAGTAACTCAGCTTGCAGACGGTTAAGCTCGTTCTGGGCTTGCGCTCTGGACATAGCCGTATCCGCTCGCTGGGCGGCCACTTCTAGGGCGTTCGACTTGGCCTGATAGTCGGCCTCAATCCTCAGGGTCGCAATCTGCTGGTCGATGGCCTTGGCATCCGGCTTAGATTCCAGGTTAGTGGCCTCAGCCCGGAGCTTGGCGCGTTCCGCCGCCTGAGTACGCAGAGCGTTGAGGGGCTGAGTCAGAGCAATAGCCTGCTCCCAATTCCCGGCTCCAGAGAACTGCTTGATGGCATCCTCCAGCACGGCCGCCTGAGCGTCGTCCGGGGTCATGGAGCCGTCCTTGATGTACTCCGAGTACTTGCTCTGGGCATCCGTCATCACCTGATTGGTGTGCTGGGCCTTGCGATCCTCGTCCGTGAGCATCCCGGCTGAGGTCATAGCATTGTTGAAGCGTGCGCCAGCCTGCCCGGCCATCTGAGTATAGATGGGCTGGTCGGCGTAGGCCGCATCTGCGGCCGCCAGTCTAGAGGCAGCAACAGAATCAGGCGTAGCCAGACTCTCGAAAGGATTGGTAGCCATTATTTCGCGTTCCAGTTATACTGATACTGAGCGGGCTGCTGGGGGAGGTTGACTCCTGGACCGGTAGCGTAACCACCGGCCATCGGTCCTACGGAACCCGGAGCGGTAGCCGCGGGCTGAGCAGCACCTCCAAGCCAACCACCTATTCTATCAAAAACTCCTGACTGTTGCAAGGCCGGAAGAATGGTGGAGTTGACAATAGACTGGTTAGCCGCTGCCGCCAACTGCGGAGGGGCCCCGGCTGCGCCGCCGACACCAAGCTGTCCCTGCTGGAGTAGCTGCTGGAACATATTAGCCAGACCAGACTGAGACTGCTGGCCGATATTGAAAGCCTGCGACTGCCCGGCCTGTCCTTGATTGACCGCACCTATGGCCGTATTGAAACGGTCCATACTACGGGACTGCGCCCAATCCTGCGAGGCAAGCTGGCGCTTTAGGTCCGCATCCTGCTGGGCTTTGTAGAAGGCCTCTTGCTGGATCCCGCCCCCTGACGTCCCCATCTGCCCCATCGCAAATAGACGATCGTTGAGACTCTGACCCGTGCGCTGTTCTTCCGGCTGCGCTAACTGGCGAAGCACCCCTAGCCGCTCGGCGGCGGCCGCGTCCTGACCCGGACCAAACATGGCTCCAGCCGCTTGCGCGACCTCGGGAGCCGCACCAAAGTAGGCCTGACCGGGAGCCGAGTAGGCATTGGCTAGTGACTGTTGCCCGCCGATGTTGAGCATCTGCGAAAACGGATTCTGAGCCTGCGCCAGTTCCATCTGGTGCGTCTTTGGATTCCAGGTTGTAGTTCCATACTGGCTAGTGGCCGAGTACGGAACCGGGGTAGCCATCGCGGCGGCGCGCTTAGCTCCCTTCTTAGCCTGCTTAGCGCCGTAGACCGCAGTTCCAACCTGAACGCCGGCATTGATGATTTCGCCCCAAGGAATTACCATGTTAGTTACCCGTGTTCTGATTGAGGAAGCCGCGGCCTTGCTGGAAGGCCCCTAGCATCTTTCCGCCGCCGTTGCCCAGACCGCCAACCTTAGCCATGCGGCCTGCGTTAACGGGGTCGGGACCATTCTTCTTCCCCCAACTTCCAGCCGCGCTGAAAGGTGACGGGGGGATACCAAAGATTTTACCCTTAGCTGCGATGTAGTCGTAGATGTTGGTATAGACCACGTTAGCCCCACACGCCCATATCCATTAGGATCTGCACTTTCTGCTGCGGGGTGATTTCTTTGCCGGCAGTATCGTACCAGTTCCCTTTGCGCTGCACGAAGCCCGCTTGAGGCAAGTACG
>Ga0315278_10001612_pt1 | contig 19906 bp, 20 predicted proteins | sample YL17G06_0_MG_FD_203880 | JGI IMG/M metagenome (GOLD analysis project Ga0315278, IMG submission 203880) | Sediment microbial communities from Yellowstone Lake, YNP, Wyoming, USA - YL17G06_0 | ecosystem: Environmental > Aquatic > Freshwater > Lake > Sediment | place: USA: Wyoming | collected... | reverse complement strand
ACTCTCAAACGCAATGGAGATAAAATCCAGGGGCGGGTACATCATCGGCGTCGGGGCAACGAATAACGAGACGTACGACTTCTTCATCAAAGTCCCTGAGATGGGCTACGCCAACCCAGTCGGACAGATAATCCCGATGCAGCTCCTTGCTTACGAGCTGGCTGTGCTCAGAGGATGCGACGTCGACAGACCAAGGAACTTGGCGAAAAGCGTGACTGTGCTATAGCGCATGGACATGTCAATCTTCAGGGCATACGACATCCGTGGCATTTACGGAAAGACGCTGACGGATAATGCTATGGAGGACATTGGCAAAGCGCTTGCGGCGTTCATGCGCAACCGTGGGCTTGGCAGAAAGGTTGTCGTGGCCAACGACGTACGCCGCTCAAGCCCGGCGCTCTCCAAAGCACTCAAATCCGGTCTCGCATCGTCAGGCGCAGAGATTTTGGACGCCGGCACAACCTCGTTCGGACTTGCGTTGTTCACTGGCATGAGAAACGAATGCGTGACGGCATACGTGACGGCTTCGCATAACCCGCCGGAATGGAACGGGCTTAAACTCCATCGCCCTGACTCTGTGGGATTCTTCGAAAAGGACAACAAGGAAGTCGGCCGCATTGCGGCAAGCAATGCGTTCGTTGAAGGCAACGGCAGCGGGCGGACGGTTGACATGAAAGATGAATACGTTGCATTCATGCGCTCCAGGTTCAAGATGGCAAGGCGGCTGAAGGTAGTCGTGGACTGCGGGAACGGGAGCACTGCGTTGGTTGCACCTGAAGCGTTCAGGGCTGCCGGACTGGATGTTGTCGAGCTGTTCTGTAACATCGATCCCGACTTCCCTGGACGGGGCCCGGACGTCAAGGAAGAACAGCATTGCAAAAGGCTTGGTGAGGAAGTCCGAGCGCATGGCGCTGACTTGGGCGTCGCTTTCGACGGCGATGGCGACCGCATGGCAGCTGTGGACGAGAACGGACGGTTCATCGGCGCTGACCTTATGACCGTCGCTTTCGGGCGGGAAATGCTCAAGGCCGGGCATGCCAAAATCGTATGCAATATCGACTGCTCGATGCTCGTCGAGCGAGATCTTGAGCCGCGCGGCGCAACAGTAATGCGCATACCCGTCGGCAACACGTACATGATGCAGCAGACGAATGCTATGGGCGCAGCGCTTGGCGCCGAGTCATCGCAGCATTATGTCTTCCCTTCATACCTGCCATTTGACGATGGCGTCGTGGCCGGCCTGAAGATTGCTGAGATGGTGTCACATGCCGATGCAGCTTCGTCGCTGTTCATAGGCCTTTCGACGCTGCCGAGGAAGATGGGAGAGTTGCATTGCGCTGACGAGGAAAAAACTGCGGTTATGAAAGCGGCCGAGGAGCTGTCCAAATGCTATGAATGCAGTGCCATTGACGGCATCAAGATAAGCTTTGATGATGGGTGGGGACTGATGCGCCCGTCCAACACATCGCCGTCCATACGACTGACGGCTGAAGGCACGACTGATGAGGCGGCGAAACGCATTTACGCCGAGCTGTCAAAGATAATGGGGGTAGCATGCAAGCAGTGATAATGGCGGCGGGGATGAGTAGCAGGACTTTCCCCATCACGCTGACGAAGCCGAAGCCGCTCATGAAAATAGCCAACAAAGAGATACTCGCACGGACGCTGGAGAACCTGCATGGACTGGCCAATGAGGTGCTGATCATCGTCGGTTACAAGAAAGAGATGATTGAGCAGTTCCTGGAAGGCAAGGACTATGGACTAAAGATAACCTTGGTCGAGCAAAAGGAGCAGCTGGGAACCGGGCACGCTGTGCTGCAGTGCAGCCAGCTCCTGACGGGGAGGTTCGTGGTGATGAACGGTGACGACTACTTCTCAAGACGGGACATTGAAAAATGCCTAAAGCACGGACTGTCCATACTCACGAAAAGGGTGGACGATCCATCAAAGTTTGGCGTATGTTTCGCTGACCGCGGCATCCTCAAGAAGATCGTCGAGAAGCCTAAGGTCCCAGTTTCATACCAAGGCAACACCGGGCTTTACGTCTTCAACGAGAAGATATTCGATGCGCTGAGGAGGATAAAGAAATCGACGCGCGGCGAGTATGAACTGACGGATGCAATAAATTTGCTGGCAGAAACGGAGAGCATTAGCGTCGTTGACGGCGATGACTGGGTCGCTGGCAGCACGTTCACACATCTGCTTGAGATGAACCGTTTCCTGCTCGATCAGATGGAAGGTCGTATAGAAGGTGAGGTCAGCGAGAGGGCGACGCTGACGGGTGCTGTCTCAATTGGGAAAGGAACGAAAGTCCTTTCAGGAGCGTATATAGAGGGACCGGTAAGCATTGGCCAGAATTGCCTCATCGGACCGAACTGCCACATACGGCCATACACTTCAATAGGCGACAGCTGCAAGGTCAGGCATTGCGCCGAGATAAAAGAGTCTATTATAGGCGACGTATGCAAAGGATTCCATCTCTCCTACGTAGGGGATTCGATACTGGGCGACAACGTCAACATCGGCGCCGGGACTGTCGTGACCAACTACAGGCACGACGGGCAGAGCGTGAAGACGTGGATTAACGGGGACTTGATTGACACCAACCGTAGGAAGTTCGGGGCTGTGATTGGCGACGGATGCCGGATAGGCGCAAAGACTGTGATATATCCTGGCAGGAAGCTGTGGCCTGGAATGACTACACTCCCTGGCGAAATAGTCAAGAAAGACGTCAAGGAATTGAATTTAAGCTTGCGCGAAGAAAATTAATGCATGGATCTTGGGGGCCTCATAGATCCGGCGACCATACTGAACTTTGCTGGAATGAACGACGCTGCTGGATGGATCGGCATCGGAGTGAGCTTCTTCCTGAACCTTCTGGTCGGCGGTATCATCCTTGTCGTCATCCTGGAGCTGCTCGGACACCACTGGAATGAGCACGTGAACCCGGTAAACGCATTCTTCGCTGTCTTCATCTCGTCGCTCATCACAATGCTCGGCGGCGGCGTAATCGCTGGCATGCTCGGAGGCCTTGGCGTATACGGGTACTATCTATTTTCACTGGCCGTCTGGTTCGTGCTGATCAAAGTCTTCTTCAGGGAGCTTGCAACAAAGCATGCAGCCATGGCTGCTGGCGCAGTTTTCGTGGCCAACATCATCGTGCTGCCGCAGATCGTGTTCTTGATACGCAGCGCGCTGGGAATGTAGCTTACGCTGGGCGGTAAAAAAAGAAAAAAACAGCGGACGAAGCCTTTATTTCTTCTTCTTAGGTTCAGGCTTCCCCTTCGCTTCGGCTTTCTCTTCCTTCTCGAGCTCTTTCTGCATTTTAAGCTCGTCAGCCTCTAACCAAACCATGAAAAGACCAACCAGTACGATGAAGGCTGGTATGAATCCCTGGAGGATGGTTATGAAGCTGCCAAGCCAGTCGATGGCTCCGAAGTCGATGCCTCTCACGACCATGACATTGTTCGGTATGAGTCCCGGGATGACGCCATCTGCGAACATCACGAGTCCTACTAATAGAAGGACGAGGCCGATGACAATTTTTAGCAAAGCACCCATCTAAATCACTCCGTTTATTCAACTGTATCTTTTTGGGGGGCAAGGTTCTTAAAGTTACACGCTTTTAAAGATTAACCAGCCATAGTTTAACTACCGCCAGCGCATACGTGTGGTGAACTCATGTACAAGACGCAACCGACTGATGAAGAGAGAAGGACGAGGATGATACAGTGGAGAAGGGAGACCACGGTCCAGCGCATAGACAAACCTACCAAGCTCATGACGGCCCGTAAATTCGGCTACAAGGACAAGCAGGGCTTTACCGTCGTCCGCGTCAAGGTCAAAAAGGGGAAGCGGAAGAGGCCGAAGATCCTTGGCGGTCGAAGGCCGAAGCGCTACGGACGGTTCTTCTCGTTGGGCAAATCTAAGATGCAAGTTGCTGAGGAAAAGGCGGCAAGGAAATACGAAAATCTTGAAGTCCTGGCCAGCTACAGGGCGGGCGAAGACGGGTCCCATGTCTGGTTTGAGACGATCCTGGTCGATCCTGACCACCCTGCAATCAAGAAGGACAAGGAACGCAACTGGATATGCGAGCCACAGCACCGCGGCAGGGTTTTCCGTGGACTGACGCCGGCCGGGGTCAAGAACCGCGGCCTCAGGCGGAAGGGCATAGGCGCCGAGAAGGTGCGATAGCCCTGTCAGGCGCACGGACGTAATGCGCCATTTGAAAACTTATATACCAACCCTGACAATACTTTAGCATGGCGCTCCTGTCGGACATGCTGGCCACACTCGTACAGATGGAATTTTTCCAGTTGCTATTCCCGTTCCTGCTTGCGCTGGCGATAATGTACGGGACTCTCACGTGGGCGCTGAAAGATCAGATACCCAAATCCGCCCGCGGCATCATCTCCATGGTCTTTGCGCTGTTCGTAATGCTCTACGCCAGCATGAACCCGTCATTGTACCTTTTCATCACAGCGCTTAGCGGCCCATGGCTCATGATAGCATCGGCCATCCTGTTCGTAGTCGTGCTGCTGGCCATGGTCGGGCTTGACATAAAGACGATCGGCGACAAGAGCAAATGGAGCAACAGAGCCATAATATTCGCACTGTTAATAGTCGGCATCTTCGCTTACTTCTTCATGGGCTTTGGTGGGTTCAGCGTCGGCGGGGGCATAAGCTCTGACATGCTCGGGATAATCGCTTTCATTGTAATTCTCGTAGTAGTGATGCACTACCTGACGAACGAACCTCCAGCAACAAAATAAACCCAAAATCTTTGATTTCGTACCGTTTCCACGCATGTAAACAAAAGCGAACTACTTCTCTTTCATCACTTTCAGTGTGTCAGAAAGGCTTCTAAGGGTCTGGAGCATCGGCGACAATGAATCTTTCACAGCCCGCTCCACGGATTCTATCTTCATGGACAGCTCACCGACGGCATCTTTGTAGGCTGCGACGCTGGACTTGACGTCCTCCTGGTCCTCCCTGCGCTTCTCGGCCAGAAGGTTCACGCGGTCTTCCATCGTCTTCATCTTGTCCACGATCTCTTTCATCCGTTCTGTGAACTCGCCCAGTTCCCGCTCCACTAGATCCCACTTCTCTTCGACCAGGCCTTCTATGATCTCTTCAACTTCTGACCGCTCTATTGCCCGCTCTTCGCGCGGTGCGCGGAGCTTCGGTATTTCCTGCATGGGCCTGCGCTTGAAATCCGGTTCTATCTCCATGTCCAATGGTGACGGCGCCCTTCTTGGCGGCGCAGGCGGCTCGGGCAACGCTGGCCTGGACGCCATGCCAGGAAGCGCTGGCATGCTCAGATCGTCGCCGAACTGCGGCCTCTGCTGCGCCATTTCCGACTGGGCCAATGGCTCGTCCATCTCAAACCTTGGCGCCCCGCCACGGAAAGGCTCGCCAGGCCGTGGCATTCCGCCAAAGGGCTGGCTGAAGTCTGATGATGCTGTGTCACGGATTGCCGACTTTATAGAACGGTCAACGTCAACCGGGCTGTAGCCTTCCCTGCGCATCGTACGTATGATCTCAGGCTCGGAGAAGCCCTGGCTGGAAAGGCCGCGCACCCTGTCAACGGATGACACAGCTGGAGCCTTTTTCTTACCAAAAAACGAGAGTGCCATTATTCGTTCCCCCAAACCTCATTATTATTTGACGCGGCCTGTTTTTATTTGTGCAGCGGCGTCATGAACGCTTCGCCAGCATCCTTTCCGCTTCTTCCCGCGTCACGAAATCGGACTTCAGCGGGTTGTAGACGTCCACCAGCGTCTCCAGCTCCTTTATCTTGCTCACTGTCACGACGTTCTTGAACTGCTTGACTATGTTCTCCAGTGTCTTCTCCATTGAAGCAATGCGATTCTCCTGGCGCTTCAGCGTCGCAGAGACTTCGTCCAAGCGCGCCGTTGACAACTTCTTCTCCTGCAGAACCATGTCTTTCATGGAATTAACGCGCGCCTCCAGGTCCTCTGCCTTCTCTTCTAGAACGCGCAACCGTCGGCTGTCGGTGTTGGCCCTATCAACCAGTTCGTTTATCACAGTCCGCAGCGTCAGCTTTGCCTTGTCGACCGGCATGGTAATTAATTGGCTGACCGCATTAAAAAGCCGTGCCGGCGGCTCAGGCGCTGGAATGCATATATTCGGACTGGACAAAACATTAAACAGTATGGCCGTTTACACGTACGACGAAGAGACGATGAAGCTCAGAGTCGAAGTAAAGAACTTACTTTTCGGCCCGTCCATCGAGGATTTCGACCTGTGCATGGGAGCGGCCATGGAAGCGCTTCTCGAGACGCGCAATGTCTCCAGCCTTGTAATGATCAGGGACAGGGAGTATGAATACGACTTTGACCAGGTCAAGCTGCTAATTGAAGTCGTCAGCATTGTCGAGGACATACTCAACGAGAAGCTGTTCTCGACGGCACGCATGGAAACGAGGGAATGCACGGACTGCTTCCCTCAATGGCGCATCATCCTTGACGGGCTGGTTGACCAGCTGAAAAAGGATCCGATAGGAGCATACGTCAGCGTCATACGCGAGATGCGGCGGCTGAAGCCGCGCATAGACAGGGCGCGCGACGTCACTGCTATCGCCTGCCTTAAGCACTACAGAGACGGCATGCTCCAGGTCCTGAAGGAGCGGCTGGAAGGTACGGAAATAATAAAGCAAACGAAACCACAGGTTATGGGATACCATATCGGAGACAGACAACCATATCGCCAGCTGTTCAACCCGACGATAAAACCGGGCTTCATGTTCACGCGCTACCTCATAAACCCGCCCGAAGGTTCCGAAGGGGTGGACCGTTACATGGTGGCTGACACGCAGATAGAGATATTCAGGGCCCCGAAATCGTCGCATTACCTGTATTTCGCCATGCCGCCGGAATTCAAGCTGAAGGAAGAACAGTACACTGTCCTTGAGGCAGCACGGGAGCACATGGCATCGCACAGGCCCACGGCTGAAGAATTCGTGCGCTCTGAGCATGTCCGCGAAATCTTTTACAACATCAGCAAGGACACCGTGCGCACAGTTGCTGAACAACTGGGGATAAGGCTCTCGGCTAATGACATGGAGATGCTCGCAACCGTCCTGACAAGGCATACGGCAGGGTATGGCATCATGGAAGTCCTGCTTGCTGACGAGAAGATACAGGACCTATACATCAACTCGCCTGTAGGGACGCAGCCGGTCCTGATATTCCACCAGGACTGGGAAGAATGCAAGACTAACCTCGTCCCGACGAAGGAGGACGCGGAGGCATGGGCGACGAGGCTGCGAATCCAGTCTGGAAGGCCTCTGGACGAAGCGAACCCTGTCCTGGATATAGACATAGGCGTCCCCGGCGGCAAAGCCAGGTTCGCCGTGATAACCAAGTCGCTGTCGCCTGAAGGTCTGGGCTACGCAATCAGGAGGCATAGGTTCAAGCCGTGGACGCTGCCGCTTTTCATCAAGCAACGCATGCTCAATCCGCTCGCTGCCGGGCTGATATCGTTCATGGTCGACGGGTCGGCTGCCGTGCTGATAGCTGGCGGCCGTTCAAGCGGTAAAACGTCCATGCTCGGCTCTTTGATGCTTGAACTGCTCCCCAAGACGCGCATCGTCGTCATAGAGGATACGCTAGAGCTCCCGATTACTGAGCTGTCGCACCTGGGCTACAATATAGAAAGCTTAAAGTCCCGTTCCGTGATAACGCGTGTCGAGACGGAGATGCCGGCAGACGAAGCGCTGAGGACGAGCCTGCGTCTCGGTGATTCTGCTATGATCGTGGGCGAAATCCGAAGCCTCGAAGCCAAGGCTCTATGGGAGGCTATGCGTATCGGCGCGCTCTCGAACCTCGTTGCGGGCACGATACATGGGGAGTCAGCTTACGGAGTCTTTGACCGTGTCGTCAACGACCTGCAAGTCCCAAAAACGAGCTTCAAGGCCACGGACATCGTTCCTGTCTGCAAGATGCTACGCACAGCTGACGGACTGCACCGCTTCCGCAGGATGACGGAGATAACGGAGATAAGGAAGCGATGGCAAGACGATCCGATGAAGGAGGGCGGCCTGGTCAATCTCATGGAATATAACAGCAAGGACGATGAGCTGAAGCCTACGGATGCCTTTGTCAACGGCGAGAGCGAAGTGATAAACCGCATCGCGTCCTACGTCAGGGAATGGGCGGGCAACTGGGAAACTGTCTGGGAGAACATCAATCTCCGCGGGAAGATGAAAAAGACGATGGTCGACATCGCTGAAAAACTGGAAAAACCAGATCTGTTGGAAGCTGACTGGGTCACGCGGGCGAACATACAGTTCCACTTCATACAAGAGAAGCTAAGGCTGGAGACGGGCGCCGCGAGCGCAGACGAGACGTATGAGCGATGGCTGGCGTGGTTCAAAGGGGCTGCTAGCTGAGCAAGCGATTTAAAACCCCCTGGGGATGTTCAATATGGCCTTACCGATTTACATACTAGCGATAAACTATGTAGCATGGTTCGTCTTCATGTTCATCGCCGTAGTCTGGATAATAGTCATGCTAAACAACCGCGGTAAAACTGACAGGACCAGGGCTTTCAAGAAACTTCCTGTCGTCTCCATTATGATACCTGCCTACAACGAGGAAAAGACCATACGCAAAACCATAGAATCCGTGCTTTCATTGGACTACCCGAAAAACCTTCTGGATGTGATTGTCATAAACGACTGCTCCAAGGATGGAACAAGGAAGATAGCCGAAGAGTTCGCTGGACGCGGCGACATACGCCTGCTCAATAATGAGCCGAACCGGGGCAAAGCATATTCCCTGAATAGGGCATTGAAAATCTGCAGAGGCGAATTCGCCGCTTGCATAGATGCCGACTCTATCGTCGAGGCACCTATAGTAAGAAAGTTACTGCCGTACTTCTACGACGAAACTGTTGGGTCTGTGACCCCCGCGCTCAAGGTGTGGAGAAAGGAGAGCCTTCTGGAGCGGGTCCAGTATGCCGAATACATACTAAACATCTTCCTGAGGAAAATGCTGTCATTTCTGGATTCCATCCATGTGACGCCTGGAGTCTTTTCCATGTACAGGCTCAGCGTCCTCAAGGAAGTTGGCGGCTTTGACGAAGACAACCTGACCGAGGACATGGAAATGGCGCTGAAGATACACGAACACGGGTACAAAATAGAGAGTAACCTCGACGCAATGAGCTACACGATGTGCCCGACGAAATGGGGCGAGCTTTACAGGCAAAGGTTGAGATGGTACAGAGGCGCCATTGAGAACATGGCCAAATACAAACATATGCTATTCAACCCCGAATATGGGAACCTGGGTATGTTTTTCCTTCCAACGAACCTCATAGCCATAGCATCAATCATAGCCGTCTTCGCCAGCACGGCCTACTCTTACATGGACTCTGCGACGAACGCTGTCTGGAGACTATCACTTATAAACTTCGACTTCCTCTCTCTTTTCGGCAAAATCGACCTTGCTATGACGCTGGAAGAACTGATGACGACCTCTTTCGCGCTTGGCGTTGCGGGCATAGCGCTGGGGGGATATCTGCTTTTGACCAGCTTCAGGAGCGTTGGTGTCAAGATGCGCGGCAACATAGTTGGATACCTCCTGTACCTTCTCATGTTCCCATTCATAATGATGACTTTCTGGTCTGCGGCGATAGTCCATGAAGTGGCTGGCGCGAGAAAGAAGTGGTAGCGCATCGGATTTTAATAACAAACGCTTTAGTTATATATGGCCGAGAGGAAGAAGAGGCTGGACAAAGGGATACTCGTCTCAGCTCTGGTTATCACGGGCCTCATATTCTTCAGCGGGTTCTTCATAGGATACAACCTGAACACCGAAAAGCTGTCGGTCGTGAAAAACGACATAACAGCCGTCACAAAAGACATACAAAACTTCCAGCTGGAATTCCTGTTACTCGATGTCCTTGGGGAAAACTCCACATGTCCACTGCTTTCATCGACGCTGTCTGACATAAATGAACGCTCGGAAAAAATAGGAACCCGGCTCGACAAGCTGAGCCCAGACTCTGAAATAAAGGACTACGCCAGCTATGTTGACATGAAAAGAGAGTACTCTCGACTGCTCATCGGCTACTGGCTCCTTGCTAACAAGTTCAAGAACGCCTGCGAATCCAACGTCTCCACGATAATCTACTTCTATGCCAAAGAGTGCGACGGCTGCGGAGACCAGAGCTTTGTCCTGACGTACCTGAAGAGACAATATAATGAGACGCTCCTGATTTTCGCTCTGGACGCTGACCTCGATGAACCTGGAATAAAGACGGTAAAGGAATACTATAATGTTACTGCTTATCCGACTTTGGTCGTCAACGGGATCGTCTGGTCCGGATTCCAAAAGACGGAGGATCTGCAAAGCCAGCTCGTGAAATGAAGCGCCTCTACGTCACCACAGCCATAGATTACGTCAATTCCACGCCGCATCTTGGGCATGCATACGAGAAGATAACTACGGATGCAGTAGCCAGATGGCACCGTCTGGACGGAGATGATGTGCGTTTCCTCACTGGGACGGACGAGAATGCGTCAAAAAATGCTAGAGCAGCTAAGGATGCTGGCAAGCCTGTCCAGGCCTTCGTGGACGAGATGGCAGCAAGGTTCCTCGAGCTGTGCAAAACGCTGAACGTTTCGTATGACGATTTCATCAGGACTACGGAAGAAAGGCACAGGAAAGTTGTGCAGTCAATATTCCAGCGCCTCTACGAACAAGGCGACATCTACAAAGGCAAGTACGACGGCCTCTACTGCTACGGATGCGAGGCTTTCTACCTGGAAAAGGATCTGAAAGGAGGCAAATGTCCCATACATGGGACGCCTCCGGAACGGGTCAGCGAAGAGAGTTACTTCTTCCGCATGAGCGCCTACCAGAAGAGGCTGCTGGACTACTACGAAAAGCACCCGGATTTCGTCCTGCCAAAGGCGCGGATGAACGAGATGGTGAACAGGATAAAGGAGGGGTTGAAGGACCTGTCAGTGAGCCGCCATAACATCGAGTGGGGCATACCAGTGCCGTTCGACGACAAACACAAGATCTATGTTTGGCTCGATGCGCTGCTGAACTATGTCACCGCGCTAGGCTACCCAGATGGCAAGGATTACAAAAAATACTGGCCTGCCGACTACCACTTCATCGGCGTGGACATAAACTGGTTCCACTCTGTCATATGGCCGTGCGTGCTGATGGCATTGGATGTGGAACTGCCTAAGCACGTTTTCGTGCATGGATTCATCAACATAGGCGGCGAGAAGATGAGCAAGACCCGCGGCATTGTCGTAGACCCGTTCGACCTCGCAAAACGCTACGGGACGGACCAAGTCCGCTACTTCCTACTCCGCGAAATGCCCTTTGGCGAGGACGGCGACTTCTCAGAAGACATCCTGAAGAGGCGCATAAACGGCGAGCTTGCCGCTGACCTGGGGAACCTGGTGAACCGTGTCTTGACACTGGCTGAGCGAAGCGCGACATTCAAAGGCGAGCCTGAACTCGGACTGCCTGACTTCAAGAAGATTAATGCATGCATGGAACGGTTGGAATTGCACCATGCACTTGAGGCGATATTCGCCTACGTCAAGTCCGTGAACAAGTATGTCAACGATAAGGAGCCGTGGAAGCTGCAAGGCGATGCATTGGACCATGTGCTGTACAACTTGCTGGAAGCGCTGCGGATGATTTCCATACTGATATCGCCTTTCATGCCCGAAGCAGCTGAGAAGATAAACAAGCAGCTTGGCGTCAAGGCCGGGGCATTCGCTGACTTAAAGTTCAAGCCGTTCGCTGGGAAGCCGAAGAGAGGAGAGCTGCTGTTCCAGAGGGTCGTATGATAGTTGTTCGGAGCGTAACGAAAGAAATGATCAAGGTTTTTGCGCACGAATGGACGATGCTTGACAGCGAGATGGGCATAGAATGGAAAACGCGCGTGAAGACACTGGGTGCATTCGTCTCTGAAAGACTGGTGGGATATGCGACGCTCAGAGTGACCGGAGGCGTCGGCTATGTGCATGAGCTGATGGTTCTCCCGGACTATCGCAACAAGGGGGTTGGCAAGGCTTTGATGACCGAGGCTGAACGCATCTGCATGGGGGTGGGATGCCACAAAATGACAGTGAAGACCTCGGAAATGCACAAGGATGCCATTCGTCTTTACAACGCAATGGGTTATACGACTGAGGCCAAGCTACGCAAAGACAAATTTAAGCTGACATGGCATTTAATGTGCAAGGAACTTCCATGAGCTACGAGGAACTGCTTAAGCGCGGAATGGCTAAGGTCCCTGAAAACCTTAAGGAGCAGGGAAGGTTCACAGCACCAAGGGCAGCGATAACGCCGGCTGGCGCGCGGACGTACATAGACAACTTCAACGACATCGCGCGCGACCTGCGAAGGGAGCCAGCGCATCTGCTGAAATTCATATTGAAGGAGCTGGCCACAAAGGGCGAGTATGAAGGCAAACGCCTCGTTGTAATTGGCCGCTTCCCAGAAACGCAGATCAACGCCAAGATAGATCTGTATATCAAAGAGTATGTCATGTGCGACGAATGCAAAAGGCCTGACACGAAGATAACCAAGGAAGGCGACTTCTTTTTCATGAAATGCGAGGCCTGCGGGGCGAAACAGTCGCTTGGAAAGTGAGCACGTGGTTAAGAAACTGTCAAGGCCGAGGACAAAAACAAAAGGCGGGACATGGCTAAAAGTCTGCCCGCGTTGTGGGAGCAAGGATACAGGAATAAAAACGTTCTACGGCGAAGATGCTTACGTGTGCAAATCTTGCGGCAACCGCTTTGGTGCAGGCTACTATGAAGAGGAAGTTCCTGTCAAACTACCAGACGTGCCATCCAGCTGGTGGGCTGCGATCCTTTTTATGGTCGCGTTAATAGCGGCAGTTATCTTGCTTGCCTTCGCCCGGGGCTAGCTTGTCTTTACACGCAGTTCTCTGAGTTCGCCGAGGAATGTCCCGTCCAGAAGAAATGCGCGGGCTGCGCCTAGCTTTGCCAACTTCAGCACTGGGCCAAGCGGCTCCTTGTCTGTCCTGTTCATGGCGAACCCGCCTACCAGGTCAGAGAACGCTGGCATGACGACCAGTTCAGGTAACGGCTGCTTCGATGCGAGCTTATACTTTTCAGCCAGCGGCTTCCGCTTCATTTCTGAGCGTATCCACGCTTTCTCCATCCAACGGAAGCCAAGACGGTCCTTAAGTTCTATGAGCGGGTGGTTATGGGAGACGACAAGGAACGCGGTATCCAGGAAGTCCGGGGATGGCCACGTGTGTCCATGGCAGACGAATGCTTCGCCTACGCGCATACCGGTAGGTGGGTGGATCTTGACGTGTGGCAAAAGCTTGACAAGATTGCCGTCATGGTTGCCCGGAACGACGTCGATGTCCAGCGTTTCCGAGAGGCGTCTGAAAAACGACGGGACTTCCTTCTCCTCCTGGATGCTTGTGCCCGGAACTTTGTGTTTGACGTCCCCTAATATAACGAGCTTTTTTGTTTTAGTCTTCCTAGCCAGCGCAAGGATTCGTTCAGCAAGTTTCCCAGTCTGGCTTGGCATCCTAAACCCTGAGACTCTGTAGTCGCGCTCTGCGCCTAGGTGTATGTCTGCTATTACTAGAGTCTTTCCTGTAAGGAGCGCTGGCTCTCCGCAGACGAAACGCATGATTATGATTTGACTGACAACCTTAACTTTTCTGTTATAACACCGTTATGTGAATGAAATATATAACAGTGTTATAATGATTCTGGGGAAAGGTCACTCTCTCCCCAACCGCGTCTCTAAGGGACGTGGATTTCTAGCCCGTTGAAGTCTACGAGCTGCCACGGCATCAGCGTACCGTATGCGCAACTGATGCTTGTGGGGGACATTGGTTGCTCGATCATCGCAGGAGTGACGTTCGTCGTGCCCGAACCGAGAGCGACGATGTCGACCTGCAGCATGATCACTGCCTCCGCATCAGTCTCTGCATCGAACGGCTGGACGAGTACACCATCCTGCCAGGGATTGCCCATTGAAACGTGGGCGCCCTCATCATCGATGCTGACTTGCAGGCATTCTTCTGGTAGGTTCACGACGGAGACTCCGGTAATGCCCACAACTCCGGGATCGCCAATCCTCAGCAGCAGTTCTGCTCCGCCAAGGCCGAGCAGAGCCCGTTCTAGCACGAGGTAGGCGGTCGCGTGCTGCCCATTGGCCAGAGTCAGCGTGTTCTCCCCGCCTGACTGCATCGACCAGACCATTGCATACTGGCCTGGTGCTACCAACAGGACATAGACTGTGATTGTGTTCGACTCCATACCATCCTTCGCCAGGTGCAGCGGGAAGCTGTCCAGAACGTACTCAGCTTCGTCAGAGCCTGGAGGCGGCGAGTAGAACAGCGTGTCGCCCACGTTCATCAGAACGCCTCCATTCGGCGTCGTGGCTGGATACACGATGTCCCAGTCGACATACTCGCTGAGATCCAGGACACGCTCCAATGTCGGAGGCCAAGCAGGCCGCACATCTGGCTGCGTACTGCAGTCGCAACAGCTGAATGGATATGTGTGGACCACTGGATCCTCCAAAACTGGCGGGAGCACCGGAGGCGTCGTGGAAACGATGTGGACAGTCCGCGTGACCGTCGTGGCAACGTTGTCGTGACAGTCGCTTGCGTTGTAGTAGAGCACGTAGTCGCCTGGAACGGATGTGCTGATCGTACCCGTGATGACCAGAGGGCCGAGGCAGCAGTTGTCAGTGACTGTTGCACCTTGCTCGGTGTACGTGCCGACCTCGCATTCCAGCGTGATGGTCGCCGGCCCGTTAAGCGTGATGACCGGTTTCTCAACGTCAGCGACCGTCACTGTGAACGAGCACGTGGTGACGTGGCCGTTGCAGTCTTCTGCTGTGTAGGTGACGACCGTGAATCCAACTGGGAAGAAACTCCCAGGTAGCCAGTCAGAGCTGAAGCTTGATAGGCAACAGGCGTCGTACGCCGTCGGCAGCGTCCACGACACAACAGCACCGCATTGCCCTGAGTCGTTGCCGACACTGATGTTACCCGGACATCCGATGATGGCCGGAGCGATTGTGTCAACGACGTGGACTGTCCGATACTTGGTCACGGCGGCGTTGCCTTGGCAGTCTGTGGAGTCGTAGCTGATCACATAGGTTCCGACGTTTGCCATGTCGACCGTACCTGCGACAACGAGAGGACCTGCGCAGCAGTTGTCAGTGGCAGTCGCACCAGGATCCGTGAATGGGCTGCTGCACCCGACTGTCATGTTGCCACCGACCAGCGTGATGACTGGCTTCTCGATGTCCACGACCGTCACGGTGAAGGAACATGTGGTGGTGTGCCCGTTGCAGTCTTTGGCCGCGTAGGTAACGACCGTGGATCCAACCGGGAACAAGCTCCCAGACTGCCAGTCAGAAGTGAAGCTGAACAGGCAGCAGGCGTCAGATGCCGTTGGCAGAACCCAAGTCACAACGGCACCACACTGTCCAGCGCCGTTGTTGACCTTGGTGCCAGTCGGACAACCAGTGATGACTGGAGCCGTCGTGTCGACGACATGAACTGTCCGGTATTTGGTCGTGGCGGCGTTGCCGTGACAGTCCGTGGAATTGTAGCTGACCACGTAAGTCCCGACGTTTACCGTGTCGACCGTACCTGCGACAACGAGAGGGCCAGGGCAGCAGTTGTCCGTGACTGTCGCACCCTGCTCGATGTACGTGCCGACTCCGCATTCCAGTGTGATCGTCGCCAGCCCGTTAAGCGTGATGACGGAAGGCGTTGTGTCAACGACATGCACAGTCCGCGTGACCGTCGTGGCTGCATTGCCGTGACAGTCACTTGCGTTGTAGTAGAGCACGTAGTCGCCTGGGACCGAGGTGTTGACCGTTCCTGTGACCGTCACAGGTCCGACGCAGCAGTTGTCCGTGGCAGTCGCGCCAGGATCCGTAAATGGGCTACTGCACCCGACTGTCATGTTGCCACCGACCAGCGTGATGACAGGTGGTGTATGATCAGAAGAACATCCGGACGGCTTCAGGATAATGCAGAAGGTCACGTGTGACATCGCGGGCTTGTCACCGGGAACTGCGAGCACGCCACTTTTGACGGCTGACGTCCACGCAACCAAGGATCCGTCGGTACGCAACAGATACGGTGTGAAGTAGCCGTTGCCTGCCTTGACTTTGAGGTCGCAGGCCATGTAGTCGGTGTTGAGCGTTCCGAAATCGTAGAGATCCACTTTCTTGACACCCGACCAAGGTATCGTGCCGGTGTACGTTGCGGAACTCGGACTCATCCAGATGACCCAGCCAGGAGGGCTGCTCGCCTCTTCCTGCTGGCCCGCATCTCCGAACTTGTTGTACCAGTCGTCTGCATTGCAGTTGCACTCGTTCCGTGGGTTACTTCCCTCAACACCGACGACCATGAGAACAGTCGTCATGGCTAGGAAGGCCATCATAAGAGCCCTACGGATCCACGCACGTCGCGTCCGCATCACTGCCTCCTCCCGATTTCAAGCCGGAAACGATTACGTACCTAAGAAAGCCAGCCTTCACCGCGCCCCATCGTTTTCAACCACCTCCGTTGTTGGATATCGTTTCCACTAAGAAACTCTCCATGCCCTTAAGCTTCGAAGCCTGCAAACCCATGCAGACCAAGGCGTTGCCGTATAGGTACGCTGTCGTATGTGTTGGTGAAGCATGATCCTCTGGCGAATACCTGGTTAGAAAGAGGTTTTTTAAACCAATCCATTGGGGCTGCTCGTGCACCTATATGGCTCTATGTGCCTATAGGCCGCTTGTAGCCAGGCACTATTCTTCCACGTTCAGTAAATATCGCAGTGACCAACCTTGCTGGGGTTATGTCAAATGCAGGGTTGATTATGCTTGCGCCGCGCACGCGGCGTGGGTTGACGATTTCTGATGGCCTGCGCTGCTCTATCTCCACCGAGTCTGTCATCTTCAGCGTCTCGCCCAGCACTATGAAAGGCTTACCGAACTCTTGCGCAGCCAACGCCATGAGATACGTACCTATCTTGTTCACGACGCTTCCGTCAGGCAGGATGGCGTCACAGCCGGACATGGCCTTGGTCGCATTGGTCATGGCATAGGCCATGGCAGAGTCTTCGCAATAGATCACAGGGATTCCCATCTTCAACAGCTCCTTAGACGTCTTGACGCCCTGCAGCAGTGGTTGCGTCTCTGTTGCAATCACACTGAATGCACGCTTCTTGCGCTTTGCCTCAGCAAAGGCTTCCATTAAGGTTGAGGAATGGCAGTGTGTCATTATGACGTCTCCATTGTGGATCTCAGCTGCCCCGTTGACTGCAACCCTACGCGCAGCGGCGTCTATCTCACGCCTTTGCCTTGCGCAAAGCGATGCTATCAGGCGCTTGGCTGCAGAAGGCGTCCGGACGGTTGCCTTGTCAAAGCCGACTGCAACCCTGGACAATGCATTGAACAGCATGGGCTCGGTGGGCCTTATCCCTATGACCCGGTTTATAGCTTCCAGTAGCTGTTTCTGCGTCTCGTCTTTGCTTCGACCGTCATAAGAACGCATGGATCGCTCCACGAAATCCAGCCCGGCCTTGGCTACGTTCCGGGCCCCCTGGACTTTGAGGCGCTTTATGTCCGTGAGGATCCTGTCCATCGGTTATTTATTGCACGTGCCGCGTTAAATTGTTAAATTGGGCCCATGCGCAGAGCGTCCTTGGATGGAAGAACGACGGCGAGAAGGACCGGAAACGCTTAAAAACCTGCTGGGGGTAAATAAACAAATGCCATTTGGCTGCGCCGTGCGCAGCATGGCGGTGATTGCATGCCGGAAGAAGAGAAAAAGGAACTGCCGCAAAAGAAGCAACGGGGAAAGAACTGGTACACAATCCTAGCCCCAACGCTGTTCCGTGAGAGGGAGCTGTGCGAAATCCCTGCGACGGACCCGAAGTACCTGAAAGGTAGAAAAATAGAGATGGGTCTCGAGGAGCTCACCGGCGACTACAAAAAGTTTTCTCGTTTCCCTGCTTCAATGAAACTGAAAGTCACTGAAGTGACGGGCAACAAAGCCAAGACGGTCTTCGGCGGCTACGAGGTTTCCAAGGATCTCATATTCCGTGTGACGAGGAAAAGGACACAAAAGGTGGATATGACAGAGGAATACAAGACGAAGGATGGCTGGGAAATACAGATAACCGGCCTGATAGTCCTAAACAGGAATGTCTACACATCCATACAGAAAAGCGTCAGAAAACTGATGAACGAGCGGTTCAAAGAGATGGTTGCCAACAACACCATGGATGACTTCCTCAAGGACCTGCTCAACAAGGTCAGCACGAGCCAGATGAAGAAAGAGGCCAGCAAGATATATCCTGTGCGCATCGCTGAAATTACGAAGATCGAAGTCATATCACACCCTGAATAGGTGTTTGCGGAGATTGACCTTGCCGCGGACGACTTTTATCCCATCACTTTCAAGAAGCGCTACCTTCTTCCTTAGCATCTTCGTTTGCATGCCGCTGTAGCCTCCGATGCTGCCGTCGGATTTGACAACTTTGTAGCATGGGTACAGGTCAGGCCGTGAATTGCGCCGCATTATCTGGCCCACTGCACGGTAGCCTTTGCTTCCGGATGCATTGGCCAACGCTTTGTACGTGGTGACCTTGCCTCTAGGCACTTTCCTCAACAACCTTAGAACCTGTTCGCTCTCCATCTCACTCCACCTGAAGTGTGGTCACGATTGGCTTTTCCTTGACTATGATCGTATGCTCTGCCTGCGCTATCGGCCTTCCACTGGCCTCGCGCAGCGTGGGGTAGCTTTCCAGCGCCATGGCCTGTTCCAGCTGCCTGATGGCCATGGATATCTTCACTGGCGTGAGACTCTGCGCAAGCCAGCGTTTGGCAAACGGTAAGGAATTCCATTGGTCACGCGCCATTGACAGGATGAGCCTAGCCTCGGGAAGTCTTACAGGGCGGTCCATGAGGTGGCGGTATATCTCCGTTATCCCTGATTCCTTGACGTGGCCGTTGCTCTCCGCTATGAACGGCTCCAGTGCAATGACGCTGCCCTCCTCCAGCATCGTGGCGTCTTTTGTCCTTACGTTCGGGATTGTCGGCATGCCATGGAAGATGTACTCGTCCAGCCCGTGGCCTGTCAGGTTGACGATGACGCCGACTCCCAGTGATGCAGCTGCATCTTCGATGACACCGCCGATTTCGCCGACGGTTGCGCCAGGCCTGACGGCTTTCACACCAGCCGCGAGGACTTTTTCCGCCGCCTCTACAAGGCTGCTCTTCTCAGAACAATAGGTAACGGCCATGTCACCTATGTAGCCGTCTATGTGCGTCCCTACGTCGACTTTGACGAGGTCGCCTGGACGGATTTCCGCCTTGTCCGATGCACTCGGTGTATAATGGGCTGCTATGTCGTTTATGGAGATGTTGACGGGGAAGGCGGGCTTGGCGCCTAACCTGACTATCTCCGCCTCCAGCGCAGTTGCAAGTTCCAGTATTGACATGCCTGGTCTGGCTTTCTTCAATGCCAATGCACCCACCTGTGCGGCTATCTCCCCTGCTTTCTTGTATTTAGAAAGTATTGCTGCTTCCATGCTACTCCCCTTTTAGGCAAGTGATATTAATGCTTTTCCAGCCTGGCTGGATTTATTACAGCCCGCACAATTAAATCCCATGATAGAGTACCATCCTGATTTTGAGTCGAAGCGCGCTATGATCGACATCGTTGCGAGACTAAACATGGCGCACGTCGACACGGAACGAGTCGTCTGCATAAGGAGCACGGGAAGCAAAAGCAAACGGACTCTCGCGCGATGCCATGTCCTGCCGAGAATAATGCAAAAATCCCTGGGCGTAGAGCCGCACTATGTCATAGAGCTGATCTCTGAGAAATATGA
>Ga0315278_10001610_pt1 | contig 19924 bp, 15 predicted proteins | sample YL17G06_0_MG_FD_203880 | JGI IMG/M metagenome (GOLD analysis project Ga0315278, IMG submission 203880) | Sediment microbial communities from Yellowstone Lake, YNP, Wyoming, USA - YL17G06_0 | ecosystem: Environmental > Aquatic > Freshwater > Lake > Sediment | place: USA: Wyoming | collected... | reverse complement strand
CGGGACCGCGCCACCTGGCTCGCCATGAGTTCCTGGCGCGGGGAACTGTTCTTTCACCAGTTGCGGACGGCGTCAGGTGGCGACGGACCAGCGCGCGAAATCCTGCACCTCTACTACGCGGCATTCACCTTCCGCCGCGCCGACGAGCAGGCATTCAGGCAGGCCGCGGAGAATATCACCGGTCGTGACCAGTCGACGCTGTTCCGCCAGTGGCTGCACGAGACGGTCCTGTACGACTACGCGGTCGGGTCGGTGCAGCGTACTGAGCAGCCGGGTGACAGTGGCGCGGGAGCATGGGCGACCAGTGTCGAGGTAGTGCGAAAGTCGCCTGGGCAGTTCCCGGTTGACGTGTGGGTGATCGGTGCGAGCGACACCGGTGTCGCTCGGGCGAGCGGAGTGGGAGTGCGCGAGCGGGTGACGGTCACGACGACATCGCAACCGCGCGAGGTCCGGATCGATCCACTGGTGCTGAGCCACGACTGGAACATGCTCAACAACCGGGCGCGTTTCGGGTTCGGGCTGCCGGGTCATCCATACCTGGACACCTACCTGTCGCGGCAGAGCCGAAGGGATGCACTGATGATCGGACTCGCGCCCACCGCCTGGTATAACTCCGAGGGCGGCTGGACGTTCGGCGTGCGGAGTCGCTCGGACTACCTGGGGCGGTTCGACCTCGACGAGGCATACCTCAACCTCAGCACGGGTTGGGGCTCGGACCCCGAACCGGGGCGAACCGAGATCAACGCCAGCCTCCGGCTGAGCAACCCGACGTGGCTTCGGTCACCGGGGCTGACGGAATGGATCGGCGCCGCATGGGTCGAGGGCCGGGTAGGAGCCGGGCTCGGGATGGAGAAGTCCGTCCGCCGCAGCCTGGCCGACAGTTCGGTGACAAGTGTGGGACTCTCCCTCGAGTGGCTCACCGTGCGAACGCCGTCGTACCTCGACCCCGGCTTCTTCAGCGATGCAGGCACCGCAGAACTCACCGCCACCGGACGCATGACCCGGCGCGCGGGCGGATGGCAGTTCCACGGCGGCGCGACCGCGGCCGCGGGTTACATGTACCCGAACGCTGCCGCCGGCCCCGACGTTGTGGAGCAGGTGTACTTCCGTGGGACGCTGAGCGGGGCGGCGCGGCACCCGCTCGGGCGACGACTCGGCATCGGTATGCGCGCCTACGCAGGCGTGGCGCTCGGCGGGAACGACGTGGTGCGCCAGCGGCTGATCTACCTGGCGGGCTCCGATCCCTACGAGCAGTTCAGCGATCCCTTCCTCCGCTCGCGCGGCTCCATCCTGCGGCTCGATGGCGTGAACTACCAGTCCCCAGGCGGCGCGAACGTGCGCGGACTGGCCCCGACGGTCAGCGCGAGCCAGGCGTACGGTGTCAATCTCGAGCTGGAGGGAAGGGTGTTCCAGTCCGCAGGTGGATTGCTGCGGCGCATATCGCTTGCCACGTTCGCTGATGGCGCGCTTGCCAACGGCGACGTCACCACGTCGACATCAGGCGGGTTACAGGCCGTGGCCGATGCCGGGCTGGGCGCGCGCGTGGGACTGCACGTGGGTCAGACGTCGTTCGAGGTCCGATTCGACGTGCCCCTGTGGGTCAGCATGCCCGGTCTGGCACAGGATACCGGGCCCGGCGACAATGCGTTCGGATTTCGCTGGACCTTCAGTCTTGCGCCGGTGGTGCCCTAGCCCCTGACCCCATTCACAACGCGGGTCGTGCCTGGCGCGCGATGGCGCGCTGCAGCCTGGTCGGTGGCGGCAGGAGTTCATCGAGCAGCGTGAGGTCGTCCACCCACACGCTCAGGTTCACGATCAGGCCGAAGTCGATCAGTCCCACGACGCCCGACCAGCCGGACAGCAGCACCGACGCCTCGCCATCCATGAACATCGAGCGGTAGTCCTGGTTGGCCGAGCCCAGGATGAGGAAGTAGGCGACGCGGGCGCGGGTTTCGGCGCTGAGGTCGGCGGCGAAGGCATCGACCAGTTGCTGGCTCGCCTGGGTGAGCAACTGGGCGCTCTCGCGCACGCTCACATCCTTCGCGGCCGGGTCGCGCGCGAGCTGCCGCACGTACGCCTCGAGCACCGGGGCCATTTCCGGCCGCGACACCAGCGAGTCCCATCCCTCCCGCGTGGCGAAGAAGTTGGCCTTGATGTGGAGCTTCGGCGCCAACTGCTCCGTGACGGGTGAGAGCGGGGACAAGGGGGCCGCATGCGGCAGACCGGCCTCGCCCACATGGGCCAGCAGCGTGTCCACCGCCGCGTCAATCGGGAAGAGCCGGCGCAGGAAGGGCGTGCGCCGGCCATTCCGGTAGGCGGCGCTGAACCGTGCCCCGACATCGGACACGCCGATCCCGGGATTGTAGATGCCGGTCTTGAGCATCCCGCCCGTGGCCTCGAGTTCGGGACCGAACTGCTGCTGCAGCACGATGAGGCGGGCGAAGAGGTCGTGCGTGATGCCCATCTGGGGCCAGCCCGAGCTCGGCGCGGAGGCGAGCGACGGCGTGATGAACAGCACGCGGACCCCGCGGAAGGCGCTGCCCACGAGCAACGCGGCATAGATCGAGCTGCCCCAGAGCGAATCGGGGATCTTCACCACCGAGCCGGGCGGCATCAGGCTGTACAGCGTGGCCTTGGCCACGTTGATCGGCTTGGCCTGGTAGCCCGTCAGGTTGTGGAGTTCCATCGCGCGCTGATCGCGGAAGCCCGCGGCAAGCTGCTGGTCGATCTCGGCCTGCACGCGTGCCTCGTATTCCGGCCCGAGCGGGCGGGGCCGCAGCGGATAGGGAATCCGCTCCTCGGTCATGCCTTGGCTCAGGAGCATCCGACGCGCGTCCTCCTTGAGCGGGAACGCCGCGGGACCCTGCAGCATGATGGAGCGATCCTCCCACGTCTGGCCGACGTAGTGCTCACCAATGCCCATGCCGGTGAAGATGGCGAGCCCACCGTAGGGATCATCCTCGGACAGGTCGTAGAAGGCGATCTTTCGGTGATCGCGCATGATGTTGTCGGGAAAACCGATGACGGGGAGGATCCCGGGGCCCCAGAACGAGGGATCGGCGGGATTGGTGATGTTGATCTGCACCTTGACCACGTTCCGCTGCCAGGCGTGGCCATACTGGCGCGTCTCCGACTGGAGCAGCGCCGATTGCGCCACCGCTTCGCGCAACTCGGCCTGCGCCGCCCGGATCCTCGCATTGAACTCCTCGTATCCCTTCGGGAAGTGGGGCGTCGCGTCGAGCGGCCGCTCCAGAATGTCGAGCCATACCCGCCCATCGTTCTGCTGGTAGTAGTGCTCGTCGAGAAAGATGAGATAGAGCGGCAGCCGGCCCCGGGCGTCATACCGGCGCACGGCCTCGATGAGCGCACGCAGGTAGGCGTCCACCACGTAGCGGAGCGAGGCGGCGTCGGGCTGGCCCAGGTCGTTGCGGCCGCTGAAATCGTGGATCCACAGGACGTGGTACTGCCGCGCGTCGAGAATGGTGCGGGTCACCTCGTTCTGGAACTGCTCGTTGATGACGTACCACACCCGGTTGCCGTCGGTGAACGGCTGCCCCACGGCTTGCTCGATGATGGCATCGAGTTCCTGCTGCGTGTCGTGGTCCTCCGGCAGCAGGCCCAGCTGCAGCGGCAACCAGATCACCCGGCCGTCATGCCATTCGCGCGACTCGCGCGCCTCGACGGAATCGACCGCGGCGAGGAGTTCCTGGAACACGTAGAACACGGCATCCTGCCGGTCGGCCGGGAGGCCGCTCGCCGTAAGTTCACGGGTGAAGTGGCCGCGGGCATAGGCCGCGAAACTGGCGAGCGTTCCCGCGGCCTTCCACTGACCGAGAAGCCGGTTATACGGATACAACTCGTGATCAAGCAGGGCGGTCCGTGCGCGCGCGGCGAGGTGTGCACCCGCGGCCGTGACGGCGCCGGGCGCCAGCGCCTGACCCGAGGCGGCGATGGAGAAGGCCCGGACGAGTTCCGCGTGGTAGAAGTGGACCACCGCGTTGACGTCGAGGCCGCTGTCCTGTGACGCAATCGGCAGCGCCGGCGCCAGCCTGATCCGTGCGATGGCGGGGGCCAGCGCCTTCTCCGGGTCAGCCCCGGATGCGTCGATGCAGGGTACGGTGAGCTGCTGGATGCGGATGGCCGAGATGCGCACGTTGGTCAGCGCTTCGGCGAGGCCGGGAATGGCGCCGGGGCTCGGCACGTCGGTGGATCGGCGCGCCGCCACCGTGACGCGATCCCGGCGCGGGCGGGTACGGCCGGCCGCCGGTTGCCCCACGGGAACGAGCACCGAAAGCCGGAAGGCGTCGCCGATACTCCACTCGGCGCGCACCATGCTGCCGCCGCCGAAGATGCCGCCCCGGCGCAGGGGCGCGTTCAGGGCAAGCATCGGGAAGAAGTGATTCTCCCGGATGTCGTATTCGACACCGCCCTGAAAGCGCAGCGTCAGTAGCGAGACCAGCGCGCGCGCGCCGCCATCCAGCTCGGCGCCACGGAGTCCGGCATAGGCCTCGACCGATGCGCCGAGCAGCCCGATAACGGGGCTGCCGATGCTGCGACGATTGCCGAAGGTGAGGAAGCCGGTGGGCTGGACGTCGGAGGCCTCCTGCCAGCTGACGCCAGCCGTGGCGCCGCCGAACCAAGTGCTCCTTACCGGCTGGCCGAGCGAACTGGTCAGGCCCCCGGCCCATGGCGGAAGTGAATCCTGCGCGTCCCCCGTGGCGGGGAACGCGGCGACCGCGACCAGTGCGGCAAGGACCAGCATGTCACCCGGGCGACGCATGTTCGCTCCGTTAAGTACCGACAGGATACCACGGAGTACGTGAAAGGGTGGTGAAGGGATGGCAAGAAAAAGGCCCCCGTCCGGGAGCCTGAATCTCAGTGTGTATTGATGCGGCGCGTAGGAATCGAACCTACAACCTAGTGATTAAGAGTCACTTGCTCTGCCAATTGAGCTAGCGCCGCGCGCGTTGTATAGCCCCAACGGGAATCGAACCCGTCTTTCAACCTTGAAAGGGTCGCGTCCTAACCGATAGACGATGGGGCCGGTGTTCCCGCCTGCTTCCATTTTTCCAGTAGCGCTAACGGGATTCGAACCCGTGTACCAGCCTTGAGAGGGCTGTGTCCTAGGCCTCTAGACGATAGCGCCAGCACCTCCGCCAGCACCTTCACCAACTCCCACCACAGGCCCGGCAGGAATCGAACCTGCAACCCCCGGTTTTGGAGACCGGTGCTCTACCAATTGAGCTACGGACCTCTGATTCCGGCGGCGGCGCGCCACGCGCCGGACTTCAATTTCAGAGGGTGACTGACGGGGATTGAACCCGCAACCTCCGCAGCCACAGTGCGGCGCTCTAACCAATTGAGCTACAGCCACCATGCAGGGGCTGCCGGTCCCCTGTCGAGCAGCCAAAACTAAGCGCCACCTTGGCTTGGTCAAGGCCAGAACTGCGCCGCCAACGCCCCCAAACGCCCCGATTCTGGCACCTTTACCCCGTCCAGCGCCACCACAGGCACAACCCCCCGTACCGCATTCGCCACGAACAACGACCGTCCCTCAAGCTGCGCCCGGGTCAGTGTTTGCTCGACCATCGCACCCCGCATCTCCTCGATCCGCATCCTGGCGATGCCCCGCAGTACCCCCAGCCGCATCGGCGGAGCCGCCACCCGATCCCCCTCCCACCAGAACAGGCTCCAGATCCCGCACTCGGCCACCTGTCCACCGGCCGTCAGCATCAATGCATCGTCCGCCCCCGCCGCTGCCGCCTCCGCCCCCGCCTTCACGAACGCCTCGCGGCCCGTGGTCTTGTGGGGATACGCCGGGTGTACCGCACGCACCGTCGCCAGCCGCACACTGGTCGACAGCTCCAGCGGCCGCTCCGTTACCGTCATTCCTCCGGGACCCACCTCGAGCTTCACCACTCGGTCGGGCCCACCCGCCGGCACGTCCATCTTGAGCGGAAACGGCACTCCCAGCTGTCGGCAGCTCTCACTCAGCCGCCTCACGTGGAGGTACCAGAGCGGCGCCGCGCCACCCTTGATCCGGACCGTCTCGATCAACGTCGGAATGAAGCTCACGCTGGTTCCTCCCGCGCCTGCACTACCGCCTGCGTCGCTGTGGCCCCGATGATCAGTGCCCCACCCAGCAGCGCCCAGTGGCTCGGACGCTCCCCATGCACCAGCCACGACCACACCGGGTTGAGCACCGGTTCCACCATCAGCAGCAGCGAGGCCTGCAGCGCCGGCACACTGCGCAGCCCGCGCGTGAGGCACGCATACGCCAGCCCGATCTGGATCGATCCCAGGTACAACATCACTACCCAGTCCGTGGCCGTCGCCGATAGCACCGGGAGCGCGAACGGCAATCCCCACCCGAAGGCGATCAGGTTGCCGATCGCCACCGTCGCGAGACCGGTGTCCTCGACGCCGCGGGAGAGCCACCGGAGCCCGGCGATGGTCGCGGCGAAGCACACGCCGCTCAGGAGCGCGAGCATGTTGCCCTTCGCCGGGTCGGGTGCCGTCGCCACCGGCGCCTCCGTGCCCACGAAGAACAGCAGCAGCCCCGAGAGCGCCGCCGCGACCACCCAGAGGTCCCGTCGCCGCACTGGCTCCTTCAGGAACAACGGCCCCAGCAGCAGCAGGTACACCGGCGACGTCGCCTGCAGAAAGATTGTGTTCGCCGACGTGGTCAGCTTGTTCGCCGTCACGAACAGGATCAGGGTCGCCGCATAGGCCACGCCCACCAGCGCCGGGCGCCATCCCCACCCGCGCCGCGTCGCCGGCACCAGCAGCAGGAGCGTGAGCGCCGCGATGCCCGACCGGAAGCTGGCCACCTGCCACGCGGTGAGCGTGGACGCCTTGATCGCGGCACCACCCGTGGAAAAGAGCAGTGCCGCGACCACGAGCTGGAGACGTGCCTGTTTCTGTGAGGTCATCGACGCCGAGAAGATAGTCGCCCGGCGCTCACTCCCGGCTGGACGCCGCCGCGCGATGGCATTCCCGCCCAGATCGGCTTGAGCCGCTCACCCCACGCGCTGCCGAAGTATCCGAGTGAACACACCCAGGCGACCCACACCAGCGCGCCCGACACGTTGCCGAGCAGTTGAGCATCAGGCTCCCCACCAGCACCGGATGGCCATGGTGCTCGAGTCCCTCCAGCACCCGCGTCGCCATCGTGACGTGCTGCAGCGTGATCACGCGAGCGGAGCCCCGAATTCACATCACGCAGCCGCAACCCGGTTGGGAAGGCCCTTGCGTTGCAAAGACCTGACGTGCTGCAGCGTGCTCACGCGAGCGGAGCCCCGAATTCACATCACGCAGCCGCAACCCGGTTGGGAAGGCCCTTCAGCTTGAACCCCAGCCACAGCAGCAGCACTCCGTACGCCACGGCGTAGCACGCGATCAGGAAGACCACCGTGAGCGCGCCCGCGCCGGGCCGGGTGATCAGCATGACACCGAAGGCCGCCGACAGCAGTCCGGCGAGCGCCAGCACCCACTCGCCGGTCAGCTCCTTGCGCAGCCGGATGGCGAGGTACACGCCGGTCATCCCGGTCACGATCGCCCAGAACGCAATGAAGTAGAGCAGCACCAGCGCGGTGATGTGGGGATAGATGAAGGTGCCCACGCCGGCCAGGATCCCGACAACGCCGATGAACGCCAGTGACCAGATCTTCGTGCGAACGCCCGCCATCAGGGCGAGCACGCCATCGATCAGCGCATAGGCACCCCAGATCAGCACGAGAGTGGCGACAGTCAGGCCAGGCCACATGAACGAGGCAATACCGAACAGCACGGCACACACGCCACGCAGCGCGAGCGAAGACCAGTGCCCGGCAAGGGCCCGGGCAATTGGAGCATCAGGCATTTTCATCCTCCGTGATTGGTTGTCCTACGTCCACCGACCGGCCACCCAAGCGTAGCCATCGGTCCGGCTTTCCCACCGGCCCGGTGCCCAGGCGGTGGCACCAACAGGAATCGGCATCCAGCGCCCTGCGTTCCAGACGAACTCGGACCCATTCCACACCCAGTAGCCCGCCACCCGGGCCATCCCCCCGCCCGGCAGGCTGCCGGGCGACTCCGCCTTGGGTGGCGGCGGCTCGGTAGGCGCGAGCGTGCCGCTCACCTGCACCGCACCGGTGCTGTAGCCCGACGTGACGAGTCCGTCGACGTAAATGGTGGAACAGCACGGGGGACGAGGCGCCGGCCGGGGAGGACGCGGGGGCGTCGCGATAGCCTGCGCGGCAAGCGTGGATGCCGCCAGCATGGCGACCGCAAATGAGACCGGCGGCGCGCACCGTCAGCGCGATCCGGCGGTGGCCGCCTCGTGCGCGTCGTCGAACGGCCGCACCGACTCGTGCCCCGCGGCGATCACCCACCGCTGGCCGTCCTGTCGCAGCACCAGGGTCAGCGCGCCCCGGACCTCACGCTGTGCGCCGAGCGAGTCCTGCACCACGCCGGACACGATACCGGACTACACCACGGCGTACGGACCGAGGGGCGTCAGCTTCACGTCATTGCTACCCAGCACAATCGCCTTCCTGGCCGCCCGCTGTGCCGCGAGCAGCGCCCCCAGCGAATCGGCGTCGAGCAGCGCGCCACTGCGGGCCCACACGAAGTCCACCGTGTCCAGCCGGGCGAGGTGACCAGCATCGGCCGGATGCGCCAAGGAGGTAATGAAGGAGTCGACAAACGCAGCGGCCGACACGAGGTCGGGACCGACTGCACCTCGAGGTGGCGACGCCAGCGTGGCGCACGCAATCAGCAAGAGCAGGACAGCACTGGAGACGGGGGCGATGCGCATCCGCCCAACTAACGACCGGCCTCGCGATCGCGCAAGAGCCCGTGCACCTGGCCTACGGGGCGACGGCGGCTGTTCCCAGGCGTGCCGGCTCACCCAGGGCAACGGCCAGGGCCGCACGAGCCACGGCGTATTTCGCCTCGAAAGCGGCGAGCTTGACCTGCTCGTCCAGCAGCTGCCGGTCGCGCTGGTTGACCAAGAAGAAGGTGCTCTCCCCAGCTTCGAACCGCCGGAATTCACCATCGCGAAGGAATCGCGCCTGCTGAATCGCCATCACCTGCAATCCGATGAGCTGCTGACGAGTGACCACATCGTTGAAGGCCGCCAGCACGGTGAGCTCGATGTCCCGCCGCACCAGCGCCGCCTCCAGCTCGGCGGACTCCGCCTTGGCCTGGCTCGCGTCCAGCCGCCCGCGCCCCTTCATCAGGAGCAGCGGGGTCGTCCCGCCAAGGGCGACCTTGTAATTCTCGCTGACGTCGGGCCAGCCGCCGAAGAGCCCGGCGCCGCCGGTGCGCAGCGCCGCCGCCGACAGCTCGATTTCCGGCAACAGGTCCTGACCGTAGAACCGCCGGTTGGCTTGCTGCTGCTGCAGCTTTCCCTGCGCCTTGACCAGGTCGGGGTGCCGCACCATCGCCTGCGCCAGCCAGCCAGCCACAACCGACGTGTCGGCCGCGACTGGCTCGAGGCCATGGATCGTCGGCACGACGCCAGCGCCGACGTCGATGGGCGTGGCCACGGGATCCCAGAGGTAGCCGTTGATGGCTTGCGTGGTCACATACCACGCGTTGTCCGCCTCGACCTGGGTCACGAGGCGGCGCTGATACTCCAGGCCCGCTTCCACTGTGTCGATCGCCGCCGCATCCCCATCCCCGAACCGGCGCGTGACGGCGACGAGCCGGTCACGGGCAAGTTCCTGGCCCTCGTGGGCAATCGTTCGCCGCCGCCAGGCCTCGTACCATTGTGCGTAGTCCTTGGCGGCCGAGTAGAGCAGCCGGTTGACCACCAGTTGCCGCTCGGCACTGGCCACCGTGCCGAGGGCCTTGGCCTGGGCCAGTGTGTTGCGGCGGCTGTCGGTGATCAGGCCGCGGCCCAAGGGAATGACCACACCAGCCGACAGAAGGCCCGACGACGGAGTGGTGCGGTCGGGATTGACGAATGTTCCCGACGTCTGCTCGTACCCAAGCTTGAAGTCGATGCCGACCGGCGTGGGAATCTTGAGCGCCGCGTCGAGATAGTTGTAGTATCCGGCCGAAGCGAACGCCTTCTTGGCCCACAGCGCCGAAACGGTGGGATCGTACACCCCACCCTTGGCCGCGAGCACTTCCGCACGCCCCACGTCATCGAGCAGCCGGGCCTGTCGGACAACCGGGTTGTCGGCCAGCACCTTGGCGTAGAACGCATCGAAGGTGAGTACACTGGCAGAGTCCTGCGCCGCTGCCGGCAGCACCAGCCGCGCACTGGCCGTGTCCTGCAGCACGACGGCGGCCAGGAGGGAGAGAAGCGCGTGCATCACTTCTTCGTGCCGCCCGGCGGGTACAGGCCCGGTGCCGCGTCCTCCGCGCGAATGCTGGGCGGGAAGCCGTTCAGTTGCCGCCAGATCTCGAACCAGACGGGCACGGTGTCCAGCATCGCCCAGCCGTGCACACCCGACCCCATGCGCACTTGCGCGGGCCAGGGCTGGTCTGCCGGATCGGGCGTAACCAGCACGCGAAACTTGCCCTGCGTACCCTCCACGGCATCGATCACCTTGATGATCCCGCCGAACGTGCCAACGGAGACGCTGGGCCAGCCGCTGAATTGAAGGGCCGGCCATCCGTCGAAGAGCAGCCGTACCTTCCGACCCGTCTTCAGCAGCGGAACATCCATCGCCTTGACGTAGAGCACTACAGCCTGGTCGGGCCGCGCCGGCGCGATGGTGAGCAGCGCATCACCTTCTTTCACCGTCTCGCCCACCCCGGTCCTCAGGGCCTGAACGACGTAGCCATCCTGGGGCGCGTCGATGTGATACATCTCGTTGCGGATCCGCATGCTGGCATGCTGGCTCCGCAGCTTGGCCACTTCCGACTGGGCCTCACCGATCTCGGAGCGGGTCGCGTCGCGTTCGGACCGCGCCTTGGCGATTTTCTCGCCATACTCGGCCTCGACCGACCGCACCTCCAGCCGGGCGTTGTCGGCCTCCTGCCGCACCTCCACCAGCTTCGCGTTGACCTGCTGCACCTTGAGTTGATTGGCCTCGTACTCCGTGCGCGTGCTCAGTCCGTCGGCGAAGAGCCGGGCACGCCGCTCGAACCGCGCCTGCTCCACCGCCGAGTCCGCCGTGGCCGCGCCAATCGCCGCTTCGTAGCGCCGCACCGTATTCCGCGCCTGCTCGACACTCAGGACCCGGTTTCGCTCGAGCGCCGCGATCAGGGAATCGAGGGCGCGTACCTTGGCCGACTTGCCTGACAGCGACGCCGACTTGCCTTCGACCTGCTCGGCCAGCCGCTGGACCAGCGCCGGATCGAGGAACTTCTCATCCACCTCGCTGATCTCGACCAGCCGCGTTCCCTTCGTCACGAACTGTCCCTCGGCCACGTTCCACGCTTCGATGCGCCCGGCAATGAGGGTCGGGACGGTCTGCGGCCGATCCTGCGGGCGAAGCGCGGTCACTTCACCGTCCCCGCGAACGTTCTGCTGCCACGGCAGGAACAGGACCACCGTCATGACGGCAAGGATGCCGAGCACCCAGCGCACGAAGCCACGGTGCGATGCGGACGCGTTCAGCAGGCGCGCCGAGTACAGCGAGTCGGGGTCGAACCCCAGGTCGGACCGATCCACCGGTGGCAGCGGGCGCGGCCTCATGCGGCCCGGCTCACGGCAGGCACAAGCGCTCGGAGCCGTGGGTGGTCGGCGATACTGGCATACGTGCCCTCCAGCACCACCATGCCCTCGTCGAGTACGATCACGCGGTCGCAAGCCGCCAGGAACAGCGGATCGGGTGTCACGATCAGCAGTGTCCACGGCCGCGCGCGGTCGCACAGCATCTCAATGACCGCGATACGGTCCTGCCCCTCGAGGTGCTGCACGATGTCCTCGAGCAGGAGCAGCCTCGGCTGGCCCACGAGTGCCTGGGCCAGGAGCAGCTTCTTGGCGTTGGACACTGACAGGCTGCCACCCCCCGCCGAGACCGTCGTGCGGAGGCCCTGGGGCAGCGCCTGAACCTGCCGGTCCAGCCGCGCGTCCTCCAGGGCACGCAGCACCTGACCCGTCGTGATGCCGGGCCGACCCACCGTGATGTTTTCCTCGATGGTACCGTCGAACAGGTCATGGAGCGACAGCATCTGCCCGATCTGGCCCCGCAGCGCGCGCCGATCGATATCGCGCAGGGTGATACCGTCGTACGTCACCGTCCCCTCGTACCCCTCGAGGAGCCCGCCCAGGACCCGGAGGAGGGTGGACTGCCCGGAGCCATCGGGGCCGAGCAGCGCCACTCGCTCACCGGCGCGGACATCGAGGTTGATGTCGCTTAGCGCACGGGCACTGCTCCCGGGGTAGGCGTACGACACCTCGCGCAGTGAGATCGCGAAGCCCCGCGGCGCCGCCTCGGGCACCAGTCCGCCCGACGACTCGAGGGGCAGGTCGCTCACGACGCCCAGCTTGTCGACCGCCGTCAGCATGTCGTAGACGGTGCTCATGCTGCCGATGAGCTTCTCTACCGCCGCCAGCACCGTGACCATGACCAGCTCCGACGCGACGAACTGGCCCAGCGTAATCTGCCGGTCGACCACCAGCGCGGTTCCCAGGATGAGCAGCCCGGCCGTAATCACCACCTTGAAGGCGATCATGGTCCAGGCCTGCTGCAGGAGCACCCCGAAGTGCTTCCGGCGGTAGCGCAGGTAGCCGGTGACCAGGTCGTCCATCCGGTCGACGGGCATCGAGCTCGCCCCGGCAAACTTGAATGCCGTGATGGCGCGCGTCATCTCCTGCAGCCAGTGCACCGCGCGGTACTTGTACTTCGACTCGATAAGGCTCGTCTCGAGTCCCTTGGGCCCCGTGATGCGGAGGATGAGGTACAGGCCCAGCAGCAGAACGGCACCGAAGAACGTGAAGTACGGGTGGTAAAACGTGAGCAGGATGAGCCCGAACAGTACCTGCAGCAACGCGGTAGCTGCCTCCGTGAGCAGCTTGAGGAAGCTCTTCTGGATGATGATCACCTCGAAGAACCGGTTCATCGTTTCGGGCAGCGCGTTGTTCAGCGACCGCTCGAACGGTACCCGGGGCACCTTGAACGCGAGTTCCAGCGCCACCCGGGCAAAGACGCGCTGCTGCAGCGCCTCCACGATGCGCATCTGCGCCACGCCGATGCCCCCGGCAGCGAGCGTCCCGGCCACGACGAAGGCGATGAGGAGCACCACCGGCTGGAGGAACAGGCCGCCCTGCACCAGCTGGACGATCATCTGCACCGACAGCGGCAGCGTCAGGCTGAGGAGGCCCACCAGGGCCGCATACAGGTGGACCACGCCGATGTCGCCGCGCTCGCGGCGCAGGAGGCGCAGCGTGCGCTGCAGCGGGCTCAGATCGCGCTCGGTCGCTTCGACCCCGACGTACGGCCCGACCTCGACCGGGAGCAGCGCCCGGAGTGCCCCGCGGCGGGCCCGATCCACCAGGCCCGGCGCGTCGACCTCGACAGCACGGTTGCTGCCGTCGGATGGAAACAGCGTGGCGTGGATCACCGCGCGCCGTCGCTCGGTGAGCACCAGCACGTCATCCTCGTCACGTCCCGCCCCGAAGAGCACGGCCGGAAACGCACCGTCCTCCACCAGGCGCGTCATGTCCGCGGCCGAGAGCTGCCGGGAGAGGAAGGTGATCCGCAGGTAACTCGCGGCCTCTGCGACCGCCTCGGCGATCGGCCGCGCCGTGTCGGCCGCATGGTTCCGCAGCGCCTCGTCCCGCGCTTCCGACTCCACCTCGATACCCAGCCGTCTCGCCACAAACTCAGCGACGGCCCACGCCTGTGATGGCATCTGCACTCCCGGTTCAACCCGTTGTCAGGCGCAGGCCGCGCGCCAGACCCCGCCCATCCGGACGGCGACGAACGCCCTGCACGTCAGCATCTCAGTAACAATGAATGGCCCGCGGCCGGAGGAGGCCACCGGTACTCAGACACGGAAGGGAGGCGCCCGGGATGCGTGGGGAGGGGATGTGCCCGGCGTGGCCGCGCCGCGGATGACGCGAACGGGCTCGGCGGACCACCCTGACCCGACCGTTGGCAACGGCGGAGGGGCGACGGCCGCGTGGGGCAAGCGCGACGCGCGCCGATGGTCGGGCCGGCAGGATGCTGCGGTCGGTGGACAGGCCATGTCGGCGGCACCGCGATCAAGGTCGGCGGCACACCCGACCTGCCCGCGGACGCGCCTCGGGCCCCCGCGCACGCGCGCATCGCCGACGCCCCACAGCGTGGCGACGAGCGTGATGGCCAGAAAGACCGGGAGGCGGAGCCGCTTCACGCCGCCAATATAGCAAGCTCCCGGTACAAACCTGCAGCCCGAGCGCACTCCGCCTGAGGCCCTGCTACCGCGCCGAGCGTGCCGCGATGGGCGCGCCCAGCACCGCATCGGGGATCCCGAACGCGTCCACGAGGCCCTCGGCCAGCGGCGCCAGCGCCGCCGACAGCTCGAGCGTGAGGTTCCGGATCGCCCTGACCTTGCCGCCCTCCATCACCCCGGCCGTGAGGAACCACGCCGCGTCGCGCTCGAGGCCGCCCAGCACATGCAGGTCGGCGAGATCGGTCAGCACCGGTCGCAGGGGCGCGGGCGCGCCCGCGATCGCCTCGCGAAAGGCCGTGGCCACCAGTCGCTCGACATGCGCGTGCGCCACCGAGAGCAGGTGATCCTGGCACTGGGAAAACGCGTCGAACGGGTCCTCCCCGTTATCCAGCCGTTGCTTGAGCCGCCTCGCCACGCCGCCACCGGGTTCGATGCCGAAAGCCGCCGCGACGCCTGCGCCGCCAGGAAACGAATGGCGCCGCCCAGTCGCATGCTCCCGAACTGCTGCCGGTACCCCGTCAACAGCCCGTTGGCTACCAGCTGCATCAGGACCGTGTTGTCCCCCTCGAACGTCGTGTACACATCGGTGTCGCTCTTGAGCACACCGACCCGGTTCACCGCAAGGAACCCCTGCCCGCCGCAGCACTCACGGCACGCCTGCAGGGCCGCCGTGACGTGCCAGGTGACATAGGCCTTGAGTCCCGCTGCCTGCACCTCGAGCCAGCGATCGAGTGCCGCGAGCGACGGAGCATCGAAACCGGGTTGCCGGTGAATTGCCGCCCGGAAGGCTCCCAGTTCGTCGGCCGTGAGCTCGCCATCGGCCCCGGCGACGTAAATGAGCTGCCTCGACGTTCAGGTCTCAGGCAGTATCTTCCCGCCCATGAAGACCATCATCGAGCCATTCAAGATCAAGTCGGTCGAGCCCATTCACCTCACCACGCCCGCCGAGCGCGAAGCGCGGCTCCGGGAGGCCGCCTACAACGTCTTCCTGCTGAAGGCAGAGGATGTGCTCATCGACCTCCTCACCGACAGCGGCACCGCGGCCATGAGCGCCGAGCAGTGGGCGTCGATCATGCGCGGGGATGAGTCGTATGCCGGGAGCCGTTCCTGGTTCCGCTTCCTGGCGGCGGTGCAGGACATCTTCGGCTTCAGCCAGGTGCTCCCCACGCACCAGGGGCGGGCCGCGGAGAAGATCCTCTTCGCGACCCTCTGCAAGCCCGGTGACGTGGTGCCCAACAACACCCACTTCGACACCACGCGCGCCAACGTGGAGTTTACCGGGGCGAAGGCGGTGGACCTTGTTATCCCGGAAGGGCGCCAGCCGCAAACGCGCCACCCCTTCAAGGGCAACATGGACGTCGCGGCGCTGGAGAAGCTCATTGCGGAGGTGGGACGCGAGCGCATTCCGGCCTGCATGCTCACCATCACCAACAACTCCGGCGGCGGACAGCCGGTGTCGCTGGCCAATGCGCGCGCGGTGTCGGCGGTGTGCCGCAAGCATGGTATCCCGCTGTACATCGATGCCTGCCGCTTCGCGGAGAATGCCTGGTTCATCAAGTTGCGCGAGGAGGGACAGTCGCATCGAGCACCCATCGACATCGCGCGCGAGCTCTTCTCGCTGGCGGACGGGTGCACCATGTCGGCAAAGAAAGACGGGATGGCCAACATCGGCGGCTTCCTTGCCACCAACGATGCACGGCTCGCCGTGGACCAGCAGAACCTGCTCATCCTCACGGAGGGGTTCCCGACCTATGGTGGCCTCGCGGGCCGCGACCTCGACGCCATTGCGACCGGGTTGTACGAAGCCCTCGACCCCGACTACCTGCTCTATCGCATTACGTCCACCACCTATCTCGGCGAACACATCTCGGCGGCTGGTGTGCCGATCGTGCAGCCTCCGGGGGGGCACGCGATCTACATCGACGCCGCCGCCTTCCTTCCGCACCTCAAGCCGCTCGACCTCCCGGGCCAGGCGCTGGTCGTGGAGCTGTATCGGCAAGCGGGCATCCGGTCGGTGGAGATCGGCACGCTGATGTTCGGCCGCCGCGACCCGGAGACGGGACAGGAGCACCCGGCGCCGATGGAGCTGGTGCGCCTCGCCGTGCCCCGGCGCGTGTACACGCAGAGCCACATCGACTACGTGGTGGAAGCGATCCTGGACATCTGGACGAACCGCGCGGCGGTGCGAGGCTACCGGATCACGGAGCAGGCGCCGTTCCTGAGACACTTCACCGCAAAGCTGGAACCGCGATATGAGTCGTAAATCGTGCGTCGTGGGGCTATGCACATCATGCCAGAATTGTTACATAATAGCTCATGCTCGTTGCTCCTAAGTCGTGAGATTGTGCAATTAGTGCACAGTCTTGTGACTCAGGACGCGCCAGAATGCCCCGGAGGTCGCTCCGGGGCGGCGCGTTCGCATGGGAGGAGCTCCTTCTAGCTCTCCGGCGCCTCTGGCGCGCCGACCTGCTCCGTCCCGGTGACCACGAACCCCGCTTTCAGGTAGTTCGGCAACGCCGCTGGATGATCCAGGGTGCAGGTGTGCAACCATAGCCGCGTCGGGTCGCCACACCATGCATCCCTGATCGCCTCACCCAGCAGCCAGCGTCCCAACCCGCGCCCGATGGCATGGGGCATCAGCCCGAAATAGCCGATTTCCACCGACCGGTCAGCGTGTCGTACCAGTTCGTAGTAGCCGCCCGGCGCCCCGTTCAGGTGCAGTACCCGGATGAGCACCTCCGGACGGGTCAGGTGCGCCGAGAGTTCCTCGTCCGTCCACCAGAGCCGGTCGAACCAGCTCCAGGCTCGACCCACCTCGGCGTACAGCTGGCGGTAGAGCTCAGGTGGACAGTGCTCCAACCGATCAACATGCGCCCCCTCCGGCGCCGCCGGCGCGTCCTCCACGGGACGAGCGCGCATTTCGAGCCAGGTCCTGATGACCACCTGCTCCATCGTCTCCCTCCCCGGCGATCGCTGCGGCACCCGAGCGACAGGTGACGCAGGCGGAACGCGACCACGCCGGCGCCCTTCACGCGGCGCCATGAGCGAATGAAAGGTCCGGCAACGAGATGCGGGCGTCCGCTTTCCCGGCACGCCCGCTGCATGGTGCCAAGCCCGGCGACCCCCGTCCACGTATCCACCGTTCCGCAACCCGGCTCCCGCCGGCACCGGTTCATGTACGTCGGCCCGAGGGGTCGTGCCACATCCGGCCTCAGCTCGTCGGCGGATTGAACTCGGCGTGCTGGTGATCGAGCCAGGTCCTGTGATAGTTGGGATCTTCGATCGCCATCGCCGCTTTCGCCACCTTGAGCGGCTTGAAGCTATCCATCATCACCGCGAGCTCATTGGTGTACTTGGCCCCGATGCTCGCCTCGGCCCGGCCCGGGTGTGGCCCATGCGGCAGGCCGTCGGGGTGGTGCGTGATGGACCCGTACTCAATCCCCTTCCGGCTCATGAACTCACTGGAGGCATAGAACAGCACTTCGTCCGAATCGACATTGCTGTGATTGTACGGCGCCGGGACCGCGTTGGGATCGAAGTCGTACGGCCGCGGGCAGAAGCTGCAGATCACGAAGCCGTCGCCCTGGAAAGTCTGGTGCACCGGGGGCGGCTGGTGAATGCGCCCGACGATCGGCTCGAAGTCGTTGATGTTGAAGATCCAGGGGTAGTAGCACCCGTCCCACCCCACGACGTCGAGCGGATGGTGATCCAGCACCAGCTCGTTGATCGCGTTGTACTGCTTCACCAGGATCGGGAAGTCACCCATTTCGTCGCGCGGACGCAGCTCCGTCGGACGGCGGATGTCCCGTTCCGAGAACGGCGCCCCCTCGAGCAGCTGGCCGAAATCATTTTTGTAGCGTTTCGGGAACCGGACGTGGCCGCGGCTCTCGAACACCAGCAACTTGGCCGGCGCCGCCAGGTCAAATCGCCACCGATGCGTGATGTTCCGGTGAATGACGACGTAGTCTCCCTGCTGGAGGGGCAGGTCGCCGAAGACCGACTCCAGCACTCCCTTCCCTTCCACAACGTAGATGCATTCATCCGCCTGCGAGTTACGGTAGAAGTGCGTGTCGTCCTGGTCCGGCTCCACGTACAGCATGCCGATATCGCTATTGAAGAGCAGCGGGATGCGGTCGAGGGTGGGGCTACCGTGCTTCCTGACGCGTGACGTGAGAAAGTGCCGGTGGCGCAGGGAGGTGTTGTCATCCTCCTCCCACTTGATCTCGCGGATGCGACGCGCCGACTTCACCGTGGTCGGGGGATGGATGTGATACAGGAGTGATGACGCGCCCACGAACCCGTCGTGGCCCATGAGCTCTTCCGCGTAGAGCCCGCCACCGGGCTTCCGGAACACGGTGTGACGCTTGCGCGGCACCGACCCGAGCGACTGGTAGAATGGCATTACAGGTTTCCTCGCGCCGCCTGCTCCCGTTCGATCGCTTCGAACAATGCCTTGAAGTTGCCCTTGCCGAAGCTGCGGGCACCCTTCCGCTGGATGATCTCGTAGAAGAGCGTCGGGCGGTCCTCGACCGGCTTGGTAAAGATCTGCAGCAGGTACCCCTCGTCATCGCGGTCGACCAGGATGCCGAGTTCCCTGAGCGGGGCCACGTCCTCGTCGATCTTGCCCACGCGCTCGAGCAGCGTATCGTAGTAGCTGGAAGGCACCCGGAGGAACTCCACCCCGCGGTTCCGCAGCTGCGTCACGGTGTGCACGATGTCCTTCGTGATGATCGCGACATGCTGCACGCCGGGCCCGCCATAGAACTCGAGGTACTCATCGATCTGCGATTTCTTCTTCCCCGCGGCGGGCTCGTTGATCGGGAACTTGATCCGCTCATTCCCGCTCGCCACCACCTTCGACATGAGCGACGAGTACTCGGTCGAGATGTCCTTGTCGTCGAACGAGATCAGGTTCTTGAACCCCATCACGTCCTCATAGAACTTGCACCAGACGTTCATCTTGCCCAGTTCGACATTGCCCACGCAGTGATCCACGTACTCGAGCCCGACCGGCTCTGGCGTGAAGAGACTTTCCAGCGGGCGGAACCCCGGCATGAAGAGTCCCTGGTAGTTCCGCCGCTCCACCAGCGAGTGGATGGTGTCGCCGTAGGTACAGATGGCCGCAACGATGACCTCGCCATGCTCGTCCCTGAGCACCGTCGGCTCCTGCACTGCCCTGGCGCCACGCTCCACTGCGGTGGCAAACGCCTGGCGCGCGTCATCCACCCACAGCGCCAGGTCGCGCACCCCGTCGCCGTGCCGGTGCACATGCTGCGCGATCGGGCTGTCCGGACTCATTGCCGTCGTGAGGATGAAGCAGACCTTGCCCTGCTGCACCAGGTAGCTGGCCCGGTCCCGCACGCCCGTCTCGGGCCCGCGGTAGGCCACGATGCGGAAGCCGAAGGCCGAGCAGTAGTAGTGGGCCGCCTGCTTGGCGTTCCCCACGAAGAACTCGATGTAGTCGGTACCGTTGATCGGGAAGGTGTCGGTCACGGCCGACGGCAGGGGTGCGGAAATAGTGGTCATGTTGTGAGGCTCCCAGAGCTGGCAGACGTCCAAATATAGGCGTGAGGGCGTGAGGGCGTGAGGGCGTGAGGGCGTGAGG
>Ga0315278_10001609_pt1 | contig 19926 bp, 19 predicted proteins | sample YL17G06_0_MG_FD_203880 | JGI IMG/M metagenome (GOLD analysis project Ga0315278, IMG submission 203880) | Sediment microbial communities from Yellowstone Lake, YNP, Wyoming, USA - YL17G06_0 | ecosystem: Environmental > Aquatic > Freshwater > Lake > Sediment | place: USA: Wyoming | collected... | reverse complement strand
GTGGCCAGGAAGATCGGTGCCATCGCGCGGCCCGACGACATCCTCTTCTCCGCCGACCTGCCGAAGACCCGAAGCGGCAAGATCATGCGCCGGCTGCTGCGCGACATCGCCGAAGGCCGCGCCCTGGGCGACACGACGACGCTGGCCGATCCGGGGGTGGTCGCACGCCTGCGGGAAAGCTACGAGGCCGAGGAGTCCTGACTCAGAACTGGATCTGGGCGCCGAGCTCCACCACCCGGTTGGGAGGCAGCTGGAAGAATGCGGTGGCCGACTGGGCGTTCCTGGCCATCAGGGCAAACAGCTTCTTGCGCCAGCGCGGCATGCCCGGCAGGCCGCCGATCCCTTCGCCCGAGGATGATGCGCCGCGCGCCTGTGGGGCGCCCGGCTTCGCCTTCGACCTGGGCTGCACGATGAGTGTCTCGCGACCGAGGTAGAAGCTGGTATCGGCCGTGCGAAACGTGGCCGTGTCCTTCCCCGCGCTGCGCAATTCCTCCGACAGCTGCAGCAGCGCCAGCGGCACGTCGGGCGTCTCCATGAAGCCGTAGTGCGCCTTCACCAGGTAGAACCCCTCCCCCAGCGCCTCGCTCTCGATCCGCTCCGCCACCGGTACCAGCGGGATGTCCGTGGTGGCCACCGACATGATCACCACGCGCTCGTGCAGCATCTTGTTGTGCTTCAGATGATGCAGCAGCACCGGCGGGGCGCCCGATGCTTCCGACGTGAGGAACACCGCCGTGCCCGGCACCCGCGGTGGCTTCCGCCGGGCGATGTCGGGGAGGAAGAGGTCGAACGGCAGGGTGTTCTCCCGCACGATCGCCCACAACCGCCGCCGGCCGACGCTCCACGTGGTCATGAGCAGGTAGATCACCGCCGCCACGACCAGCGGGATCCAGCCGCCGCTCGCCACCTTCACCAGGTTGGCCCCGAAGAACCCGAGGTCCACCGCGAGGAAGAGCGCGGCCAGCCCCGACGATGCGGCCCACGGCCAGTGCCAACGCTCGCGAGTCACCGTGTGGAAGAGCAGCGTCGTGATGATCATGGTCCCGGTAACCGCGATGCCGTAGGCCGCGGCCAGCGCCGTGGAACTCTTCATGCCGAGCACCAGCGCGATGCAGCCGATGCAAAGCAGTGCGTTCACCTGCGGAATGTAGATCTGGCCCGATTCCTTGGCCGACGTGTGCTGGATCGTCACCCGCGGGGAGTAGCCCAGCTGCACCGCCTGCTGCGTGAGGGAGAACGCACCCGAGATGAGGGCCTGGGACGCGACCACTGCCGCTGCGGTGGCGATGGCAACCATGGGATAGAGCGCCCAAGGCGGCACCAGCGCATAGAACGGGTTGTGGATCGCGTCGGGATGGTGCAGCAGCCAGGCCGACTGGCCGAAGTAGTTGAGCAGCAGCGCCGGCAGCGCCGCGGCAAACCACGCGAGGCGGATCGGGCGCCGCCCGAAATGTCCCATGTCGGCATACAGCGCCTCGCCGCCGGTCACCACCAGCACGACCGAGCCGAGGATGAGGAACCCGGTAAGTCCGTCGTCACGGAAGAACCGGACGGCATGGATCGGGTTGATGGCACCGAGCACCGATGGATCTGCTGCGAGGCCGCGCAGGCCGAGCAGCGTGATGCAGACGAACCAGATGACCATGATCGGGCCGAAGACGGCACCGACCCGCGAGGTCCCAGTGCGCTGTACCAGGAAGAGCGCGAGCAGGATCGCGGCGGAAAGATACGGCACGATCGTCTTGCCCACCGGCAGGCCCTCCACCGCACCCAGCACCGAGATGGCGGGCGTGATGATGCCGTCCCCGTACAGAAGGGCCGCCCCGAACAGCCCGGCACTGACGAGCAAGGCGCGCCGGCGCGTGCTGCTCCTTCCATGCGGGCGCACGAGCGCCAGCAGTGCCAGGATGCCGCCCTCACCGCGATTGTCGGCACGGAGCACAAAAGTGATGTACTTGAACGAGACCACGAAGTTCATCGCCCAGAACACGAGCGACATGACGCCCATCACGTTCGCGCGCGTGGGCGCCAGCCCGTGCGCCGGGTTGAAGCACTCCTTCAACGCGTAGAGCGGGCTGGTCCCGATGTCGCCGTAGACGACGCCGAGGGCCGCGAGGGCCAGGAGCGCCAGGTCGCGATTGGAGCGACCGGCGTGCGTGTCGTGTGTCACGGAAGGAAGGGGACCCGCCCTCGGCTCACGGGGTGGGGGCGGGCGCCGCCGGCGCGATCGAGTCCACGATTTGCTTGAGCGCGTCGTACGGGAGGTTGCCGGCCATGAGCCGCCCCGCGATCACGAACGACGGCGTCGACCCCACGCCCACCTTCATGCCCTCGTCGTAGCTCGCCTGGATGCGGCCGGCGTACTTCGCGCCCTGCATGCAGGCATCGTACGCGCTGAGGTCGAGGCCGATGGACTTGCCCAGGCTGCGGAACTGGTCGGCCGCGTTCGCCTGCATCGACCAGTCGTTCTGCGCTTCGTAAATGAACCGGTGCATCTCCCAGTACTTGCCCTGGTCGTCGGCACAGGCCGCTGCGTGGGCGGCGGTGCGGGACTGCGGATGCTGGTTGAGCGGGAAGTCCCGGTAGCGCCAGCGCACCCGGCCGCCGGCGATGAGGCGCTCTCGCACGGTGGGAAACTGGACGGCGTCGAAGCTGCTGCACGCCGGACACTGGTAGTCCGCGTACTCGGTGACCTCGACCGGCGCGTCGGCGCTGCCCAGGATGTACCCCCGAAAGCCAACCGTGTCGGCCGTGGTGACGACGACGTTGGCCGGGATGCTGACGGTGGGCCGCCGGGCAAGGAACACCAGCGCGCCAGAGCCGATCACCGCCACCACGGCGAGCACGAGATAGAACCGCTTCAATCCGCTGGGCGCGGGCGCCGCCATGGCTCTTCGTCCTCCGGGTCATCGAGGGTAAAGGGACTGTTCAGCACGTCCTCAACGAGCCGCCGGTGCTCGGCGGTCTCGGGCGTATCATAGGTGCTGCGCACCTCGTAATGGAACAGCTCGCTCCGCGCGTCGCCCAGCAGCCGCTGCAGCTCCGCGCTCGACGCCAGCAGGGCGTCCTTCCGGTCCAGTGCATGAATGAGATCGGCGAGACGGCGCAGGAGCGCTTTCAATCGCTCGGCGCGCGCGTCGTCGTACAGCTCTTCATGCTCGGCCATGGACTGCCCTCACCGGACGCAGGACGCGTCCTTTCAGGTGTACGGCCGGGAAATGTATATCGCCGGGCAACAGGACGGGCAAAAACTCCCTAACTCACGCAGCCGCAGGGGTCTGGGACCCATCCGCATCAGTTGAGCACGGGGTTTGCACCAAATGGTGCTATCAGGTTATGGTTACCGGCGCAAAGTACACGGCTCAGACATAGGGGAAGGGATGTCCAAGAAGAAGACCCGCAGCACTCCGTCAGCGGCTTCCGCGCACGACCAGGCTCGGGATGAGTTGTTCAGTCACATCCTGCGTTGTGGCGTCATCGAAGCCCTTCCGGAGCACCAAAAAGAGTGGTTCGACGACACCATGCAGTATCTCGCTGAACGGTACGACGACCTCACCGACACGGAGCTGGCCCAGCTTCGCGAGCTCGGAGAGCGGTACTGCCAGCCGGTACGGCGCAAGGAGACGGTCGGTTCAGGCGCCGCCTGACGCTCCGCCGTCCCTGCAGGAGATGCGCGCCCCGGCGGAGTCCGCCGGGGCGCTCATGTATTCCGGGACTCAGCCGAGATCGAGCTCGTAGCGTACCGCTATGTCCGGTGCGAGCGAATGAATCACCGAGCAGTACTTCTCGAGTGACAGGTCGACGGCGCGGCGCACCTTTGACTCATCCAGCGACTCGCCGCGCACCCGGAAGCGGAGGCGGAGGCCGATGTAACGCCGCGGCAGCTCATCGCGCCGCTCGCCCCACGCCTCGATGTCCAGGCTGGTGAGCTTCTCCCGCATCTTGGCGAGGATATCCACGACGTCGGCCCCGCTGCACGCCGCCGCCGCCATCAGCAGCTGCAGCATCGGTCCCGGTGCCTCGGCGTTGTCGCCGTCGATGAACGAAACCGGGCCCCCGGGCTCACCGCCCTTGAATCGCAGGCCGCCGGTCCAGGCGAGCGCAATGTGCTTGGTCTCCATCAGGATCCCTTCCCGGTCATGGTCCACTACCCCACCCGCCGCTGCAGACGCCGTGCGCTGTAATAGTCCCCGATGGCGTAGAGACCGATCGCGCTCGTGGCCCATGCCATCGGTCGCAGGTACGACGGCGCCACCAGGAACGCGAGGAGCGTCAGCACCTGCGCCAGCGTCACCGCCTTCCCGCCGAGCCGCGCGGGAATCGAGGAAGCGCGGCCCAGGCCGGCCGTGATGAAGAATGCGAGCGACGCCGCGATGTCCCGCAGCAGCACCCCCACCACCTCCCACCAGTGCAGCAGCCCGGAGAACGCGACCACGCCGAAGCCGCAGGCCATGAACAGCCGGTCGGCCACGGGATCGACGAAGGCACCCAGGCGTGACGGTCCAAGGCGACGTGCCAGGACACCGTCGAGCAGGTCGGAGATCGCTGCGAGTCCCAAGGTCCCGAGCCGCGCCGACGTCGACGGCAGCAGCACGAACGCCACCGCGAGGGGGATGCGCAGCGCCGAGCAGAAGTCGGCGATGCCCCATCGCGGGCGCGCTTGCTCGCCCCCAAGTGCCGGACTAGCTTCGGTCACCTTCGCCATCCAAGGCCTCCCGGCGTGCCATGAACCTCTCGCTGCTGCGCCAAACCGCCCTCTTTGCCGACCTCGACGAGGCGCAGCTGGGCCGTGTGGCCGACATCTGCCTCGAGCAAACATACCGCTCCGGCGAGACGATCTTCCGCGAGGGCGAGCCCGGCAACCGCCTGTTCATCATCGTCGCCGGGAGCGTCCGCATCAGTCGCGACATCCCGAACGCGGGCGAGGAAGCGCTGGCGGTGCTCCCGCCGGGCACCTGCTTCGGCGAGATGAGCGTGCTCGACCGCTCCGAGCGCTCGACCGACGCCATCGCCGCGGATGACTGCGCGCTCGCCACCATCACGCGTCCCGACCTCGAGATGCTGCTCGAGTTCGACAAGGAACTCGCGTACATCGTGCTCCGCTCCTTCGTCCGCACGCTCTCGGGCCGCCTGCGCGCGACCAACGACAACCTCCGTACCTTTCTCGCCATGTCGATGTTCTGATGGCGCTCGATACCGCAGTCATTCCCTGTGGCGGCCTCGGCCGCCGGCTTCGCCCGATCACGAACTGGGTGCCGAAGGAAATGCTCCCTGTCGGCCTCAAGCCGGCACTCTACTGGGCGCTCGACGAAGCCGCTTCGGCCGGGTTGCTCCGCGTCATCCTGGTGGTGACCCCGCACAAGCCGGTCATCGAGGCCGCGGCGCGCCAGTACCAAGGTCCGCTGGAGCTCGAATTCGTGCCGCAGACCGCCTTTCGCGGGCTGGGCGATGCGATCCTCTCCGCCCGGGATGCGCTGGCGGGGTCGCCGTTTCTGCTACTGCAACCCGATCAGCTCTTCGACGGACCGAACCCTGCCACCGCGGTGCTGGCGGCGCATCGCGCGTCGCGCCGCACCACCATTGCCCTGGTGGAGATCGGCAAGGCGGAAGCGGGGCGCACCGGCGCCCTCGGGCGCGCGACCCTGCGCGCCGGGGAAGGCGGCCTGGTCGAGTCGCTCGATGCGCGAGGCTCGAGCCTCGGCCGGTTCGACGCCGGAGCAGAGCCTGCCCTCGCCCCGACCGGGCGGGTCGCCTATACCAGCGACGTGTTCGACGACTTCGACGCGGTGGCGGCATCGGTCCCGCCCGGCGCCGAGATCGACGACCGCCCGGTGCTGCAGCGCATCGCCGCCCGGGGAGCGCTCGAGGGCGTCACCGTGCCGGCGAAGCTGTTTGATCTCGGTGTGCCTGAGGGATACCGCGACGCCGTCAGCCGCTGGCCGGCCCGGGTATCCTGAGGTGCCGCACTACACCCTGCGGGCGCTGGAGCTCGACGGCATCGCGCCGCAGCGCCTGCTCGACGCCGGACAGCTGGCGGTTGCCGTGGTGGGTGCGGCCGGCGCGATGGGCATGTCGGCCGAGGGCCCGCCGATCACCCGGTCATCCCCGAGCGAGATCGCGGTGGCACTGCTCTGTCGCGAGGGCCACGTGATCCTGCACGCGGTGGCAACCGAGGGCGTCTGCCTCGTCGATCTTGCCGCCCGGCCGGGGGTGCTACTGGAGCGGGGACTCGAGGTGATTGCGAGGAGGCTGGGCGTTACGCTCCCCTGACTACGCCCTCCGCCCGCCCTCCAGAAAACGCTGCCGCCGCCACGTCACGAATCGCCTCCGCCGTCACCGACCGGTAGCGCGCCGCCGGATCCTCGAGTTCAGAGAGCCCCTCGCCCGCCAGCCAGGCATCGACGATCTCGCCCACCACTGCGCTGGCACTCTGGCGCGAGACCTCGGCCTGTCCCGACAGGTAGTTCACGCCTTCCGATAGTTCCTGGTCGCTCACACGGTCCTCGGCAAAGCGGCTCAGTTCGGTCAGCATCGCCGCACGCGCTTCATCCTCGCGCTCCGGGGACGTCGCGATATAGGTGAGGATGGCGCCACCATCGCGGCGGGGCCACGCCGTTCCCACCACGGTGTAGGCCAGCGAACGCCGGTCGCGCAGCGCGTCGAACAGCCGCCCGCCCAGCCCGCTCGCCACGGCGCCCCATACGTCCGCGGCGTGGCGCCTGGGGTCACGGCGATCGGGCCCCGGAAACACCATGGCGAAGGCCGTCTGTGCCTTCGCGCGCGGTGTGACCCGCTGCCAGTCGGCCGGGTCCGGCTGGACCACTTGGCGCGCGCGGGAAGGAGCAACCACCCCACCGGGCACATCGCCGAACACGCCGGCCAGTTCTGCCGCCGCCGCGTCCGGATCGAGGTCGCCCACCACCACCAGCGCGCCGCGCCGGCCGGCGAAGCTGGAGCGATGCCAGGCGCGCACGTCGTCGATGCCCAGCCGCGGCAGCGTGTCCACCGTGCCGCCGACGGGACGGCCGTAGCCTCGGTCGCGGAACGCGGCGCCGAACGCCAGCAGGAACGGATAGCGGAACATGTCATCCGCCATTTGCCGCGCCTCCTCCAGCAGCAGCCCGCGCTCGGTCAGCACGTCCAGTTCGTTGAAGGCCGGCTCGAACGCCGCGAGCCGGAGCAATGTCGCTGCCGGAGCGAGGTTCTCGCTCAGGACCGGGAGGCTCAGCCCGGCCCAGTCGATGCCGGCGCTCGCGCCGAGCGTGCCGCCCAGTCCTTCCGCAGCGAACGCGAGCGCCGCGCCGTCCAGCGAACCGGCACCGCGGATGATCGACCGCATCGCCAGGGCACCGACGCCGGCCATCTCGGGTGCCTCGGAGGCATCACGCGGCACGTAGTAGCCCAGCGTCACAGCCGGGACGCCCGGCTTCCGGCGAATGAGAAGGTCGAGCCCGCCGAGCGGCACATGCAGCACCTCAGCGGTGCGCGAACCCTGCACTCGTCGCGGAGCAGGTGGAGCCGGAGGGCCCGCCTCCGGTGGCGCAATGGTCGTGAGGGGTGCCACAGCGAACGCAGCGGCGAGACGCTCGGCCGTGAGCTCGTCGCCCTCGCCATCGGGGAGGTAGACCACGCCGCTGACACTTTCGGGCAGCAGGTAACGCCGGGCCACATCACGCACATCCTCGGCGGTGACGGTGCTCAGGCGCTCGTACTCCTCGTCGAGCAGCTCAACGCGCCCGAGCGCCTCGGCGCTCGCGAGGGCCGAGGCGCGGCCTTCCATTGATTCATGGCGACGGGCCCAGCGGGCCTGCAGGAGCGTGCGCGCGCGACTGAGGTCCGCTTCCTCCGGGCCGAGGAGGGCCAGCCGGCTGGTGGCGGAGGCGATGCCCTCGAGCGCCTGGTCGAGGCGGGCCGGCTCGATGTCGGCCGAGATCGAGAACACGCCGACATCACCCGGCGCATAGTTCGACGCAGCCACACCGGTCACGACGCCCGGCTCGCGCAGGATGCGGTAGAGCCAGCTCCCGCGACCGGTACTCAACACGGCCGCCGCGACATCGAGCGGCACGCTGTCCTTGTGGAGCGCGTCCACCGTGCGCCAGCCCAGCGACAGCTCGGCGCGGGTCACGTCGCCGCGCAGCGTCCGCGCGCGCACACCCTCACGGCCCGGCTCGGCCGGCGAGGTGTCCACCGCCCCGGGCACCGCCGCCCAATCGCCGTATGCCGCGCGAAGCACGGCGAGCATCTCCTCCACCGGTACAGCCCCGACCACGGAGACGATGGTGCGCTCCGGCACGTAGCGCGAGCAGTAATACCGGGCGACGTCGTCGCGGGTGTATCCCGACAGCTGGCCCTCGGTGCCGATCCGCCACCGCCGGATCCGGTGATGGTCGAACATCAGTTCGTGCAGTGTCTCATGGGTCACCGCATCGGGCGTGTCGAGTTTGCGATTCGCCTCCTGGATGATGACCCGCAGCTCGCGCTCGAGTTCGCCGGCATCGATCAGGGAGTGGCGCAGCGCATCGGCCTGGATGTCGATCGCGCGCGCCAGCGCCGACGCGGGCAGCACCACGAAATAACTGGTGCGGTCGTAGGACGTGGACGCGTTGAGGTAGCCACCCGCGGCTTTCGTTTCCCGCGCGATCTGCCCCACCGCCCGCGTCGGCGTACCCTTGAAGAACATGTGCTCCAGCACATGCGAGATGCCGATCCAGTGATCAGGCTCGTCGAAGAACCCGGCCCGCACATGGGTGATCGCGGCGACGGCCGGAGCGGAATCATCGCGCTGGACGAGCAGCGTGAGGCCGTTGGGCAGCACCTCGCGATGAACGTCGGCCGTCCAGCGGCGGGGAGGAGACGCGGTGTTGGTCATGGAAGGAAGAATAGTGGGACGGAGCGGTGAGCAGTTCAGTGCAGGATCCGCAACACTCCCGCTTCGGAGCTTCCCCGGATGAAGGCCTCGGCATCCGTCACCGGAATGACGATGCCGGTCTCAGTGCGGCCGCGCCGGGCCAGGCTCGCCATGAATTCGGACATCGGGGCGTCGGCCCACTCGGGCTCGGCGTCCTTCATCTGTGTCAGGATCTCCTCCCACGTGCCGCGGAAGGAATGCCCCGCGAGCGTGGCGACGTGATGCGCGTCGCCGCCGGGCCGCCGCTGCATGGCCTGCAACTCCGTCAGCAGGGTGCCGAAGAGTTCGAGCTGGTGCGGATCGCGCACCGTGCCATCGGGCTGCTGCGCCTCGATTTCGGCGAGGAGCATGTCGATCGCGTCGGGCTCGCCGGCCACTTCACCGAGACGGCTGTACCAGGGCGCGAGTTCGAGGTCGTCGTCGGGCAGGCGGTAGACCGTCTTCTTCAGTTCGATGCAGCGCCACAGGCCGAGCTCGTCGTAGTGATCGTCAGGCTCGGTGCGCTCGAGGTGGTGCAGCGCCGCCTCCGTCTCGCCCCGGTCATACAGCATGTTGGCGAGGTAGATGCGCGCCTCGGGGTATTGCGGCTCCAACTCGAGCGCCCGCCGTATCCAGAAGAGCGCACCAGGGTCGTTGCCCAGCCGATGCGAAGCATAGCCAAGGCAGGCCGCTGCTTCAGGAGACTCGCCGTGCGCGGTGACAGCGAGCTCGAAGTACCGGTGGGCCTGTGCCAGCAGCCCTTCCCGGAAGCAGGCACGCCCCAGCTGCAGCATGAGCTCGAGGTCCTCGCGAAACCCGAGCGCCACAATCCGCTCGTACGCGCGCAGCGCGCCAGCCCGGTCACCGAGCTTGAGCAGGGCCTCGCCCAGGCCGGCCAGGGCATCCTCATTGTCGGGGTCGAGCGCGATCGCCGTCTCGAAACTTCGGCGGGCCCACGCGTAATCCTCGCGGGCAAGATGGGCATACGCGGAGCCGACGTGCAGTTCCACGGCGTTGGGATACAGGGAGAGCCCCTCGCGCAGCAGCGTGAGTGCTTCCTCGTAGGATCCCTCGTTGTAAAGCTGGTGGGCCTGTTCGTCGAACTCGTCGGAGCTACGGAATGCGTCCGACATCGGCAGGGGGCCTCCCGTGCGGGTTGGTCAATATTACGGACAGTTGGCCCGTCAGGCAAGAGTTTAGGTCGCGACCGTCTCGAAATATCTATCGCCAACGGCGGGAAAGGCTTGCCGCACCTGCACCGACGCGCGGAGGCCCGGCCTTCCACAATCATGCCACTGTCAAGACAGTTAACGAGCGCGGGAAGCACCGCGCGCTCACGGCGCCCCGGTCGGGCCCTATATTCCCGGTCATGCCGGCTTCGCCGTCCGTTCATCGCCTCACATGACGTTCCAGCAGAAACTCCTCCTCGGCTTCGGGTTGATGGTCCTTCCGGTGCTGCTCGTGGGCGCCGAGGCGATCCGGAGCAACGCCCTGGAGCGCCGCGCGCTGGAAACGCTGGGCGAGAGCCTGACCCGCACGCGGACGTATTCCGAGGTCGAGACGGCGATGTTCGACCAGAGCGAGGTGATCTGGCGCTCGCTGAGCGGCATGGAGCCCCGCGCGCGCCAGGAGTTCAAGCTCTCGGGCGAAGTGGTGGATTACTGGCTCGACCGGTGGGGTAGCGAACTCCAGCCCGACGAACGCGAACTGGCTGACGGGGTGCGCCGCATCGAAACCGAAATTCGCACCGTGGCGGACAGCGTATTCGCGCTCGAGGACCTGGGCCAGCGCGCGGAGGCCTACGCGCTGGCCAAGGGGCAGCTCAAGGAGCGGCTGCTGCCGGCCCTCACCGAGATGAACCACCAGATCTACCGGAAGGCGCGCGAGTTCAGCGTCTCCCGCGCATTCAGCAAGGTCGCCGAGATCGTGAACAGCGAGCGTACGCTGCTCTTCTGGATCCTGCTGCTCTCGGTGGCCGCCGGGTTCGCCGGCGCGTGGCTCATCGCGCGCAGCCTCGCGCGCCCGATCGGCGAGCTGCGGCAGGCCATGACCGTGGTGGGCAGCGGCGACCTCGACCACCCGATCACGCCGCGCTCCGGTGACGAGATCGGCGATCTCGCCCGCAGCTTCCAGCAGATGACCGCCAATCTCCGGCACTCCCGCGCCGAGCTGGTGCACGTAAATGCCGAGCTGGCGGCGAAGATCGGACAGCTCGAGGCGGCTCAGGCGCAGCTTGTTGAGCAGGAGAAACTGGCGTCGGTGGGCCAGATGGCGGCGGGCGTGGCGCACGGACTCAGGAATCCACTGGCGAGCCTGCGCGCGTCCGCACAACTTGCGCTGCGGCACCCCGACTCGCCGGCAGCCCGCGAGTCTCTGGAGTCGATGATCAGCGAGGTGGACCGGCTCGACAAGCGCATCACGCACCTGCTGACGTTTTCGCGCCCGGCGCCACTGCACCCGATGCGCGAGAACCTGACGCTGCTGGTGGCGGGGCTGGTGCCCGCCCTCAACCGCCTCCTGCAGGACCGGGCGGTCACCCTGCGCACCGACCTGCCCCAGGACCTGCCCGATACCATGCTCGATCCGATGAAGGTGGAGCAGACGATGCACGAGCTCATTGCCAACGCCCTGGACGCAATGCCGGAGGGCGGCACGCTGGGGCTGGCGGCGCGCGCCAGCGACGACGGCAGCAGCGTGATCGTGGAGGTCACCGACACCGGCAAGGGCATCCCCGCGGAGGTCCTGCCTGCAGTGTGCGACCCGTTCTTCACCACCCGCCCTGAGGGCACTGGACTGGGCCTCGCCATCGCCAAGCGGTTCGTGGAGCAGAACGGCGGCGTGCTGGAGATCCGCAGCACGCCCGGCCGCGGCACCACGGTGGGGATCCGCTTTCCGGCCGCGGCCGCCGCGAGCGCAGGAGACGCATGAGCGGAGGCACCATTCTCGTCGTCGACGACGAGCGCACCCTCGCTCGCGCCATCCGGGGCTACCTGGTGGAAGCGGGCTACGAGGTCGAGGTCGCCGGCGACGCCGAGCAGGCCCTCGAGATGCTCGACCGCCTGCGCCCCGACGTCGTCTTCACCGACGTGCGGCTCCCCGGAATGAGCGGCATCGACCTGCTCCGGAAGATCCGCGAGTTCGATGCGGCGATCTCGGTGTGTGTCATGACGGCCTTCGGTACGATCGAGGGGGCGGTGGAGGCGGTGAAGCTGGGGGCGTTTGACTACATCAAGAAGCCGGTGGACCTGGAGGAGGTGAAGCTCCTCGCTGACCGCGCGCGGGAGACGTCGCAGCTGCGCCAGGAGCTGTCGTACTACCGGAAGAAGGCGGCCAACGACGTCGTCTTCACCGGCATCGTTGGCAACTCCCCGGCGATGAAGGCGGTGATGGAGCGGGCCCGACAGATCGCCGCGCTCGATGAGACCCCGCCGGTGCTCATCACCGGCGAGACGGGCACCGGCAAGGGACTCGTCGCCCGCACCATCCACGCATCCGGCGCCCGCGCAGGCCGGCCGTTCATCGACGTGAACTGCACCGCGCTCCCGGCAACGCTGATGGAAGCGGAGCTGTTCGGTTATGAGCGCGGCGCATTCACCGACGCGAAGGAGTCGAAGCTCGGGCTCTTCGAGGCCGCCGAGGGCGGATTCATCTTTCTCGATGAAGTGGGCGACATCGAGCTGGCGCTGCAGGGCAAGCTCCTGCGGGCGATCGAGGACCGCACCGTCCGCAGGGTAGGCGGCATTCGCGACCGGAAGATCGACGTCCGCATCCTGGCCGCGACCAATCGCGATCTCGAACGGGATGCGCAGCATGACCGCTTCCGGAAGGATCTCTATTTCCGGCTCGCAGTCATCCTGCTGCGCCTGCCGCCGCTGCGGGAACGCGGCGATGATATTCCGCTGCTGGCGGATCACTTCCTCAAGCACTACAGCGCCAAGTACGGTCGGGACGTCCGCCAGATCAACGCAGAGGCGCGCGACCTCATGCGCGCCTATCCGTGGCCGGGCAACGTGCGGGAACTGAGCCACGTCATCGAGCGCGCCGTGCTGTGGAGTCAGGGTGACACGCTCGACGTCGAGCACCTGTCGCTGAGCACGCCGGCGACGGCGGGTTCGGTCCCGGCTCCTCTGGGATCGAGCGCCGCGGCCGCGCACTCGCCCGCCGGCGACCCCCTCGATCTCACGCAATGGGAACGCACCCTCATCGAGCGCGCGCTGGCCGAGTCCGGCGGGAATCAAACCAAGGCGGCTCAACTGCTCGGAATCACCAGGGATACCCTCCGGTATCGACTGAAGAAGTTCGGACTTGGTGGGTGATAGCACCCAATCGGGTGGGTGAGAAAACCCAAAAATTAGTATGAAGAGACCGATTCACCCCTCCCCACTCACACTGTTCAAGTCATTGTGAAATATTGAATTAGAAGCGATGATGATGACAGTTTTTCGTTGCGGCACAACACCTGCTCAGGTAAGGGATGCGCCGGGACTGCACTCTCTTGGTGGGTGGCAACACCCAACCTATTTGTGAGGGCCGCGTGCAGGCCCAATCACCTTACCGCACTGGAGCTACCCATGCGTTGGACCAAGCCCGAGGCCGAGATCGTCGCCGTTACGATGGAAGTCACCGCTTACGTCGCGACCCTGTAAGCAGCAGGACTGACGCCGAGGGCTCGCGAAAGCGGGCCCTCGGCGCTTTTCCAGGTGCACGTCATACTGCTGGGAACGGCTGCAGGTGGCGGATTCCCGCAGTGGAATTGCTGGTGTCCTACTTGTCGTGCCGCACGCCTCGATCCACGCTCAGCCCTTCCGCGATCCCAGTCCTCCGCCGCCGTCAGCGCCGACGGAACGCACTGGTTCCTCCTCAACGCGTCACCCGATGTCCGGGACCAGGTGCAGCAGCTCAACGGCCACGCACCGGCGGGCAACCGCCACGTCCCCATCGAGGGCGTCGTCCTCACCGATGCGGAACTTGATCACTCGCTCGGGCTCGTGCTCCTGCGTGAGGGCCGCTCGCTCCAGCTCTACGCCACCGAGGCGGTGGAGCGCATGATCACGGAAGACTCGCGGCTACTGGCCGTGGCCCGGGCCTTCGCCGACGTTCGCGTCACGCAGCTGCAGGTGGGCACCGCCACCGTGCTGACATGGCGCGACGGCACCGACGCGGGTTTGTCGGTCGAGCCGATCATCGTGGCCGCCGATCCACCGCGATTCGCGGCGCGGAATGAAGCGGGACACACCGTGGGCCTGATCATCACGGAGACGGCAACGGGCACTCGTTGCGCGTATCTCCCGGGCTGCGGCGCCATCGACGATGCCCTGCTTGCGCGGCTGGCGGGAAGCGCGATGATTCTCTTCGACGGCACCTTCTGGTCCAACGACGAGCTCATCCGCCTTGGCATTGGTGAACGCACCGCGCTGCAGCTCGATCACCTGCCGATGAGCGGCAGTGAGGGCAGCCTCGAACGCCTGCGCGCGTTGCCGAGCCGGCATCGTGTCTATGTGCACATCAACAACACCAATCCGGTCCTGCTGGAGGACTCCGCCGAGCGCCGCGCGGTCGAGGCCGCCGGGCTCACGATCGGGATGGATGGCATGAGGTTCGACATATGACCGACACTCTCGTGGCCTCCGAACTTGCGTCCGCGCCCCGCCGGGTGATCCCCGTGCTCGACCGCCCCCTCAGCCCGTCCGAGCTCGAGGCGGCGCTGCGAGCGTTCCAGGGTTCGTACTACGTCGAGCATCCGTTCCATCGCGACATGTACAGCGGCAAACTCTCGCCGCGCCAGTTTCAGGGATGGGTCGCCAACCGGCTCGCCTACCAGCGCGTGGTGCCCCGCAAGGACGCCGCCATCCTCTCCAACTGCCCCGATGCCGCTGTCCGCCGGGAGTGGATCCAACGGATCATCGATCACGATGGGACGCGCCAGGGTGAGGGCGGCATCGAACTCTGGATTCGCCTGGGCGTGGCGCTAGGCGTGCCGCGGGAGGAAATGGACGATGAGCGGCATGTGCTGCCGTCGGTGCGGCTGATCTGCGAGTCGTATGTGTGGTTCTGCAAGTCGAAGCCGTGGGTGCAGGCTTGCGCCTCCTCGCTCACCGAACTGTTCGCGCCGAAGATCCACCAGCAGCGCATCGAGTCATTCCCGGTGCACTACCCGTGGATCCCACCGGAGGCGCTCGACTATTTCAAGAGCCGGCTGGTCCAGGCGCCGAGGGACGTGAAGCATGGCCTGGCCATCGTGCAGCAGCATTGCACCACCGTGGAAACCCAGCGCATGGCGTTCGAGGCGCTGGCGTTCAAGCTGGAGATGCTCTGGGCCATGATCGACACGATCTACCATGCTTACCGCGACTAGCGTCCCCTCGCTCTGGCGCTTGGCGCGGGTCGAGTACGACGACGTGCGCAAGCGGCCCGTGCTCCTCTATCCCGAGGGCGCGGTGCTGCTCAACGACACCGGGGCGGCGATCCTCAAGCTGGTGGACGGGCAGCGCACAGTGGGCGACATCGCCCGCGTGCTGAGCGAGCAGTACAACGGCGCCGGGAGCGCCGACCCGATCGAGATCCTCAACGACGTGACGGCCTACCTGTGCACGCTGGCCGCCCGGGAGCTGATCCGTGACCAGTGAACGTCCCACCACGCTGCTGGCGGAGCTGACGCATCGCTGCCCGCTGCATTGCCCGTACTGCTCCAATCCGCTGGACCTGGTGCGCGCGGAGCGCGAGATCTCGACGGAAGACTGGAAGCGGGTCATCACCCAGGCTCGGGCGCTGGGCGTGCTCCAGCTCGGGCTGTCGGGAGGCGAGCCGCTGGTGCGCAAGGACACCGAAGAGCTCGCCGCGCACGCGCGGAGCGTTGGCTTGTACAGCACGCTGGTAACCTCCGGCCTTGGGCTCACCCGTGCGCGGGCCGAGAAGTTCCGCGAGGCCGGGCTCGAGCATATCCAGGTTTCGCTGCAGGACGCCGACGACGACAATGCCGAACGCATCGCCGGCGTCCGGTCGGTGAAGCAGAAGCGCGCCGCTGCGGCGCTGGTGCGCGAACTCGGCTTTGCCTTCTCGGTGAACGTGGTGTTGCACAAGGCCAACCTCGATCGCATCCAGGAGATCATCGACCTGGCCAGCGAGATGGGCGCCGATCGCCTGGAGCTGGCCAACACGCAGTACTATGGCTGGGGCCTGGTCAACCGCGACGCGCTCATGCCGACGCGGGAGCAGGTGGACCGCGCCTTCGAGGTCGCCGAGCGGGCGAAGCAGGTCCATCGCGGGAAGATGCAGATCATCTTCGTGCTGCCGGACTACTACGAGGAATATCCCAAGGCCTGCTACGGCGGCTGGGGCAAGGTGTACATCGTCGTGACGCCGGACGGCAAGGCGCTGCCCTGCCACGGCGCCACGAACTTCACCAATATCACGTTCCCCAACGTGCGCGAGCACTCGCTGGAGTGGATCTGGCAGGAGTCGCCGCTGTTCGGGGCGTATCGCGGCGACAGCTGGATGAAGGAACCTTGCTCCACATGCGAGCGGAAGTGCGTCGACTTTGGCGGTTGCCGCTGCCAGGCGTTCGCACTCACTGGCGACGGGGCGATGGCCGACCCAATCTGCACCTTGAGCCCGCATCATCACCTCGTGACGACGGCGCTGGCGGACGCGAACGCGAGCACACCCTTCACCTACCGGAAGCCCTCGAGCGAGCCACAGCCGGCCGGCCGCTAGTACTCCGCGAAGAGCGAGGGCGGGCAGGTATCGGGTGGAGGGTCGGGCCTGCGCTCGAGCACGATCTGCTGTTGTACCAGTGATCGCGCGGGGCTGCGGATTGCCCCACCCACCGGCACACTGGCCTCGACCGTGATCGCATGGTCGTAGCGCATGGGCCCGCGCACGGGGTCCCAGGCCGCAACACCACGATCGCTGAGCGTGCGGGTGTAGGTCGGTGTCAGCGTGTCACCGGGGGGCGGCGGAACAGTGCCCTGGCGCGAAAGCTGGATGCGATAGCGCTGGAGGCTGGCGCTGTCGCTCATTCGCCTGATGGCCAGGGTATCGCCGCTTCGCCACTCCTCGCCGTTCTGCAGCACCCGTGGCGGCAGGCGGGGCAGCATGTCGTCGAGCACGCCCGCCAGCTCGGTCACCTCGAGCACCGCCTGCGGAACGAACGGAACCACCTGCGTCACCGTGCTGCCGTCGGGTAGCAGTTCGCCCCGGTAGCGCCCGCCGAGCACCCCGGATGCATCGGGCTCGACCCGGTTGCCGCCGGCGCTGCGCCAGACGCGCAGGGAGTCGAACCAGGCGACGAACTGGTATGGCGGTGCGGTGGGTCGCGCGATAGTGGCCATGTTGAGATGGCTCTCGCGCCCGGAGTTTGCCGATGCGGTGCGGCCGGCGGTCTGGAGGGTGAGGTCGCTGCGGACGCTCTCGCGGAAGCGGACACAGGCCATCTGGGTGGCGGAATAGCCCAACTGAGCCTGCGCAACGAGCGGAGTGGTCGGCGCCAGCAGCGCAATCAGAATGGCCGGGAACCGCCTCACGCCTCACTCCTCACGCTGTCGCTGATCCTCCGCACGCTCTTGCTGTGCCAAGCTACTCCGCCCCCATGTAGGGATAGCGGTAGTCCGTCGGCGAGACGAGCGTCTCCTTGATGCTGCGGGGCGACACCCAGCGCACCAGGTTGAGGATGGACCCCGCCTTGTCGTTGGTGCCGCTGGCGCGGCCGCCGCCGAATGGCTGCTGCCCCACCACGGCACCGGTGGGCTTGTCGTTCAGGTAGAAGTTGCCGGCCGCGTTCCGCAGCACCTGGCTCGCCTCGGCCAGCGCCGCCCGATCGCGAGCGAACACCGCCCCGGTGAGCGCATAGGGGCTCGTGCTGTTGACCAGGCTCAGCGTCTCGCGCCACTTCCCCGCCGGATACACGTGCACCGTCATCACCGGCCCGAACAGCTCATCGCACATCAGGCGGTACTTCGGGTCCTCGGCGGTGACCAGCGTGGGCTGGACAAACCAGCCCTCGGTGTCGTCGCACCCGCCGCCCGCGATGACCTTCACGCCGGGAGCCGTCTTCGCCGCATCGAGGTAGCCACGGATGCGATCGAACGCCTTCCGGTCGATCACGGCACCCATGAAGTTCCGGAAGTCGGCCACGTCGCCCATCCGGATGTCGACGATCATCGCGACCACCCGGTCGCGCACCCCGGGCCAGAGCGTGTCGGGGATGTACGCGCGCGACGCGGCGCTGCACTTCTGTCCCTGGTACTCGTACGCCCCTCGCACCAGTCCGACCGCCACCGCCGCGGGGTCGGCGCTCTGGTGCGCCACGATGAAGTCCTTGCCGCCGGTCTCACCCACGATGCGCGGGTACGAGACGTACTTGTCGAGCCGGCTCGCGACTTGGTGCCAGATCTGCCGGAATACTGCGGTCGATCCGGTGAAGTGGATGCCGGCGAAGTACGGCTCCTCCACCAGCGTCGCGGTGCACATGACCGGTTCAGCGGGCACGAAGTTGATGACGCCGGGTGGCAGGCCCGCCGTCTCGAGCAGGCGGTAGACGTAGTAGTTGCTGAGCAGTGCCGTGTGCGACGGCTTCCACACGGCGGTGTTGCCCATTAGCACCGGCGCGCCCGGCAGGTTCCCGCCGATGGCCGTGAAGTTGAACGGTGTCACCGCATAGACGAAACCCTCGAGCGGGCGGTGTTCCATCCGGTTCCACACCCCGGGCGACGACTCCGGCTGCTCGCGGTACAGTCGCTCGGCGTAGGCGACGTTGAACCGGAAGAAATCGATCAACTCGCAGGCGCTGTCGATTTCCGCCTGGAACGCGGTCTTGCTCTGCCCCAGCATCGTGGCGCCATTGAGCAGCGCGCGATGCGTGGTGGCGAGCATGTCCGCGGCCCGCAGGAACACCGCCGCGCGATCCTCGAACCGCAGTGCCGCCCAGTCTCGCTGCGACTCGATCGCCGACTTCGCGGCCGCCCGCACCGTGTCGGCCGTCGCGAGGTGCGCGCCGGCGATGACGTGCCGGTGCTTGTGGGGCGACGTGACGTCGAGCAAGTCGCCGCTGCGGATCTCCTTCCCGCCGACGATGGCCGGGATGTCGGCCACCTCGCCCGACAGGCGGGCCAGCTCAGCCTTGAGCGAGGCGCGCTCGGGCGAGCCCGGCGCATAGGAGAGAATCGGCTCGTTCCGCGGGGACGGGATGTTCGGAATGCCACTCATTGATGGGACCGGGATGGAGATGGGCTGGGAGTATACATCGTCAGGAGACCGGCCGGCGGACTCCCCACGACGATTGGTGAGGGAAGGACGACGAAGCCGTTCTTCCGCAGGATGGCCCGTCCATCCGCCGAGAGCGCGAAGCGGACGAACGCGGCCGCCAGGGCCGGATGGGGCGCCCCGACCGGAATGGTCAGGGCGTATACAATCGGCTCACCGCGAAGCGTGAGGGAATCACCGCCGCTCCGGCTGGCCCCCGGGACGCTCACCCTGGCCGTCTCGTACTCGGTGGCGAGCGCCGGATCACTCAGGTCGATCGCCCGCGGCAGCGTCACGTACCGGAGCCCGCTCGTCTCCGCCAGCGACCGATAGGTCCAGGCGTAGTCCAGCTCGCCGGCCTGAAGCAGCGCCGTCAGGTCCGCCTCCTTCGGCCGCTGGTACCGGGGCGGCATGGCGGCGTCGAGCCGCTGCGCCAGGCCCGGCTGACGGTAGTAGCGTTCCGCAAGCTGCAGCACAATCAGGGTGCGATAGCCGTTCGGGTCGAGCGCGGGGTCGGAGTGTCCGGCGCGCACGCCCGGCTTGAGCAGGACCCGCCACCAGTTGGTGCTGTCGATGGTGGCGGCGTCGATCGACCGGTCGGTATAGGCGAGTACCATGGTGTTGCGGGCGAAGTTCGCGTACCAGGCGGCGTACTTCGGCATCAGCAGGTCATCGATGATATTGTAGTCGGCCACGGCGAGCACATCCGGCATCTTGCCGAGCTCGGTCAGCTTGCGCGCCGCCTCGAGGCTGCCGGAGTTCTCCTGGGCCGGTATGACGCCGGGATGGCGGATCCG
>Ga0315278_10001607_pt1 | contig 19930 bp, 16 predicted proteins | sample YL17G06_0_MG_FD_203880 | JGI IMG/M metagenome (GOLD analysis project Ga0315278, IMG submission 203880) | Sediment microbial communities from Yellowstone Lake, YNP, Wyoming, USA - YL17G06_0 | ecosystem: Environmental > Aquatic > Freshwater > Lake > Sediment | place: USA: Wyoming | collected... | reverse complement strand
CAGCGCCGCGAGGAAATATTGCTGGGCTTCGGCATGCTTGCCTTGCTTCGCGCGCAAAGTTCCTTGCGCCGAAAGCGTCTTCCAGTCCTTCACGCCTTGGGTCTCGGCCACTTTCAGCGTTTGTGTCGCGATATCGAGTCGACCCATGTCGAGCGCAAGCCGCCCGAGCTCGGCGGAGATCTCGCCATTGTCCTGCTTGGCGCGGTATCCCGCCGTCAGAACTTCCAGCGCGCGATCGCGCGACCCGATGGCCTTGAGCGCTGCAGCGTAGCCGAGGACCATCTTTGGATCCTGCGGACTCTTCGCATAGGCGGCGCTCCATTGGGCGATAGCGCCGATTTCATCCGCAGCCGCAAGCTTGGGTTCGCTGGAGAAAGGCGTGGAGGGCAATCCCGTCTGCGTGCACCCGCCGAGCAGCGCCGCTACGGCCGTGGTCGCGAGCAGCGCGAGCGCCATCGAGCGGCGCGGGCGGAAGGCGAGAGCCATTGCTTAACCAATCCTTACCGAACGGGAGCGCCCGGCTGTCCCTGTTTCACTGCTGTAATGATGTGGGACAGGCGTCAAAAAAGAATTAACCATGACGCTACGGTCGCCCCTCCGTGTCGTGCCCGCGAACGCAATGACAACTGTGTGGGGGTCAACCGGCGGAGCGCTGCTTCACTTCTCGCTGAGCGCCTTCGGTCCAGTCTTCCATCGCGGGCAGCGCGAGGATCGCGTCGGCGTAGGCCGCAGCCGTGCCGTCGTCGCCGAAGCGGGAAAGATCGACGCCATAGGTGCGGAACCGCGTCGCCACCGGCGCGTACATGGCGTCGGCATTGGAGAAGGCGCCGAACAGGAAGGGCCCACCTTTGCCGAAGCGTGCCCGCGCGTCCTTCCAGATGGCGGCGATCCGCCTGATATCCGCCTCGAGCGCCGCGCTGACGAGCGGGGAGGGGAGCCGCCCGAGCAGGTCCATGGACATCTCGTTGCGGAGCGTGGCGAAGCCCGCATGCATCTCGGAAGCGAGGCTGCGCGCGGCCGCCCGCGCCTCCTCGTCCAGCGGCCACAGCGCATGCTCAGGATGGCGCTCGGCGAGATATTCGAGAATGGCGAGGCTTTCGAAGATGACGCCCAGCCTGGTCTTCAGCGCCGGCACCTTGCCCGCGGGCGAATGGCGCAGGATTTCGGGCTTGGAGTCGGGCTGCCTCAGCCTGATGCGCTCCTCCGCGAAGGGGATGCTGCAATGTTTCATGGCAAGCCAGGGCCGCAAGCTCCAGGACGAGAAATTCTTGTCGCCGATCACGAGTGTATAGCCGGTGCTTGTCATGCCGCGCCTTCCGCCATTGTCATGCCGAAGCTCCCCTGCCATTAATGCGCGGCCCGAGCAAGTCCGGTCCAGATATCAACCATGCCCAGCAAAGCCCTGACGCTAGAGACAACGCGCCGCATCCTGGAACACCTGCTTCTCCCGGCTGAAGCGCCGGCGCTGCCGGTCCGCCTCATCGCCTCGGCGGACGATCCCGCGCTCGGTGCCTTGAGCGAGACCGAACGGGCCTGGGTCGAGGCGCAAGGCTGGAGCGGGAAGCAAGGCTCGGTGCTGCTTCTGCCTGACGGACGCGGCGGCATCGGCGGAGCGTTGCTCGGGACCGGCGGCAAGGACTGGGCGGTGCAGAGCCCCCTTCTGACGGGCGTGCTGCCCGGCGCGCTCCCTGAAGGCGACTATCGCTTCGCCTCGCCGCTCCCCGACCCTGAGCTTGCCGCGCTCGGCTTCCTTGCCGGCAGCTACCGCTTCACGCGCTACAAGGCGGCAAACGGGCGTAAAGCCAAGCGCCTCGTCCTTCCCGAAGGCGCGAGCCGGGATCAGGTTCTGGCGCTGGCCGAGGCGCTCTATTTCGGCCGTGATCTCATCAACACGCCCGCCAACGATCTCGGTCCTGCCGAGCTCGAAAGCGCCGCGCGCGAGCTGGCTACGGCCTTTGGCGCCGGCATCAAGGTGACCGAAGGGTCGGGCCTGCTCTCCGACAATTTCCCCATGATCCACGCCGTGGGGCGGGCGAGCGACCGCAGCCCCCGGCTCATCGACCTGCGCTGGGGCGCGGAGCACGCCCCTAAGGTGACGATCGTCGGCAAGGGCATCTGCTTCGATACCGGCGGCCTCGACATCAAGCCGGGAAGCGCCATGGCACTGATGAAGAAGGACATGGGCGGCGCCGCCTCGGCGCTCGCCTTCGCGCTTCTCGTCATGCGGGCGAAGCTGCCGGTGAAGCTTCGCGTGCTGATCCCGGCGGCCGAGAACAGCATCGCCGGCAACGCCTTCAGGCCGGGCGACGTGCTGACCAGCCGGAACGGCATGACGGTCGAGATCGGCAACACCGACGCCGAGGGGCGCCTGGTGCTGGCCGACGCCATCAGCCTCGCCGACGAGGAGGCGCCTGATTACCTCATCACCATCGCCACTTTGACAGGTGCTGCGCGGGTCGCGCTCGGGCCCGATCTGCCGCCGCTCTATAGCGACGACGAGGAAATGGCTGAGCGCCTTCTCGCCGCGGGCCGCGCCGTGGGCGATCCCTTGTGGCGCATGCCGTTCTGGCCGCCTTACGACAAGCTGCTCAAGAGCTCGATCGCCGATGTGAATCACATCGCTGAAGGCTCCTTTGCCGGCTCGATCATCGCAGCTCTGTTCCTCAAGCGCTTCGTGCACGACGCAAAACGCTTCGCCCATCTCGACATCTTCGGCTGGGTTCCACGCGAGCAGCCGGGACGCCCGCAAGGCGGTGAGCCGCAAGCGGCCCGCGCGCTCTTCCACTTCTTCCGCCAAGAGCTCGGAACATCGTGACCGGCGAGGTCTTGCTTGATCAGGGCTTGCCCGATAAGCGGCGCAACGCTTATCGCGGAGATCTCGCTGCCTCGTCGCTGCGCGATCTCGTCAAGGCCGAGCGCTATGTGACGGGACAGCTCCGCCAGGTCGGTGTCTCGGTGCTGCCCTTGCGGCGGAAGCCGCGCTTCGACGCGACGCTCGACAGCGAGGCGCTCTTCGGCGAGACCGTGGTTGTCTATGACGAGAGCGAGGGCTGGGCCTGGGTGCAGTCGTCCCGCGACCTCTATGTCGGCTACATGCCGAGTGAAGGCCTCACCAGCAAGATCGTGGCGCCCACGCACCGGATCGCGGTCCTACGCACTTACGTTTATCCCGAGCCCGACGGCAAGACGCCCCCGCTTTTGCTGCTCAGCCTTAACGCGCTCGTCACCGCCACGGGGACGAACGGCAGGTTCCTCGCCCTTGCGGGTGGAGGCTATGTCTTCGCCGGACATGCTTTGCCGATCGGCGACGCCGCGCCCGACTTCGTCGCAATCGCCGAGAGGTTTCTCGGCACGCCCTATCTCTGGGGCGGCCGCACCAGTGTTGGCCTCGACTGCTCAGGGCTAGTTCAGCTCGCCGTCGAGGCTGCGGGGCACGCGGCACCGCGCGACGCCGATATGCAGGCGGCCGAGCTCGGGCGCGAAATCGACTGGCGAAGGGGCGTCAAGCTCCGCCGCGGCGATCTCGTGTTCTGGGACGGGCATGTCGGCATCATGACGAGCGAGAAGGACCTCCTGCACGCCAACGCGTCCCACATGGCGGTCGAGGTCGAGCCTTTCGCGCGGGCGAGAAAGCGCATCAAGGATGTGGGGTTTGAGGTGACATGCGTGCGGCGGCTCCCGGGTCGCCGGAAGCCGCCGCTGCAACGCAACGCTAGATGACGTGGAACGAATAGAGCAGGATGATGCTCGGGATTGGAAGGCCGATCAGCCACAACAATACACCACGCATGGTCCGTTCTTCCGTGTCTAGGGGGGTGACTAACTGCCCCTAACAACGTCCGGACCGGCCGAGAGTTCCAATGATCTTCTAAGTCGCGACGGCTTCGCCGCGCGTGGCCTCGAGCTCGAAGGCGGCGGCGAGCAGCGCTTTGGTGTAGTCGGTCTTAGGATGAGCGAACACGGTCTGCGACGGGCCTTGCTCCACCACCTTGCCGTGGCGCAGCACGATGATCGAGTTGGCGAGCGCCCGAATGACCTTCAAATCGTGGCTGATGAAGAGATAAGCGAGCTTGTGCCGGCGCTGCAGTTCGCGCAGGAGATCGACGATCTGCGCCTGCACCGAGACGTCGAGCGCCGATGTCGGCTCATCGAGAATGAGGAATTTCGGTTCGAGCACGAGCGCCCTGGCGATGGCGATGCGCTGGCGCTGGCCGCCCGAGAATTCATGCGGGTAGCGGTCGCGCAGCGCGGGATCGAGCCCGACCTCCTTGAGCGCGCGAGCGACGCGCGCGTCTTTCTCGGCGTGGGAGAGTCCGGGAGCCTGGATCGAAAGCCCCTCCTCGATGATCTGCCCCACCGAGAAGCGGGGAGAGAGCGAGCCGTAAGGGTCCTGAAACACGATCTGCATGTGGCGCCTGAGCGGCCGCATGCGCTTGGAATCGTAGCCGTCGATGCGGTCGCCGAGATAGACGATGGGTCCCTCGCTCGACACCAGCCTGAGCAGCGCCAAGCCCAGCGTCGTCTTGCCTGAGCCGGACTCGCCGACCACGCCAAGGGTCTGGCCTTCCTTGACGGTGAGATCGATGCCGTCGACCGCCTTGATATGGCCGACCGTATGCCTGAGGAAGCCGCGCTTGATCGGAAACCACACGCGCAAATCCTTGGCCTCGAGGATGGTCTTCGCCTTGGCGTCTTCCGGCGGTGGCGAACCCTTCGGCTCCGAGGCGATGAGATGCTTGGTGTAGGGATGCTGCGGGTTGGCGAACAGCGCGCGCGTCTCGCCCCGCTCGACGATCTCGCCGTTGTTCATGACGCAGACGCGGTCGGCCATCTTGCGCACGATGCCGAGATCGTGGGTGATCAGCAGCATGGCCATGTTGAACTCGGCCTTGAGCTTGAGCAGGAGGTCGAGGATCTGCGCCTGGATAGTGACGTCGAGCGCGGTGGTCGGCTCGTCGGCGATGAGAAGGTCGGGCTCGTTGGCGAGCGCCATGGCGATCATCACCCTTTGCCGCTGGCCACCGGAGAGCTGGTGCGGATAGGACTGAAGCCGCCCTTTGGGATCGTCGATGCCGACCTTATCGAGGAGGTCGAGCACGCGCGTTCGCGCCGCCCGGTCCGACAGCCCCCGATGGATCTTCAACACCTCGCCGACCTGGTTCTCGATGGTGTGCAGCGGGTTGAGCGAGGTCATCGGCTCCTGGAAGATCATAGAGATCTTGTTGCCTCTGATCTTGCGCAGCGCCGCTTGCGGAAGCGCCAAGACATTCTCCCCGTTGAACCGGATTATTCCCGATGGGTGCGAGGCGGTCGGGTAGGGGAGGAGCTTGAGGATCGAAAGTGCCGTCACGGTTTTCCCGGAGCCGGACTCGCCTACCAGCGCCACCGTCTCGGCGTCGCCGATATCGAAGGACACGTGGCGGACGGCGTGGGTGACCCTTTCGCCAGAGCGGAAATCGACGGAGAGGTCCTCGACCGAGATCAGGGGTGGGTTGCTCATCGCGTCCTCAGCAGCCGGCATCGGCGCAAGCGCCGCGCTCGATCTCGACGGTGGCGTGGTCGAGCCCGAAACGCTCCTTGAGCCGCGCCTTGATGCTCTTCACGATTGCATCCGAATTGTCGGTCTCCCCGATACAGGCATGCAGCGTCACCATGCGCCGGCTTTGCGTGATCGACCAGACATGCACATGATGGACCTCCTTGATGCCTTTGATATTGGCGATGAGATCGGGGCCAATCAGCCGCGTATCGAGCTCTCCGGGGGCGCCTTCGAGCAGGATATGCCCGGAATCGGCCACCACCTGCCAGCCGCTCCGGACGATGATGAGGGCGACCACCAGAGAGAGCAGGGGATCGATCGGGGTCCAGCCGGTGAAGAGGATCACCCCGCCGGCGACGAGCGCCGCCACCGAGCCGAGCAGGTCGCCGAGCACATGGATGGCGGCGCCGCGGATATTGAGATTGTCGCGGTCGGCGCCTCGCAGCAATAGGAACGCGGCGATGTTCACGAGCAGACCCAGCGCGGCCACCACGACCATGATGCCGCCTGAGACCACTTGCGTCGTCATCAGCCGCTCGATCGCCTCGTAGACGATCCACGCGGCGATGGCGAACAGCGCCAGGCCGTTGGCGAAGGCGACCAGGATCTGGAAGCGGTCGAAGCCATAGGTGCGCCTCCAGTCGGCGGGGCGCCGCGAGAGCCTGAACCCGAACCAGGCCAGCGAAAGCGACGCAAAGTCGGTGAGCATGTGGCCCGCGTCGGCGATCAGCGCGAGCGAGCCCGCGGCGATGCCGCCGCCCACCTCCGCGAACATGAAGGCGCCGGTAAGAGCCGCGGCGAGCCCCATGCGCCATTCATTGTTGGTATGAGCGGCGCCGTGGCTGTGGCCGCTCGATCCGTGATTATGCGAATGCGATCCGTGCATCTTGCGTCACGCCAATGTCTTGCGCGGGTCGAGCGCGTCGCGCACCGCCTCGCCGATGAAGATGAGCAGGCTCAGCATGATGGCGATGACGAAGAAGGCGGTCAGCGCGAGCCATGGCGCCTGTAGATTGTCCTTGCCTTGCTGCAGCATCTCGCCGAGCGACGGCGAGCCCGGCGGCAGGCCGAAGCCCAGAAAGTCCAGTGAGGTAAGGGTGGTGATGGAGCCGTTCAAGATGAACGGCACGAAGGTCAGCGTCGCCACCATGGCGTTGGGCAAGAGATGCCTGAAGATGATGCGCATATTGCCCAGCCCAAGCGCGCGCGCCGCGGTGACATATTCGAAGTTCCGCGCGCGCAGGAACTCGGCGCGGACCACGCCGACCAGCGCCACCCAGGAGAAGGCAAGCAGGATACCCAGCAGAATCCAGAAATTCGGCTCTATGACGGCGGCGACGATGATCAAGAAATACAGCGTCGGAACGCTCGTCCACACTTCGATGAAGCGTTGGAACAGGAGGTCGGTCCAGCCGCCGAAAAAGCCCTGCACCGCGCCGGCGGCAATGCCGATGACCGAGGCCAACAGGGTGAGGATGAGCCCGAACAGAACCGAAAGGCGAAAGCCGTAGAGGATACGGGCGATGAGATCGCGCCCCTGATCGTCGGTGCCGAGCCAGTTCCATTCGAGGCTGGCATCGCAAGGGTGGAAGCCACGTTCGATCGCGAGCTTGCAATCCTCGTCGGTGAGCATCCAGGTCGGCTTGACGGGAAACGCCATCGGCGGATTTTTATTTGGCGTGTCGTAGGAGAAGCGAATGGGCGGCCAGAGGATCCAGCCGTTCTTCTGCTCGATCATCTCCTTCACCGCGGCATCGCGATAGTTGGCCTCGGTCTCGAACACGCCGCCGAACTCCGTCTCGGGATATGCGCTGAAGATCGGCCAGTAGAATTGGCCCTCATATTTGATGAGGATCGGCTTGTCGTTGGCGATGAACTCCGAGCACAGGGTGATGCCGAACAGGACGAGAAAGATCCACAAGGACCAGTAGCCGCGCCCGTTGAGCCTGAAAACCTCCCAGCGCCGCCGCTGCAAGGGAGAGAGCCAGGGCCGCGGCTGCGGCAACCCCTGGGCGGTCACCTCTTCGATGATCGTGGTGTCGGTCGGCGCGTCCATGCGGGATCACACCTCGCGGGACTCGAAATCGATGCGTGGATCGACCCACATATAGATGAGGTCGGAGAGGAGATTGAGGGCGAGCCCCATCAGCGAGAAGATATAGACGGTGGCGAACACCACGGGATAGTCCCGGGTCACCAGCGATTCGAAGCTGAGCAGTCCGATTCCCTCGAGGCTGAAAATGGTCTCGATCAGGAGCGAGCCGGCGAAGAAGGCGCCGATGAAGGCGCCCGGGAACCCGGCGATGACGATCAGCATCGCGTTGCGGAACACGTGCCCGTACAGCACCTGGTTCTCGGTCAGCCCCTTGGCCTGCGCCGTCATCACATATTGCTTCCTGATCTCCTCCAGGAACGAGTTCTTGGTGAGAAAGGTCGTCGTGGCGAAGGCCGACAAGGCCATGGCGACCAGTGGCAACGTCAGATGCCAGAAATAGTCGGTGATCTTCAGATACCAGGGCAGCTCTGACCAATTCTCCGACACGAGCCCGCGCAACGGGAAGACCTGCAGGAAGGACCCGCCGGCGAACAGCACGATCATGAACACCGCGAAGAGAAATCCTGGAATGGCATAGCCGACGATGATCACCGCGCTCGTCGACACGTCGAAGCGGGAGCCGTCGCGGACCGCCTTGCGAATGCCGAGCGGGATGGAGATGGCGTAGGAGAGCAGCGTCATCCAAAGCCCGAGCGAGATCGACACCGGCAATTTTTCGCGAATGAGATTGAGCACGCTGGTGTCGCGAAAATAGCTCTCGCCGAAATCGAAGCGGAGATAGTTCCACAACAGGATACCGAAGCGCTCATATGCCGGCTTGTCGAAGCCGAACTGCTTCTCCAGCATGGCGATGAATTCCGGGTCGAGCCCTTGCGCCCCGCGATATTTGGAGGGCGCCGACACGTCGCCGGGGACGCCGCCTTGGCCGGGACGCCCCGAGAAATCGCCGCCGCCGCCGCTGAAATTCGCCGTGGCCCCCGGGTCGGTGCCGCTGAGCTTGGCGATCAGCTGCTCCACCGGGCCGCCGGGAGCAAACTGCACCATGGCGAATGTCAGCAGCATGATGCCGAGCATGGTCGGCAGGATCAGCAGAATGCGGCGAAGGATATAGGCGGTCATGGCGTTCGGGCAGGCCTTCTCCGTCGCACGACAAAGTAAACCGCGAGCCCGAGCCCGATCAGGGCGGCGAGGATCAGAAGCGGGCGCCGCGAGGTCGGCTGTGCCGCGGCATCGGGAGTGCTCGCGACATTTGCCGTCAGTTTGGCAGCTTTGGCCTCGTCATACCACCAGGTGTCCAGGATGCCACGGTCGAAGCGCGGCTTGGTCTCGGGCCGCGAGAATTTGTCCCAATAGGCGATCGAGTTCGAGGCCTTGTACCAGTGCGGCACCCAATAATGGCCGGCCCGCAGCACGCGGTCGAGCGCGGTCGACGCAATGTTGAGCTCCTCGCGGCTCTTGGCGGCGATGACGCGCTCGATCAGGGCATCGACGGCGGGATCGGCGATGCCGGCAAGATTGAGCGAGCCGTCCATCTTGGCCGCGGCGGAGCCGAAGTAGCTCCTGAGCTCGACGCCGGGCGTGTTGCGCATGACATAGCGCTCGGTGGTGATGTCGAAATCGAAGTCCTTGAGGCGCTGTTGATACTGCGCGGGATCGACCATGCGGATGCTGGCGTCGATGCCGAGCAGCTTGAGATTCTTCACGTAAGGCGACGTCAGCCGCTCGAAGGACTGCTCGAAGGACAGGATCTCGAGCTTGAGGGGCTCACCCTTGGCATTGACGCGGACGCCGTTCTTGACCGTCCAGCCGGCCTCGTCGAGAAGCCTGCCGGCCTGTAAAAGGAGACTGCGGTCCTGGCCCGAGCCGTCGCTCTGGGCGGGAAGATAGGCTGGTCCCAGCGCCTCTTCCGGGACGGGCACGCCGAGGCCCGCGAGCAGCGCGCGCTCCGCCGCAGACGGTTCGCCGACGGCCTTCATCGGCGAGTTCTCGAAGTAGCTCTGGGTGCGGGTATAGAGCCCGTAGAAGACGTTGCGATTGGTCCATTCGAAATCGAAGGCAAGGTCGAGCGCCTTGCGCACGCGCGGGTCTCGCAACGGCTCCCGCCGCGTGTTGAGGAAGAAACCTTGCGTGCCGGACGGCGTCTCGTCGGGAAGCACCTCCTTCTTGACCCGCCCGGCGCGGATCGCCGGGAAGTCGTATTCGGTCGCCCAGACTTTCGAGGTGAACTCCTCACGGAAGTCGTAAGTGCCGGCCTTGAACGCCTCCATGCCCGCGGTGCGGTCGCGGAAATATTCGAAGCGGATCTTGTCGAAGTTGAAGCGCCCGCGATTGACCGGGAGATCCTTCGCCCAATAATCCGGATTGCGCCGGTAGACGATGGTGCGTCCCTGCGCGATCTTGTCGACGAGATAGGGCCCTGAGCCGAGCGGCGGGTCGAGCGTGGTCTCATCGAAGGGACGGCCCGCATAATAGGCCTTGGAGAAGATCGGCAGCGCGGCAACGGTAAGCGGCAGGTCGCGGACGAGATCGCCGGTGAAACTGTAGCGGACCGTGGCGGGATTGATCGCCTCGGCCGCGACCACGTCTTGCAGCGTCTGATGGAAGATCGGATGGCCTTTGGTCTTGAGCGTGTCGAACGAGAAGACCACGTCCTCCGCGGTCAGCTTGGTCCCGTCGGCGAACCGCGCCTCGGGCCGCAAATGGAAAATGACCGACTTGCCATCAGGGGCGATTTCGGCGCTCTCCGCCACCAGCCCGTAGACCGCGTCGGGCTCGTCAGCCGCCGGTGTCATCAGCGAGTCGAACAGGAGCTCGAGCCCCTGCGCCGCGTCGCCCTTGAGAATGTAGTTGTTGAGGCTGTTGAAGGTCGTCACCCCACCCCAGCCGACCAGCGAGAAGGTGCCGCCCTTGGGCGCGCCGGGATTGGCATAGGCGAAATGGTCGAAGGTGGCAGGGTAGGCGAGGTCGCCGAAGGAAGAGAGTCCGTGCCGGCTTTCAGCTTCGGCAGCCGGCGGCAGGAGCAGCGCAAGGACGAGAGTTGCCCCGCAACCGATCGAATACCATGGCCGCCGGCCGCGCATCATCAGAGTTTCGACGGTCCCGGCAGCTTGTCGGACAGGGCCTGGTCGAACCACCAGACCTGGAGGAAGCCGGGCGTCAGCCCCGGCAGCACCTTGGGCTGGCCGTAGCGGTCCCAATAGGCGATGCGCACATGCGGCGAATACCATTGCGGCACCACGAACTCGCTCCATTGCAGCGTGCGGTCGAGTGCTTGCGTGGCGGCGACAAGCTCGGCGCGATTCTTGGCGAAGATGACGTGATCGATAAGCTTGTCGATGGCCGGGCTCTTCACGCCGATCAGGTTCTGGCTGCCCTCCCGGCCGGCGGCCTCGGTGCCCCAGAAGTCGCGCTGCTCATTGCCGGGCGAATCCGACTGGGCGAAATTGCCCACCACGATGTCATAGTCGAACACGTTCAGCCGCCGCGTATATTGCGCGGAGTCCACCATGCGGATCGTGCCTTTGACGCCGAGCCGTTCGAGATTCTGCAAGAAGGGCTGCACGATCCGCTCGAACAGCGGCGAGTTGAGCAGGAACTCGACCTTCATGGTCTGGCCCGTCTTGGTGTTGCTCAAGACGCCGTTCTTGATCTCCCACCCCGCCTCCTTGAGGAGCGCGACGGCTTTGCGCAGATTGCCGCGCATGTCGTCCGGCGTGGCGTTGACGGGATTGCGATGGGGCGTGGTGAAGACCTCTGGCGGCACCGCGTCCTTCACCTCGTTCAGGATCTCGAGCTCGCGTCCCTCGGGCGGCGTTGGCGGGGCGGCGAGCTCGCTGCCCTGGAAGTAGCTGCCGACCCGCGCATATTGGCCGAAGAACAAATTCTTGTTGGCCCATTCGAAGTCGAAAGCGAGATTGAAGGCCTGCCGCACGCGGCGGTCCTCGAATTGCGGGCGCCGCAAATTGAGGACGAAGCACTGCATGGGCTGCGTCCGCTTGACCGCGACCTCCTGGCGCTTGATGAAACCGTTGCGCACGGCGCTAAAATCGTAGGCCGTGGCCCAGTTCTTCGCGCTCGTCTCCTGCCAGTAGTCGAGGTTGCCCGCCTTGAAGCTCTCGAAGGCGACCGTCTCATCCCGGTAATATTCGAAGCGGATCGCGTCGTAGTTCCACTGGCCCACATTCACGGCCAGGTCGTTGCCCCAATAATCCTTGACCCGCTCGTAAACGATCGAGCGGCCGGGCTTGACCTCCTTGATGCGGTAAGGGCCTGAGCCGAGCGGCGGCTCGAGAGTCGTCTTCATCGGGTCGCGCGGATTGCCGCTTGCGTCGGTCCCCGTCCAGTAATGCTTGGGCAGGACGGTGAGCTGTCCCATGATCATGGGCAGCTCGCGATTGTTCTTCACGTCGAAATAGAAGGTGACCTCGTTCGCGGAGGTGGCTTCGGCGCGCGTCACGTTCTTGTAGTAGAGGCCCATGCGCGGGTTGGCGGCTTTATTCACCTCGAGACTGTAGATGACGTCGTCCGGCGTGATCTTCTTGCCGTCATGCCAGCGCGCCTCGTCGCGGAGCTTGAAAGTGACCGAGGAGTAGTCGGGAGGATAGGACGCCCATTCGGCGATGAGCCCATAAGAGGTGGACGGCTCGTCGAGGCTGTCGGACATCAGGTTCTCGTAGACGAGCGCAAGCCCTCCCGCCGCCTCGCCTTTGTAGAGCACCGGGTTCAGGCTGTCGAAGCTGCCGATATCGGCCATGCGCACGAGGCCGCCTTTCGGCGCCTCGGGATTCACATAGTCGAAATGGGTGAAATCGGCCGGGTATTTCGGCGCGCCGATCAGCGAAAGCGCGTGATGGCGGGCGGGAGCGTCCTCGGCCCCGGCAGGGCAGGAGAGAAGAGCGGCAAGCACGATTGCGGTGGCCAGGCGAAGCAAGGTCATGACCGGCGAAACGAGCTCCAGCTGAGTGGAAAAAGGCTTGCCGCAGCGTGGCTTACAGGCCCGGGCCGAAAGCACAAAAAAGGCCGGCGGAGCCTAACATGGCAGGCTCGCCGGCCAAATGAATTATCGGTCATGTCGAACCGGGGCGTTCGGCGATTCGAGCGCCCCGGGTCAAGCCTATTCCACGCCCTCGGGCTTGCCCTCGGGATAGGCGGGCTGCGGCTGCGACGAGTAGGGACCCTCGCCCGCCGAAGGCTCTGACGTGGGCGGGTTGTCCTCCGTCTCTTCTATGACCTTCTCCATCTCCTCGGGAACAACAGCGGGCTCCTCGGTAGCCGCTGGTGGCGTCTCGGCGGGAGCGGCCGGCGTCTCAGCCGATGGTGCAGGTGTCTCAGCCGATGGTGCCGGTGTCTCGGCAGACGGTGCAGGCGTCTCAGCCGCAGGTGCAGGCGTTTCCGCCGGAGGCGCGGGTGTCTCGGCAGCTGGCGCCGCTTCGGCCGGCTTCGCCGCTGGTGCCGCCGGCGGTGTTGCCGCAGCAGCTTCCGGCAGAGGTTTGGGACTGTCGCTGTTCATTCGCAGGAAGGCGATGACATTGGCGCGCTTCTTGGCATCGGCGATGCCGGGGAAGGCCATCATCGTTCCCGGTGCGAAGGCTTGGGGATTTGTCAGCCAGGGATCGAGCTTCTCGTAGGTCCACTCGCCCTCATGCGCCTTGAGCCCCGGCGTGTAAGTGAAGCCTTCGACCGAAGCGATCTTTCGCCCGACGACATCATAAAGATTGGGGCCAATCAGGGCCGCCCCGCCCTTGTTGAACGTGTGGCAGATCTTGCAGAGGGCCGCGTCGGCTTCGCCCTGTTTGGGATCGGCCGTCGCGAGCAGCGCCAGCACCTCCGATCCGCTGCCTGCGGCCGCTTCACCGCCTGGCTTTACCTCGCCGCCCGCTGCTGCGCCGCCCGCTGCCGCACCGCCGCCGGCCGTAGGCTCAGGCAGAGGCGGGGGGTTGTCGTTCTTGGTGCGCAGGAACACGAGCACATCGGCGCGCTGCTTGGCATCGGGGAGGCCCGGAAACAGCGCCATCTTGGTTCCCGGCGCGAAGGCGTTCGGGTTCTCGATCATGTGATTGATTTTTTCGTAGTCCCAATCGCCTTCCTTCGCCTTCAGCGCGTCGGAATATTCGTAGCCTTCGTGGCTCGCGATCTTGCGGCCGAGCACGCCGTAGAGGTTCGGGCCGATCAGGTTCGGGCCGCCTTTATCGAAACTGTGACAGATCGCGCATTTCTTGGCGACATCGGCGCCGTGCGTCGGATCCGCAGCCGCAAGCAGCGTGGCGAGATCGGCGCCGCTGCCCGGCTTCACTTCGCCTCCGCCCGGATGTTCCTCGGAGCCGGAGACCGCATAGCCGGGCTCTTCCGGCTCATGCTCCTCGTAGGCGATGTTGATGAGCGTTCTTGCGCCAAAGAAAAGCAGCAGTGCTCCGAGCACGGCCATGGCGATTTGATTGAGGCGATAATTCATGTTTGACGGTCCCCCCGGGAGAAGCACAGAGGCTACTTCGTATAGCTCTTGCGGCGGGGCGTGAGACTATAGGGCCTATGGGCCTGTTGCAACGGGGACATTTGCCACCAAGACTGACAGTCGCCTGGGCAAATTTCCCATGCTAACTGACCTAGATCATGGCCTCCTGCCTCATCGTCATACCCGCCCGGCTGAAAGCCACAAGGCTGCCCGACAAGCCCCTGGCCGACATCGGGGGGGAGCCCATGATCGTCCATGTGTGGCGCCGGGCGATGGAGGCCGACTGCGGCCCTGTGGTGGTGGCGACCGACGCCCAGAAGGTGCGGGATGCGATTCTCAGAGTGGGTGGCGAAGCGCTGATGACGCGCCCCGACCATCCAAGCGGGTCCGATCGGGTCTTCGAGGCGGTGCAGAAGCACGATCCGGCCGGAAAGCTTGAGTCCGTGGTCAATCTGCAAGGCGACCTGCCGACGCTCGATCCGTCGCTGGTCCGCGCCTGCCTTCAGGCTCTCAACGAAGGCGAGGCCGATATCGGCACCATCGCCGCCAAGATCGTCCGCGAGGAGGAACGCACCGATCCGAACGTGGTGAAATTGGTGGGGTCGCTTGTTGGCGGGGGATCGGTGCTGCGCGCGCTCTACTTCACCCGGGCGACCGCGCCTTATGGCGAGGGCCCCCTCTACCACCATATCGGCATCTACGCCTATCGCAGGCGCGCGCTGGAGCGCTTCGTGTCCTTGCCGCCCTCGCCGCTCGAGTTGCGGGAGAGACTGGAGCAGCTCCGCGCGCTCGAAGCCGGCATGCGCATCCATGTCGGGCTCGTTGACACTGTCCCGCTCGGTGTCGATACTCCGCCCGACCTCGAGCGGGCGCGTGAGCTTCTTCAATCCCGCAATTAGACCTTAGCCCGCTTTCCCTAAGACCATGGCCAAATCGCTAAACAGAATCGCCTTTCAGGGCGAGCCGGGCGCCAATTCGCATCTTGCCGCCCGCGACTCCTATCCGCGCATGGAGGCGCTTGGCTGTCCCACCTTCGAGGACGCGCTCGCCGCCGTTAAGAACGGCGAGGCCAAGCTCGCCATGATCCCCATCGAGAATTCCGTGGCGGGCCGCGTCGCCGACATTCATCACCTCCTGCCGCATTCGGGGCTGTATATCGTCGCCGAGCATTTCGAGCGGGTGCGGCATCAGCTCCTGACCCTTCCCGGCGTCAAGCCGTCGGAGCTTCAGACGGTGCACAGCCACATCATGGCGCTCGGCCAATGCCGCAAGGCGATCCGCGCGCTGAAACTGAAGCCGGTGGTGGAGGCCGATACGGCAGGCGCCGCGCGGGAGCTGCGCGAATCCGGCGACCGCACGGCCGCCGTGATCGCCTCCAGGCTCGCCGCCGAGATCTACGGACTGAAAGTGGCGAAGGCCGATATCGAGGATGCCGCCCACAACACCACGCGCTTCGTCGTGCTCGCCGCCAAGCCCGAGCGTGTCAAGAAGGGCGAAGGGCTGGTCGTCACCAGCTTCGTCTTTCGTGTGCGCAACGTGCCGGCCGCCCTCTACAAAGCGTTGGGCGGCTTCGCCACCAACGGCGTCAACATGACGAAGCTCGAGTCCTACCAGCTCGAGGGTTCGTTCAACGCCACCATGTTCTATGCCGATATCGAAGGCCATCCCGACGAGCGCCCGGTGGCGCTTGCCATGGAGGAGCTGCACTTCTTCTCGAGCGAGGTGACGGTGCTCGGCACATACCCTGCGAGCCCCTTCCGCACCGATTTGAAGGCGCTTGAGGGCTAGGCCGCGCGAATCGCCTATCTTCCGGGCCCAGTGGGCCTAGGAGGAGGACGTCCCGATGATCGGTCTCGCCGTCGCGCTTCTGAGTGTGCTGCTTCCTCTCCTGCACCTTTACGTGAGCAAGGTGCCACGCACGCGCCTCCGTGTGCTCCATGTACTCCTGTTTTACGCCCTCGTGCTCGACGTCGGCATCATCGGCTTGCCACTGGGGTTCATTCCCCATGTCTTTTTTGCCGACGAGACCGCACGCGCCATCGGCTGGCCGCCGGGAAGCCCGTTTCAGTTCGAGGTCGGTCTGCATGATGGCGCCTGGGGTATCCTCGGCTTCCTCTGCATTTGGATCGGCGGCACGTTCTGGCTCGCAACCGGGCTCGGCTGGTCGCTCTTCATGCTTGGCGCGACCTACGGGCACGTCCGCGAGACCGTGCTCAACGCGGATTATGCGCCCTATAACTTCCTGACCATCTTCTCCGACGGCTTCATCGGCATATGGCTGTTGGTGCTGCTTTGGCTCTATTACCGCTCTGATGGATTTCAGCCCCATTTGAGACAGGGCTAGAGCGGGTTGCCACAGGGCCCGCTATCTCCGATATACTCCTCCAGGGAGGTTGGCAGCAGGCGCGTGCCTCGCCAACCGGGTCAGGTCCGGAAGGAAGCAGCCCTAACGAGCGTTTCGCGGGTTGCTCGTCCAGCCTCCCACCTCGCGCCCCCAAGCGTAATCGTGCGTCGCGGCTTTGGCTCGCCGCCTCATTCGAAGCCTTTTCGCGTGAAAGTTCGACCCGTCCATGGCCGACGCCGAAGATCAGAAGAGCGCACCGAAGCGTCCCGCCAAGGGAAAGGCTGAGCTCCCCGCTGCTCCTCGCTCTCATGCGCCGCAAGCGAGCCATGCTGCGCTGGCGCGGAAATACCGGCCCAAGGTCTTCGCCGAGCTGATCGGCCAGGAGGCCATGGTCAGGACGCTCAGGAACGCGTTCGCTACTGGGCGCATCGCCCAAGCCTATATGCTCACCGGCGTGCGCGGCGTCGGCAAGACCACGACCGCGCGCCTCATCGCCCGCGCGCTGAACTACGAGGCCCCCGGCATCGAAGGCCCGACGTTGGACATGCAGGCGGAAGGCGTCCATTGCCGCGCCATCCTCGAGAGCCGGCATCTCGACGTGGTCGAGATGGACGCCGCCTCCCATACCGGCATCGACGACATCCGCGAGCTGATCGACAGCGCCCACTACAAGCCGAACATCGCGCGCTACAAGGTCTATATCCTCGACGAGGTGCACATGCTGTCGAAGCCGGCTTTTGCCGGCCTGCTCAAGACGCTGGAAGAACCGCCCGAGCATGTGAAGTTCATCTTCGCCACCACCGAGGTGCGCAAAGTGCCGGTGACGGTGCTCTCGCGCTGCCAGCGCTTCGACCTGAAGCGCATCGAGATCGAGACGCTCGTCGAGCAGCTTGCCCGGATCTCTACGGCGGAAGGCGCGAACTCCGAACGGCAAGCGCTGGCGCTGATCGCCCGCGCGGCGGAGGGGTCGGTGCGCGATGCGCTCTCGATCCTCGACCGCGCCATCGCCTTTGGCGGCAGCGAGGTCAAGGCCGATGCGGTGCGCGGGCTGCTTGGCCTGGCCGACCGCACCCGCATCTTCGATCTCATGCAGACCGTGCTGTCGGGCGATGCCGGCGGCGCGCTGACCCAGCTTGGCGCGCTGACAAGGGACGGCGCCGAGCCCGGGCAGGTCATCGCCGATCTCGCCGATGCCGTGCATGCCGTCACGCTGGTCAAGGCTGCCGGCGCGGCAAGCGCCGATCCCGCCGCGAGCGAGGCCGAGAGCGCGCGCGCCGCCGATCTTGCGCAGCGCCTCTCGATGCCGGCGCTGGCGCGCGCCTGGCAGATGCTGCTCAAGGGCCACGAGGAGGTGAGGGGAAGCCCGCGCCCCACTGCCTCAGCCGACATGGTGCTGGTCAGGCTGGCTTATGCCGCGGACCTTCCGCCGCCCGGCGAGCTCGCGCGCCGTTTGACTGAGGGCGATCGAGCGGGCGCTGCGGAAGCAGGTGCTGCCCCTTCGCCGAAACCATCGCGCAGGCCCGAGCCCGCCCGCGCCGAGGCGCCTCGCGTCGAGACGCCTCGCGCCGAGATGCCACACGCCGTGACGCCTCGCGCCGAGGCGCCGCGCGCCGGGACCCCTCGCGCCGAGACACCTCGCGCCCAAGCCGCCCCGCCCGAACCACTGGTTCTCGACGATGCGCCACCCGAGCCGCAGGAAGCGCCCGCGCCTTTGCCCGAGCTGAAAAGCTTCGAGGATATCGTGGCGCTTGCCGAGGCGAAGCGCGATCTGAAGCTCAAGCACGCGCTTCTGGAGCAGATCAGGCTCGTGCGCTTCAAGCCGGGCACGCTTGAGATCAATCCGCTGCCGCAAGCGCCGCGCGAGCTCGGTCAGGAGCTGATGCGAAAGCTCAAGGCCTGGACCGGGCGGGTATGGATCGTGGCGGTGAGCGACGAGGAGGGCGCGCCCCCGCTTGGGAAACAGCGCCGCGAGAAGGATGCGCGCGACATCGAGGCGATCCGCGAACATCCTGCCGTCAAGCAGGTGATGCAGCATTTCCCCGGCGCCCGCATCGCCGCGGTGCGGCCCGTGGCAGAACCTGCCGCGCCCGCCGAAGGGAGCGAAGAGCCGGAAGAGTTCAAAGAGGACGGGACGAACTGATGAAGAATTTCGCGGAGATGATGAAGCAGGCTCAAGCGCTGCAAGGCCGCATGGCCGACATGCAGGCCGAGCTGGAGCGCACCCTGATCGAGGGCCGCTCGGGCGGCGGCATGGTCACGGTGACGCTCTCCGGCAAAGGCGACATGACCAGCGTCAAGATCGACCCATCTCTGCTCAAGCCCGCCGACGCCGAGATCCTCGAGGACCTCATCGTTGCCGCGCATAACGACGCCAAGGCCAAGGTCGAGGAGGCGATGAAAGAGAAGATGAAGAGCCTCACCGGCGGCCTGCCGCTCCCTCCCGGCCTCAAACTGTTTTGATGCCATAGACATGGCGCGCGTCGCGGCAGGGCCGGAGATCGAGCGGCTGATCCAGCTGCTGGCAAGGCTGCCGGGGCTTGGCCCCCGCTCGGCCCGGCGCGCGGCACTGCATCTCGTCAAGAAGAAGGAGCAGCTGCTGGGCCCGCTGGCCGCCGCCCTTGCCGAGACCCGCGACACGATCCTCACCTGCGCCACCTGCGGCAATATCGATACGCAGAGCCCGTGCACGCTCTGCCGCGATCCCGCGCGCGACCGCTCGCTCATCTGCGTGGTGGAGGAGGTCGGCGACCTCTGGGCGCTCGAGCGCGCCCAGGTGCTCAACGGGCTTTATCATGTGCTGGGCGGCACGCTGTCGCCGCTCGATGGCGTGGGCCCCGACGATCTGTCCATCGCCAAGCTGATCGAGCGCGCGCGCGACCCGGGCGTGAAGGAAGTGCTGCTGGCGCTGAACGCCACCGTCGAGGGCCAGTCCACCGCGCATTATCTGATGGACCGGCTCACGGGCGCTGAAGTCACCGTCTCGCGGCTCGCGCACGGCGTTCCCATAGGCGGCGAGCTCGATTATCTCGACGAGGGCACGCTCGCCGCCGCCGTCAAGGCCAGAAAGACGATGTAGCGGCGTCGGGGCGGGGCCGGCGCAAGCTTGGCGATGAATCGTTTGAGATCGAGATGAGCCAACGCACCGTCGTCGTGAACGACAAGATGCAGACGGGCTATTGCTACGCGCTAAGCGCCCCCATCGGCCGCAATTTCGATCCCGAGTTTAGGCCTGAACTGACGCCGCAGGAAATGCTGAGGCTTGGCGTGTTTTGCGGCAAGTACATGACGGATACGCGGAAGGAATTCCCGAAGAGCTGGTTAACCGGGGCCAAGCTTTCTCCGCGCGGTCGCGACTGTTCGCTCAATTTTTTTGGTGTCGACGCGAGTCAGCCGTTATCCGTCTGGCGCAATAAAGGATGGATTCACCCCGACGATCCCCGCGGTTGGTTCCAGTGGTATTGCCGCTACTACATGGGCCGCCGCATGCCTGAGGAGGACCGGCGGCAGATCAAGCGCTGGAAGGCGATGCGCCGGCACATC
>Ga0315278_10001606_pt1 | contig 19937 bp, 17 predicted proteins | sample YL17G06_0_MG_FD_203880 | JGI IMG/M metagenome (GOLD analysis project Ga0315278, IMG submission 203880) | Sediment microbial communities from Yellowstone Lake, YNP, Wyoming, USA - YL17G06_0 | ecosystem: Environmental > Aquatic > Freshwater > Lake > Sediment | place: USA: Wyoming | collected... | reverse complement strand
TATTTTTTTATTTATTTTAATATTATTCTCCTCCATTCCCCCGCCGCTCCCCCTCCCCCCCCCCCCCCCCCCCCCCCCCCCCCCCCCCCCCCCCCCGCGGGGTAGAATTTTTTTTGTTGTAATGTTATATAAACTAATGAACTAATTAAATTAGGAGGGTACGCCTATGACGATGCGTGATGATTTTATTTTTAAAGCCCCTGAAATCGACTCGTATTTAAAAGAGGATATAGCCGTCATCCGGATAAAAAGTCATATTTTCGATGCGCTTACGGATCTGACCGAGAGTGGACAATTAATTTCCCTTATTCAATTAGCCGAACGAATTCCCGACGTAAAAGCTCTTTTGATCATCAATGAACCCGGGTGCATGAACGAAGAGGAATATGATCAATTCCTGCACCGCATCCTGGAGCGGGGCATCGATCCCTATGCGCCGGAAGAAACCAGGGGTATCGTACAAAAGATAGATCGCACCCGTGAGATCAATATCTTAAATCGCGCCATTACTCAACTGGTGGAATTTAAAAAGATAGCAGTGATGGGGTTCCAGGGTAATATCGTAACCCCGTTTTTCGGGGCCGGTTTAGCGGTGGATTTCAGGTATGCGGCGCAAGGGATGAGTTTTTCATTGGTGCATTTGAAATACGGGATTCACCCTTCGGGGGCGCTGCCATTTTTCCTTACCCGGTATGTCGGCCACGGCAAAGCCATTGAAATACTGCTCCAACGCGAGAAAATTTCCGCCCAGGAAGCCCTGGACCTGGGATTGGTAAGCGCCATTTTACCCGCGGAGGATTTTGAGAAACATTGTCTGCAAGAGATCGAAAAAGTATGTCACCTGGATACGCGTGTGATACATGCCACGAAGTTGCTGGCGAATATTTCCCTGGTGGATTTGCGGCGCTATTTTGACATCGAATCCGCCCTGCTGCATTGAGGTATGAAAAAACAAGCCCACGAATGACACGAATTAACACGAAAAGGGGTCAGGAATCAGGGGTTAGTAGGGGCAAACCCCCGTGTTTGCCCGCATTTATTTTTTTCTTCGCGTCTTTTTATTAAAACGGTAGAAAAGGAGGAGAGCCGAAGCGGTTAAACCCAGTAAAAGACCGGCCCACATACCCGCGGCGCGAAACCCAAAGGGAAACGCCAGCAAATACCCCACGGGCAGGCCGATGATCCAATAAGAAATAAACGTAATAAGGGTAGGAATCTTTACATCCGCCATCCCCCTCAGAACCCCAAGGCCAACCACCTGGACGCCGTCGGAAACCTGGAATAAAGCCGCCACAATCAAAAGCGTGGAGGCCGTTTCGAGCACCGCGGGGTCTGTGACATAAAACCGCGGGATGATCCGGCAAAACAAGATATAGAGAACCCCGAATACCAGCATAATACCCGCGGACAATTGGAAAGCGGAAAACCCCGCTTTTCGCATCCCGGGTAGGTTTTTCTCTCCTTTGGCATTTCCAACGCGCACGGCGGCGGCGGCGGAAAATCCCACGCCAAACATATAAGTGACCGCGACGGCATTCATCGCGATCTGGTGCGCCGCCAGGGGCCCCTCCCCTATCCACCCTATTATAATTGCGGCCCCGGTGAACGCCCCTGATTCGAAAAAATATTGCAGCCCACTGCCCGCACCGATGGCAAAAATAGTACGGATGATTTTCCAATCGATTTTAAAGGGAAAAATAGCGGACAGGAACGGTTTATAACGCCGGGATTTCATAATGTAAGCGATCAAGGCAAAGGCCATGAGGGACCGGGTAATGAGCGTGGAAAAACCTGCCCCGTCCAGGCCCATGGCCGGGAGTCCCAGGTGACCGTAAATAAAAACCCAGTTAAGAAAAATATGCAGGACATTGGCCGCAATATTCAAGATCATGGCCGGCCACATCAAGGACAGTCCTTCGCTGAACTGGCGGAAGACCTGGAAGAGCATAAAGGGAATAATAGAGGCGCCCAGTATACCCAGGTAAGACATGGCCTCCCGGGCCACCCCGGGCGGTTGGTTGAGATAAGGAATAGCGCCGGCAATAGCTGTGATGGCCCCGGCCAGGAGGATCCCCATCATCATGGCAAGCGCCGCGCCTTGCTGAAGGATTTTGCCGCATCGATCGGGGCGTTTTGCGCCTATGGCTTCCGCCACTAGCGGAGTTAATGCCATGGTCATGCCCATGCCTATTACCATAATTAAGACAAACAACCGGTTGGCCAGTGAAGCCGCGGCCAGGGGGACCACCCCCACATGTCCCACCATGATACTGTCAGCCACGCCGATCATAATATGCCCCACCTGGCCGATAATGACGGGATAGGCTAATTTAAACGTAGTTTTTATTTCGTATTTATAGTTTTGCATTACTAGACGCTTCGCGCCGCTCTTCCGATATCATTCACAAGCTCTTATTTTAAGTGAAAAATGTTTTATTTACAAGAGAGATGCGGAAAGGATTGTAGGGGCAGACCGCCGGTACGCGTGTCTGCCCCTTACCCCTTACCCTTGATAACAACAATTACGTCCCACAAATAAGAATAGGGGCGAACACGTAGATTCGCGGTTCGCCCCTGGCAATTATTTAATCGACTTACTTAACCTTACACACCCAATGATACTTATCTTCCAATTGGCCGTACTGGATACCGGTCAAGGTATCGAAGAATTTTTGCGCCCAGGGACCGGTTTCATTGTTATTAATGGTATATTCGTTATCTTTGAAACAGATTTTCCCAACCGGGCTGATAACCGCGGCCGTTCCGGCGCCGAAACTTTCCGTCACCTTGCCCGCTTTAATACCATCTACCACTTCGTCGATCGATATCATTCTTTCCACCGGTTCGATGCCCAGGTCAAGGGCCAATTGCAAGACCGACTTCCGCGTAATACCCGGCAGGATCGTACCGGTGAGCGGCGGCGTAACCAGCTTATTATCGATGACAAAGAAAATATTCATGGCGCCCACTTCTTCCACGAAACGGTGCTCTTTGGAATCCAACCACAACACCTGGTTTAATCCCCTGCGCATGGCTTCGGCGGTAGCGGCCAGGCTGCCGCCGTAGTTCCCGCCCGCCTTTGCCGCGCCCGTGCCGCCCTCGCCGGCGCGCGAGTATTCCGTGCTGACCCAGAGGCTGCAGGGTTTGAAACCGGAACTATAATAGGCGCCCACGGGAGATAAAATAATAAAGAAAAGATATTCGTTGGACGGTTTTACACCCAGGGCCGGCTCAGTCGCAATACCCGTCGGACGAATATATAACGACGTCCCCTTCTGGGCCGGGATCCAACGCTCTTCCAGCTTAATCAATTCCTTTTCATAAAAGAGAAAGTCCTCTACCGGGATTTCCGGCATGGACATGCGCTTCATGGACCGATTAAAACGCGCGGCGTTTTCTTCAGGTCTAAAAAGCAGGATTTCATTGCTTTTGGATTTGTAGGCCTTCTGGCCCTCGAAAATTTCCTGCCCATAGTGGAAAACCGCGCATGCCGGGTCCAATTCCAGGGGCCGGTAAGGCTTGATCTCCGGCCCATACCACCCTTTTCCCTCCAGGTAGCTCATGGTAAACATATAATCGGTAAACATCTTCCCGAACTTTAACTGGAGCGCATCCGCATAGAGGGGTTTTAATTTTTCAGTCGGCAACAACGTCTTCTTAATATCCATTAATATCCTCCTTTAATTTAAAAACAAATTATTAGGGTATATGATAATGCCTAATACACTTTCTGTCAAATATTTTCATGAATACCCTGGAAAAAACAAAAAAAGATTTGCTTTCATCACAAAAATATGGTATACATATACTTCAAAACCAACAAAATCGAATGGGGCTGTAGCGCAGTTGGGAGCGCGTCTGAATGGCATTCAGAAGGTCGTGGGTTCGATTCCCATCAGCTCCATATTTTTTCTTTAAACGAAGACAAGAAGCAGACAAGAGCAAGACAAGTAAAACCGGGTTGTATATAGAAGAGAATGAAAAAAATTTTTTCCGCAGCTTTCCTGATATCTTTATGGGTTCTATTTCAGGTCCTATCTCATCCCCCCCTATTTTTAAACGCCCAACAGGACGGCCTGACCATCCAGGAAGTAAAACGGCGGGTGGCGGCGCTGGGCAAGCTGGATTATAAAACCGATATCCCCATCAAATATCTCGGTAAAAACCTGCTAAGAAAATATATCGGCGACCGGGTAGACAAAGAATACCCCGCCGAATGGGCCGAAAAAGAGGAAGTGTTTATTCGCCTAATGGGTTTCGGCGACCAACCCATCGACATAAAAAAACTCCACAAGAAAATCCTGACTGCGAGCGCCGGCGCCCAGTATAATGAAAAAACCAAAGAACTCATCGCGTTGAAAGATTACCGGGCCATCGATATGATGAATGCCATAATCATGGTGCATGAATTAAGACACGCCGCCCTGGACGCCCATTTCGATCTGGGGGCGCTGCTGGGAAAATATCCCGATTATGATGACCGGGGACTGGCCATACTATCGGCCGTCGAAGGGGACGCCGCTTTCACGGCGCTTTTATTCAACGGTTTTAACCCCGAACTGATGACTTCCACCTATAATTCCGACCCGCTGCTTTCCTTTTCCCCGCTGGGAAACTCCACCCAGTTATACAAAACCGCCGACATCGTCAAGCATCGATTCACCATGCCATACATCGACGGCTTACGGTTCGTGATCGCTGTTTTTAACAAGAAGAAATGGAACGGACTCAATAATATATTGGCCTCGCCCCCTGATTCCAGCGAACAAATCCTGCACCCGGAAAAATATATAAAACGAGAGAAGCCCATTCCCGTGACCGTGCAATACCGCCCCGGGGGTTACGAGCCGTATCATTCGGGCGTCATCGGCGAATACTACTTAAACGTACTGTTGATGGCAAAAAACGCCAACAAGTATATGGATTTTGCCAATGGTTGGGGGGGCGATACGTTTAATATCTATCGAAAATCCCCATCCCACTTCCTGGCATGGAAATCCGCCTGGGATGAAGAAAAATTTTGCGCCGCCTTTTACTTCATCTTCAAACAGTATATCGAAAAAACATTCCTGGTCAACTTTAAAGAAGGCAATATCAGGGGCAGTATTTTCAGCGCCGGGCAAGCCGGGGACAATTACTTTTTTTTACGAAAAGCAAGAAATGAAATGATTTACGTACGAACAAACGACAGGAGCCAAATGAATAAATTTATCTATGGAGGAAACTATGATTAAAGCGACACAGATCCGGAAAGGAATCATCATACTTTTAAATGAAAAGTTGTACCGTGTAGACGAAATGGACCATGTTACTCCCGGCAAAGGTATTGCCGTTGTACAGACCAAGCTCAGGGACTTGAACGACATGTCTGTAAAGAATTACCGGTTCCGGCCGTCCGAGACCGTCGAGAAGGTGGTCCTGGATTCAAGTGAATTAACTTATTCCTACCAGGATGAAGATAATTACATTTTCATGGACAATGAGACCTTCGACCAGATCAGCCTCAGTAAAGATTTCCTGGGCGACGCCGTTTACTATTTGCAAGACGGGGCCATTTACACCCTGGAGTCATATCGGAACACGCCCATGAATTTGACGCCCCCCCTGGCCATGGAGTTCGAGGTAACCGAAGCGGAAACCACCCTCAAAGGCGCCACGGTCCAGGCGTCTTACAAACCCGCCAGGTTGGATAACGGTATGGAGGTCATGGTCCCCTCCTTTATCGAAACGGGCAATGTCATCAAAGTGGACACCCGCGACGGCAGCTATATCGAACGAGTGAAAAAATAAAATTAAGAAAAGTCAATACATCGAAAGTTGTATTTTTGGGTGGAAAATTTTTCCTTTAAAACGTACAACTTTAGTTGTACGTTTTTCATTATGGTTGTATATATGACAACAATTTTATAAAAATATTTGCAATTTCTCGGGAAATGTGGTAAAATACCTTCTTAAAAAATAAATTTCCTTCATTCACGTATTTCTGAACGTTAAAAATTCCAGGCATTCTATGTCGTCGCGTTTAACTGGCAGCTAAAAAAATCAAAAATAAAAAGGAGGTCTTTCATGAGAAGACAATTTACAGTAATGATGTCCCTTGTTTTTTTGTTGGTTTTCTTTTGTCTCGGTTTAGCGGCGGAGGAAGTACCGCCGGCTGGAGCCATACAGGCAGCGGAGAAAGGAATCGCCAGGTTTCCTTCGGCAATTCCCGGCCAAACCGCGTTGGTGAATGCCAAATTGCAAAATGGTTTCCAGGTCTATACCGTATCTCCCACAGAGCTCATGGAGAGTTCTAATATCGGTTCCATTATCGTTCCCACCGGGGTGTGGCGATTCGTGGTGCTTTCCAATGACCAGCCGGCGGCGCTTATAACCGTCCAGCAGGTGAATGGGCAATGGACCGCTGTATCCATGGGTGGGGCCGCCCTGGCAGTGGAAATGAATAAAGTAATGGAAAAATGGTCGCAGACCGACGGTTACACTCACCGTTTTGTAAGGATTTACCAGGCCAGGGCGGATTTTGTCGAGATTTCCAGGGCCAGTGCTGAGCGTGAACCCGGGTTTGTGCCCCTCACCTCTTCCAGGGTGGCGTTGGGGATTACCGGTCAGTTCGATCCCCAGACCGTTATCTACAATTCGGAATTTATAACGTCGCTCAAGGAAATCGTCGACAGCAATGTGAAGATGTTCATAGGGTCTGAACAAAAGTAACATTAAAAGGGAGATTACCATGAATAGGAAAAACGTTTTAGCGCGGATGAGTATCGTATTTATGATTTTAAGTTTGTTTGGGACCGGTTCCTTGTTGGTGGGCGATGTCACATTGGCCGTACCGGAGAGGATCCAGGAGTACAGTTTGTGGTGTTGGGCCGGCACCAGCCAGGCGGCGCTCAACTATTACAATCAGCCCCCCAGCCAGTGCCAGATTGCCAATTTTGCCTGGAGGACCAACAAATGCTGCGGCGCTTTCTATGGTTTTAATAATGCAGCCAAAGGATGTAACAAAATCAATTACCTGTGGGGCTCTGCCGGGGCCGTACAGAATATACTGGCCAATTGGGGTGTGAGCAGCACCGGTATCGAGGCCCCGCTGAGTTGGGCCGACACTGTTTCCGAACTGGATAATGGATTTCCCTTTTTCATGCGCTTCGGCTGGCTCCAGGGCGGCGGGGGCCATTTCCTGGTAACGTACGGGTACATCACTGCCGATTCATATCTTCAATACATGGACCCCTGGCCCGGGGAAGGGTATACGACTTCCCTTTATTCCTGGGTCGTCAGCGCCCCGGACCATATCTGGACCCATACCCTGACCACGTACCAATAATTAACAATTAATAATTAACGATTGACCATTAACAATTAACAATTAAATAGCGGCGGCTTCACATGGAAGCCATGGAAGCTACTTTTATACCCCAACGCAGCCCGGCATAAAAAAAAGGAGGTGTTGTATGAGCAGAAATAACTTTAAAAAGGAGGGTTATCATGACTAAGAAAAATATTTTATTAATGATCGGTATTGTATTTATCGTATTCGGTTTGTTTGGCGCCAATTCTCTGCTGGTAGGTAGTGTGACACTCGCCGTGCCGGAAGTGTCCCAGGAGTACGACGCCTGGTGTTGGGCCGGCAGCAGCCAGGCGGTACTTTACTATTACAACCAGTTTCCCAGCCAGTGCCAGATTGCCAATTATGCCTGGAGTACCACCCGATGCTGCGGCGGACCCAATGATTTCAATCATAAAGTAAAAGGATGTAACAAACCCAATTACTTATATGGGACCGACGGGTCTGTCCAGGGAATACTAGCCAATTGGGGAATAAGCAGTGTGGGGGTCCAGGCCACGTTGAGCTGGGACGCCTGCGTTGCCAACCTGGATAGTGGTATGCCCTTTGTGATGCGTTTCGGGTGGTCTTCCGGGGGCGGTCATTTCCTGGTGGGGTACGGTTATACCAGCAACGGTTTGTACCTTAAATATATGGACCCCTGGCCCGGCGAAGGGTATACGACTTCCCTTTATTCCTTTGTCGTCAGCGCCCCGGACCACACCTGGACCCACTCCCTGAGCAGTTATTGAAATTAAAAACCGCTTGCTTGACAGAGTTTTTTTACCCGCCCCTATCCATCTTCTCTGTGGAGTATTCCAGGATCAGTTAGCAATTTTTTTAATTCTTTGAGGTTTTTCACTGCGCTGCCTTTGTAATGGTTGTTGCCGGAAATGAAAATCTTTTTTGCCAATTGGGCCAACTTTTTGACGGTTTCGGCTATTTGATTTAATTCCAGCGCCCGGTAATCGTAATCGTACCTGGCATCCCTGCCCTCATCGGAAAACCAGGATTGGTAATTCCGGCCGTGCAATCGTACATAGGAAACCCCCTCATCCGTGACCGAGGCGGTTAACGGCAAAGACTGCGAAATCACGGGCTGATCGATATTCACCCAGATCATATGGTTCTCACGCAGCGCATCAAACACCTCCCGGCGATTCCAGGAGTTATGCCGGAATTCGATGGCCAGGGGAAACTCTCCAAAGGCCCTGGGCAACGTCAGCAGGTAGTTTAAATTATCGGGATTGAATTTAAAGGAATAGGGAAACTGCGCCAGCAGGCCTTCCAGTTTCGAGGCTTTTACCAGGGGTTCCAGGGATTTTTTAAAAGGTTCCACTTCATCCTTTACCAGCGTCAACTTGTGGGTGAAATTTTGATAGACCTTAACCCAGAATTTAAAGTGTTCCCGGTCCCGGGTTTTTTGCACCCAGCCGGAAGTGAGTTTTTGGGAGGGAATGTGGTAGAAGGAGGTGTTGACTTCCACGAAATCGAACGTTTCCGCTATGCAGCGCAGGGCGTCGAAGTTTTTCGGTTTTTTCTCGGGGTAGACCGGGCCGTACCAGTCTTTATAGCTCCACCCGGCGGGACCGAAAAGATATTGCCCTTCAGTCACCACATAATCTCCATATTATTTTATCCAGTGGTAATATTAAACTGCGGCGGTTTTTCCATATGCTTTTTAACAGCGCACAGACCGGCCGATTGAATCACGGCGCTCTTGTATTTTTCCGGGAAAGACGGGGGTAATTTTATTTCCAAATTCACCTTTGCCACCATCCGGGTTTCGGTGTCCACTTCGAGGCTTTGAACCAGTTCGATCCCCTGGGTATCGATGCCCCGGTTCTGGCAGAATCCCAGTACATAAAACCCGGCGCAGGTTCCCAGGGAAGCCAGGAAAAGCTCGAAAGGCGAAGGCGCGCTGCCCTCTCCTTCGGCGTGAACGGGTTGATCCGTTTTGTGGGTAAATCCTTTATAATCGGCGTAGACCTTCTTTCCTTCGGGAAAATAAATTCTCATCTCACTCATCGTTAAACTCCTTATTTTGGTATTTCTTTTATTTCTTTATTGCTGTCGTCTTTTTTCCCAGGCCGTTCCGGCGGCGCCCATTCGGTTGCCATGATATATTTTTGCATCCAGCGTATTTCCTCGATATCTCGCATCCTCTGGTGGCGCGGTTCCCGGAAACCGTGCTTTTCCCTGGGGGAGCGGATATACCGAACGGTTTTCCCCTGGTCCTTTAACGCGGTAAAAAACATCATACTCTGGGGTTCCGTATCCTTATCGTCGTTGACGCCGTGGAGCAGCAAAGTGGGGGTAGTTACGTTTTTTACATGGGACAACGCCGATTGTTGACGGTAACCTACGGGGTTATCCCAGGGGGCGCCGCCGATGTGCCAGAGCCGGACATCGTAATTGAAACCGGGGCCGTATTCGGAGGTCCAGTCGTAGACGCCGGCCCCCAGGGAAGCGGCTTTGAACCTGTTCGTCCGGGTAATGGTCCAACCGCCCAGGATACCGCCGTAACTCCATCCGCGGAGTCCCAGCCGGTCTTTATCGGCATACCCTTCGGCGATCAATTTATCGACGCCGTATATTATATCCTGGTAATCGCCTTTGCCGATGCCGTCATTTTTTTCGATGGTATTGCCCAGGCGAAGTTCATCGGTGTACCCGTCGCTGCCCCTTACATTGGGCGAAAGCTGCGCATATCCCAACCCGGCATAGACGTGGTACATGGCGCGAAACTGGTTGGTAAAACTTCCTGCCGGTCCGCCGTGAATATTAACGATCAACGGCAGCGGCCGGTCTTTCTTATACCCCGCCGGCAGGTGCAAAAGTCCTTCGATCCGGAAATCGTTGACGCTTTGCCACTGGATAAGCTGCATTTCGGCCAGGGCTATTTCTTCACGAACCCACGGGTTGGCGTCGGTGAGACGCACGGGTTTGAATTTTTTTACGCCGGATGTGTATATATCCACCGGGGTTTTATAATCGCCGAAACTATAGACCATTCGGTTGCGGTCGCCGGACATGGCATGGACCTCGAAAGTCCCTTTATAATCGGTCAACTTCTTGCATTTGCCGGAGACGATATCCAACCGGAACAGGTTGGTATCCGTACCCTGCTGGCCGCTGAAATAAATGCTTTTACCGTCGCTATCCCAGAAAACGCCCTGGATGCTTCCTTCAAATTGTAGGGAAACCGGTCGATATTCTTTGGTTTCCGGGTTCATTAAAAAAATCTTATCATTTTTATTAGCCCAGGTTTTCCCGTCGGCAGCCATAAATATAAACCGTTTACCGTCCGGCGACCAGAGGGGATCCTGTTCCGGCGCGCTGTTGTCGGTCAAACGCCGGACTTTTTTGTTCTCAACCTCCAGGATATATATTTCCGATAAATTCATATTGTTCCTGCGGTTTTCATAACGGGCCGTGAAGAGGATGGACTTAGAATCGGGCGCTGCATCCAGGTGGGAAACGATAAAATTTTCCGTGGTAAGTTTCGTTTCGGTTTTGGTTTCCAGGTCGAACAGCCAGAGGTTGTTCCAGCGGCCTTCGTTTTGGCCGTTGGGGCCTTCATCCACCATAAAGGCGTCGTCGCCGTTTTTATATTCTTTTTCTTCTTTTTCGCCGCGGGGTTCATCGGCCGCAAAAAAGATTTTCCGGGAGTCTTTGGCCCATTTGAAAAGGGAGATACCGGTTTTATGTTCGGTTAAGCGGACGGCTTCGCCGCCGTGGGTATGCATGAGGAAAATTTGTTGTTTTTCTTCCCGGTCCCTGGAAAAAGCCATATATTTGCCGTCGGGGGAGAATTGGAAATTGCTTCCGCCGTCTTTGCCGATATATTGGAAGGCTTCGCCGCCGTCGGCGGGTATCATAAAGTATTTTTTCTCCCATTTGTTTTTTTCCCAATCCAGTTCGGATTTTGAGAAAAAGGCCCATTGGCCGTCGGGAGTAATCATGGCGTCAGCCACCTGGACGATATTAAGGGCATCGTCCGCGGTCATGGGGCGACGTTGGGCGTCGCCGGCCGGAAGGACCGGTGCGATCAATAGAATGCTGCACCATAGAGCGATTATTCTTGATTTCATGTCATTAACCTCCTTCTAACAAAAGTTTTAGGAAGTCCAGAAACCCTTTTTCAAAAAGGGGGGGGCGGCGCCCCCTTCCTCTTGCACGGCCCTGGGGTTTTCCTTCATTGCAGACATCATCTCAAATTCTTGTTTCTTGAGCAAGTTTTTTTAACTGGGTTCCCGGTCGCTTGTTTTAACCGCTGGGGGGTCCCACCCCACTATCGAGCCCCGTCTGATCCGGAGTAAATAAGGAGACAGGGTCGTATTGGGGAGGGTGCGGACATTGTCTTCGATCTTGATGGGCCCTGTGCCGGAACCGCTGGCGAGGAGGCAGTCGGACCCGATTTCGATCAGGCCGTAGCGGAATTTCCCGTTTCCGTCGTAGCCGTGAACGGTCAGACGGGTGAAAGCCCCTAATAGGGTGTTATCGCCGATAAAAATCAGTTCAGGCCGGAAGTGATCCAACCAGGCCATTTGCATAATCTCGGTATTTTTGCCGATGTGAACGCCCATCCTGCGATATAGACGGTTTTTGAAGGGTGTTCCTTTTAAAAATAAGGATATAATCAACTGGAAAGCGACACAAATACGTCTCCCGAAGGGGAGGTTCACTTTTCTCCAACTGAGGGCGTTTTTTTCTTCGGGGGAACCCAGGCCGGATATGGTATAGATACGCTTGATGGGGGTCAAAAATTTATCAAGGCGTTCTTTGCCCCCCGGGGTCAGGGGGTTTAAATCTTCGAAACTTACTCCCGGGTCTGAGGCGCGTTTATGGATATAGAGGGTGCGTTTCTTTTTCCTGCCCAGTTTTATTCCCCGGGTGATAAGTTCGGTAGTGACCATTTTCATAACTTCTTCAGGGCTTTTGTTCATATATCGTTTCATGTTTTTCTCGAGTGGTAGGCAAATTCATTTTGCCTTCAAAATATTATAGGGAAAATTGGAGATAGATGCAATAGACATCAGAATATTTTGCCTGGTATGAAAAAAAACTTCTATCCCTACCGGCAGCTCGCTCGAACGATTGTGAGGGGAACGTTTTCCTTAAAAAAAGTTTGCTTTTTCCCTTCCAATATGATAAATTAAATGGTGTATCTTTAAACGGGTCGACTTAAGCCTCGAACTTAAATTTTAAAAATAACGATGGCAATGAAGAGATTATTAATCCTGGGTGTTGGCTTTATTCTTTGCCTGCCGGTTATAATGGCCGGTATCGAAAGAAATAAACCATTGGAGATCGCCGTCGTAAAAGAAATGGGCACACCGGTAAAGATACAGTTGGAAACATTAAAAACCGCGGCCCCCACCTTAAAAACCACCGGTGTGGTGTATAATCCCGCTGAAATTGCGCTGAAAATATGGCAAGGGGAAAATCCCCAGGATTTAAAAATTACAACGCCCCGCAAAGTAAAGCTTTACATCAGTAAAACCGCCGCCGATCTATTGGGAATAACCATTCCCGACGCCGTCAACAAAAAAGCCAGCGAGGTCTTTTAATGAAGAAACTCATGAAACTCAGCATTGCCACCAAAATTACATTGTTTGCCTTTACCTTAATTTTCTTTGCCAACGCTTTCCTGGCCTGGGTTTTTATCCACAATGAGACCGTTGCGTTGACCGGGGAATTGGATGAACGGGCCGGCGCCATTGCCAAAGGCCTGGCTTACAACAGCGAATACGGGGTGCTGGTGAGAAATAAGCAAGACCTGGACCGTCTGCTGAAAGGGGTGGTAAAAGAAAAAGATGTGGCGTTTGCGGAAATAATGGATGAGCAAGGGAATATCATTGCCCGCCTGGGAGCGGAACGAGATTCACACCAAGAGATAAAAGAATTTTGGGCCCCGGTTATTTCCTCCCCGGTTTCCAAAGAAAAAATGCAATTGAACTCGCTGGAAAAACCGGCCAAAATAGGGAATGAAGAGGTAATCGGCCAGGTGCGCCTGGGAATTTCCCTGGCGGACTTGCAAAGAAAAGCCGGGCAGGTGACGCGGGTCATTTTTTATATTATTGTTATCGCTATATTGGGCGCCGGCGTCGGCGCTTTTTTAGGACTCAAATATTTGATCCAACGGCCCTTTAAACAATTCATTTCAAGCGTCGAGCGGATCGGTAAAGGCGACCTTTCGCACCGGGTCCGCATCAAGACGTCGGATGAAGTGGGACACCTGGCCCGCGCCTTTAATATGATGGCGGAAAATCTATCCAAAACCCTGGTCTCAAAGGAAGCCGCGGAAGTCGCCAACCGCGCCAAAAGCGAATTCCTGGCCAATATGTCCCATGAAATCCGCACCCCCCTGAACTCCATCATCGGCATGACGGAATTCACCCTGGAAACCCAGCTTACCCAGGAACAACACAACTATTTGCGCGTGGTGAAGAACGCTTCCAACTCTTTATTGCTCCTGATTAACGACATCCTGGATTTTTCCAAGATGGAATCCCGGAGTTTGAGCCTGGAGAAGATCGATTTCGATCTCTGGAGCGCCATCGAATATGCAGTGGATACGCTGGCGCTGAAAGCGTCACAAAAAGGCTTGACGTTGACCTGTCATATAAAACCCGATGTCCCGGCATATGCAATCGGAGACCCGGGGCGGCTGCGGCAAATTATTGTGAACCTGGTGGGAAACGCCGTCAAATTCACCGATTCCGGTGAAGTCACCCTTTTATGTGAGGCCGAGCGCCAGGAGAAGGATAATAACATTATCTGGCTCCATTTCGCGGTTTCAGACACCGGGATAGGTATCCCGAAGAAAAAAATAGGAAGTATTTTCGATATGTTCAGCCAGGTGGACACCTCCACCACCCGGCAATATGGGGGAACCGGGTTAGGCCTGTCCATTTCCAAACAACTGGTGGAACTGATGGGGGGGAATATCCGGGTGGAAAGTGAAATCGGCAAAGGCAGCACGTTTCATTTTATCGTACAATTCAGCACAGCCACCCAAAGAAAAACCAGGATAAGCGAAGCCGGGATAGCGACTCTGAAGGCGCGGCAGCTTCGCTTTTTGATTGCGGACGGGAATGCGTCTAACCGGGTCGTTTTACGCGACATATTGACTTCCTGGGGATTTTCTTATTATGAAGCCCCGGATGGAAAACATGCGCTGGCGGAGATAGAAAGGGCCGTGAAAGAAAATAATCCCTTTCATATCATGATTGTCGACGCCCAACTGCCGGATATGGATGGGTTTGAGATCAGCCGGCGGATCAAAGGGGGCCCCGCCCCAGGTTCGCCAAAAATCATTATGCTCACCTTAATCGGACATCTTGGCGACGCGGCCCGCGCCATGGAAGCCGGTATTTCCGCATATCTTATCAAGCCGGTTAAACGTTCCGACCTTTTCGACGCCATTATGAATTTACAAAAAGCCGACCGGGGGGCCCAATCAACCCCTGTACCGGAACTTATCACGGTTCATTCGATACGGGAGGAGCGGCAGCGACAAAAACCGTTGATTCTCCTGGCTGAGGATAATAATTCGAATCGCGATTTATTTACCACGATGTTGAAAAGGGCCGGGTATTCGGTTATTGGGGTAGAAGACGGTGCGAAAGTATTGGAAATCCATGAAAAACATCCTTTCGATTTAATATTAATGGATGTGCAAATGCCCCACCTGGATGGGATGGCCACAGCCCGCTGTATCCGGGACAGGGAAAAATCCACCGGGACTCATATCCCAATTCTTGCAATGACGGGCCGGGCCGCGGAAGAGGACCGCCTCCAATCCCGGGAAGCCGGGATGGATAAACATATCGCCAAACCCTTTACACGGGATGAGCTCCTGGAAATCGTTAAGCAAATGATCGTTAATAAATCACCGGTTCCGGGCGACATGCCGGTGGCGCAGCCGATACCGGATGAGACCCATTCACCGGGAGAAAAAGATGCGGTCCCGGGCGCCCCCTTAAAGGTCCTGGTGGCTGAAGATAATAAAGAAAACCAGCAAGTGGCGGCTGTTTTGCTGGAGAAATTGAATGTGGCGTATGCCTTTGCCGAAAATGGTTACCAGGCATTAAAAAAATTGGAAATGCAGACCTATGACCTGCTGCTCCTGGATATGCAAATGCCGGTAATGGACGGTATTGAGACCGTCAAACAAATTCGCGCCAATAATCAACATAAAGACCTTTATGTGATCGCCTTAACCGCCCATGCCATTAAAGGCGACGCCCAAAAATACATTGCCGCCGGGTGCAATGATTACATCTCAAAACCCATCGATAAAGAGAAATTTCGAGAAAAAATAAGCGCTTTAATAGAGAAAAAAAGTCGCCCCACGAATGTCCCGGTTTTGCTTGACTAAAATAGAAATAATAGTTATAATGCATCTTCCGTTATTTAAAAATTAGATATCAAAAGCGAGGTATGATATGGACAGACTGATCTACCTGGATAATGGTGCAACATCATTCCCAAAACCCGAAGAAGTTTATAAGTTTATGGACTATTTTTACCGGAATTTCGGCGTGAACCCGGGGCGCTCCGGTTACGACCTTTGTATGGAGTCCGGGTCAGTGATCGAAAAGACCCGTAAACAAATGACAAAATTCTTCAATGGCAAGGATTACAACAGGCTCTGTTTTTCATATAATTCCACGGATTCCTTAAACCTGGTCATAAACGGGATTTTACAGGAAGGCGACCATGCCATAACCACCACCCTTGAGCATAACTCCGTACTGCGGCCCCTCTATCACAAAAGCGAATACGGGGGCGTTGAAGTCGACTACATACCCGCGGACAGCGATGGATTTGTCGACCCCGACGAGTTCCCCAAAAAATTTAAAAAGAACACAAAACTGGTGATTATCAACCACGCATCCAATGTCATCGGCACCGTTCAACCCATCAAAGAGATCGGCAAATACTGCAAAGAGCATGGGATTCCTTTTGCCATCGACGCCTCTCAATCCGCCGGGAAGGTCCCCATCGATATCGAAGATCAGAATGTCGATATCGTGGTATTTACAGGACACAAATCCCTTTTTGGTCCCACCGGGATCGGCGGTCTTTATGTAAAGGACGGCATCGACATCAGGCTAACCCGCGCAGGGGGAACCGGCGTTCGTTCAGCCGTCAGGAGTCACCTCGCCGAATATCCCTACAGGCTTGAATACGGCACCTTGAATTCCGTCGGCGTGGCCGGTCTTCATGCCGGCGTCAAATGGATCGAAGAAAAAGGAATCGCGAATATCCATAACCATGAAATGAAACTCACCACCATGCTCAGGGACAACCTTAAAGATACGGAAGGGGTCATTCTCTACTGCCAGGACGGCCTGACCGATCATATCGGCATTTTCCTCTTTAATGTGGAAGGACTTGAAGCGCAGGATATGGGCACCTTCCTGGATGTGGATTACAATATCGCCTGCAGGACCGGTCTGCACTGCGCCCCCCTTATCCATGAACAATTGGGAACAACTAAAATCCACGGGGCCGTCAGGTTCGGTATTGGACCCTTTAATACGGAAGAAGATATCGAGACCGCCGTAAATGCAATAAAAGAAATTGCCAAAATGAAGAAAGAAGGAAAAATAAGTGGGAACCTTACCTATTGAAATTCCTGGGCACAATCGGTTTGTCCCGGTTAACTCTTCTTTTTTTGAAACATGGTTTCCCTTTTTGATGCACATCGATTTTTTATTTAGAGGAAAAATGAAAATAGCCACAAAGGCACGAAGGCGCAAAGAAACACCAGGGGAACAGCCCACGTATGGGCAATTTCACCAATTCACACCGATTGATACGAAAAAAACTCCGTCCACAGATTACACGTAACGGCGATTTGCACAGATAGGAAAAAATTTGTCTGTCCCTTAATCACCCAAAATACACGGGATACACGAAAAAAAAGGGGGGTTTTACTTTGCCTGCAATTTGGTTTATAATGAGGGAAAGGTGAATAGAAATGAAAATAGAACGATTTTTTAATACCGCCGGGCCGGTTAGACTGCTGAAGAATTATTGTATCGATCCCTTGAGCCGGTTTGATCTTGACGAAATCCAGACTCTCATCCGGCAGGAGAAATACTTTATACTTCACGCCCCCCGCCAAACAGGTAAAACCTCATTTCTGTTGGCATTGATGGATTTCCTTAACAAACAGGGAAAATACAAAGCCCTTTACACCAATATTGAAAGTGCGCAGGCAGCCAGGGAAAATGTAAGGAAAGGGATGGCTGCAATTATGAATGCATTGGCCAAAGATTCTTTCAATCATTTGCAAGATACCTTCTTTAAGGACAATTGGAAGGCAATTCTTGAAGAAAACGAGGAATTTTCAGCTTTAGAAAACCTATTATCCCTCTGGTGCCGTCAAAGCGAAAAACCGGTGGTGCTGTTTATCGATGAAGTGGATTCATTGGTGGGGGATACATTAATCTCGCTGCTTCGGCAATTACGCAGCGGTTATCCCAATCGCCCGGCCCTATTTCCCCAGAGTATTATATTATGCGGTATTCGTGATGTCAAAGATTACCGCATGCATTCCGATATAGAAAAAGCAATCATCACCGGCGGCAGCGCCTTTAATATCAAAGCCGAATCATTAAAGCTGGGCAATTTTAGCCTGGAAGAAATAAAAATGTTATATGGACAGCATACCACTGAAACGGGTCAACCTTTTTCCAATGACGTATTCCCGTTGGTCTGGGATTTAACCGAAGGGCAACCCTGGCTTGTTAATGCCCTGGCTTATGAAGCCTGTTTTAAAATGAAAGAAGGAAAAGACCGCGGCACAACGATTACAGCGGATATTATCCAACAGGCCAAAGAGAATCTCATTTTACGCCGGGAAACCCACCTGGATCAATTAACCGATAAATTAAAGGAAGACAGGATTAAACGAGTTTTGACGCCCCTCCTGGTAGGTTCCGGGGACATCGAAGAAATACCCGAAGACGATATCGACTATGCAGTGGACTTAGGCCTGATCAAAAGAAAACCGCAATTGGCCATCGCCAACCGCATATATCAAGAAATCATCCCCAGGCAATTGACCAACAGCGCGCAAGCTACCATGGTCCAGGAAGCATCCTGGTACATGACGGCGGATGGTCGCCTGGATATGGATAAACTTTTAACCGCGTTTCAAGACTTCTTCCGGAAACATTTTGAAAGCTGGGTCGATGGTTACGATTATGCCGAAGCCGGGGCGCAATTATTATTACAGGCATTTTTGCAAAGAATCGTTAACGGCGGCGGCCGCGTGGAACGGGAGTACGGCCTGGGGCGCATGCGCACCGATCTATTGGTCATCTGGCCCTTAAATATCGATAAAAATTTACCCATCGATCACTATTCCAGGTTTTACAAGGCCCAGCAAGCCGTGGTGGAGTTGAAATTGCTTCACGGCAGCTTACAGGCCACCATTAAACAAGGGCTGGAACAGACTTACACCTATATGGATAAATGCTGCGCAAAAGAAGGTTATTTATTGATCTTTAACCCATCTACCAAAAAACCGTGGCGAGAAAAACTATTTAAAAAAACCGGGACCTTCAAGGACGTAAAGATTAATATCTACGGTATGTGAGCGTCAAACATCCTTGTTTTGTCCTTATCTTCATTCTATTCCATTCTACTCAGCAAAGAAGTATTTGCATTTGCTATTTTCGCAGAAATCCGGGTCCTCATGCTCCGGGCATTTCAAAAAAATGGAAACGTTTCCACTCAAAGAGGTGTGATTTCCTGGAAAAGAGGAAACATTTCCTGTTTGAAAGGAGTGATTTCCTGAAAATGTGGAAACGTTCCCACTCAGAGAGGTGTGCGTTCATGAGAATCAGGAAACGGTTCTTGTTGGAGAGGAGAGATTTCCTGAAATTCAGGAAACGTCTCATGTCGGAGAGGAGTGATATCCTTGAAAAGAAGAAACATCTTCACTTAGAGAAGAGTTAATTTCTGAAAATGAGGAAACGTCTCCTATCGGAGAGCATTGTTTTATATTTCCCGGGAAAACAATGACAAAAAAAGATAAACGCATGGCTCTTCGTCAGTCTAAAAAGGCGAAGTTTCTGGAAGTACCACCTGGGGGAGGGAATTAGGGGGCAGCCCAATTTTTCTCCCTCAATTAAAAATTGTCATCTAATTTGATTATTGCTAGCTTCAACCTGGAGAACTTGAATATTAAAGCAAAAACAAAAAAACTTGAAATTCTGCTCTCTTTTTTATGTTTAATTTTTTTGGCCACATTTTCTATTTTTGATCAACCGATATTGCATTTATATTTATTTAAAGATGTCGTTTTCGGTTTATTTCATATTTTATTTTTTGTTTTTTATTATTGTGCGCATTCTCGCTACCGGCACTGCTGAATTTTGGATTTCCGAACTTGAAAAAGTTTAATTTAACTTGAAATTTACTTGAATTTTCGCCTCCTCAAAAGAATCTGTGGGTAGCCATGGAGGTAAATGAAACGAAAAGCATTGTTTATCCAAGATTTTCGCCTCCAGTTCCGATATTTTTTCTGGGATCCGAATTCAATCCTGGGGGGCTTGCAGATGGAAAGGTGGTGGTTGGGGGGTGT
>Ga0315278_10001604_pt1 | contig 19952 bp, 18 predicted proteins | sample YL17G06_0_MG_FD_203880 | JGI IMG/M metagenome (GOLD analysis project Ga0315278, IMG submission 203880) | Sediment microbial communities from Yellowstone Lake, YNP, Wyoming, USA - YL17G06_0 | ecosystem: Environmental > Aquatic > Freshwater > Lake > Sediment | place: USA: Wyoming | collected... | reverse complement strand
GAGAGGGATTAGGTGGGAGAGGAGATGCGGTGACCGGTCTCTTTGCTCGCGCAACGCGGCCTGAGAAGGCCCCTCGTTGGACGCGCGCAGCAGAGACCGGTCACCGCCCGCATCCATCCAGTGAATTTCAGGGGCCTTTCCTCACTGGAGAGGGAAAGAGAAGAGGACAAGTGAAGGGGTTTCTGCGGTTATTCATGAATTATGGGTTGTTGGCGTCCATTGTGGTGTGGGCGGCGGTGGTGGGCATGATGGCCTATCGCTTGAACGAGTCACCCTGGCGTTGGGCGTTTGTGGCGCTTGTGTTTGGTGGGTTCGGGACGATCGCAGGGATTTTCTGGATCAGGAGATACGTAGACAGACAGACAAAAGCATCTGAACAGGGGAATCAAGAGTGAGGGGAGAAGGGCGACACGAACGCTCTCTGTGCTCACAGAACGCGCACGGTAAATCGGTGCTCGTCCGATGCGCGCACGTGAGAGCATTCATGCCGCCCTTCATTGAGGGGTACAAGAAGAGTTAAGGGGGAAGACAGTGAAGGCAAAGATTCATGTGACGCTCAAACAGGGAATTCTCGATCCGCAAGGGAAGGCGATTGAGCATGCGCTCGATTCGCTGGGGTTCAAGAATGCGAGCAATGTACGAGTCGGGAAGTACATGGAAGTGGATGTGAATGAAACGGATAAGGCCAAAGCCGATGCTGCGGTGAAGGCCATGTGCGAAAAGTTGTTGGCGAATACGATCGTCGAGGAATATCGTTACGAATTACAGTGAGGAGTGATGGGTGATGAGTTCAAGAGTGCGTCAATGCAGAAACAGTCTAATCCGACTCTCGCCTGTTTCCCCATCACTGATCACGCATCACACATCATGGGGGTGCTGCGATGAAAATTGGAGTGGTGGTGTTCCCCGGCAGTAATTGCGATCACGACTGTCAGCATATCTTTAAGGATGTGCTGGGGCAGTCTGTGGAGATGATCTGGCACAAGGAGACCTTGCTGGCGGGGCTGGATGCGATTATCCTGCCGGGCGGGTTTTCCTATGGCGACTATTTGCGGACTGGTGCGATTGCGCGATTCTCGCCGGTGATGGGGGCGGTGAAGGAGTTCGCGAAGGGCGGCGGCATGGTGCTCGGCATCTGCAACGGGTTTCAGATTCTGCTCGAAGCCGGGTTGCTGCCAGGGGCCATGCTCCGGAACAAGTCGCTGCATTTCATCTGCAAGGACCTGTACGTGAAGGTCGAAAATGCGGCCACAGCGTTTACCGGCGCCTGCCAGTCTGGTCAGGTGCTCAAGATTCCGATCGCCCATGCAGACGGGAATTACTATACCGATCCGGTCACGCTCGCGGCGATGCAAGCGAATGCGCAGATCGTGCTCCGCTATTGCACCCCGGAGGGCAAGGTAACGCCGGAAGCGAATCTGAACGGTTCACTGGATAATATTGCCGGGATCATCAATGCCGGGGGCAATGTGCTGGGTATGATGCCGCATCCGGAGCGCTGCGCGGAAGCGGTATTGGGGAATGACGACGGGAAGCTGATTTTCCTGTCGATGCTGGAGTCGCTGAATAGAAAGAAGATGCAACCTAAAGTGGTGTCTGTCTAGCGTGAGTCGATCCTGCAAGTGAGCAAATCTGTGTTTCCACCAAGTAACCATGTGAGTGTGAAGTCTAAATTATGGGACCTGTGAGCCAGCCAATGACCAAAGACCTCATCGCGCAACATAATCTGACGGACGACGAGTATCAGAAGATCGTCGGGATTTTGGGGCGGGAACCGAATATAACCGAGTTGGGCATGTTCTCGGTGATGTGGTCGGAGCATTGTTCCTATAAGAGTTCGCGCGTGCATTTGAGGAAGCTGCCGACGACGGGGCCGCGGGTGGTCCAGGGGCCGGGGGAAAATGCCGGTGCCGTGGATATCGGCGATGGGCTCTGCGCGGTGTTCAAGATGGAGTCGCACAACCATCCCTCCTTCATCGAGCCCTATCAAGGTGCGGCGACGGGGGTGGGGGGGATTCTGCGAGACATCTTTACGATGGGTGCGCGTCCGATTGCCTTGCTCGATGCGCTTCGGTTCGGTGGGCTCGACAATGCTAAGAACCGGCATCTGGTCAAGGGCGTCGTGGCCGGCATTGCGGGTTATGGCAACTGCATGGGCGTGCCGACAGTCGGAGGCGAAATCGTCTTCAACGATATTTACTCGCAGAATCCTCTCGTGAACGTGTTTTGTCTCGGCATTGCACACAAGGACAAGATCTTCCTTGGAACAGCGGCAGGGGTGGGCAATCCGGTGATCTACTTCGGCTCGAAGACGGGACGGGACGGGATTCACGGGGCGACGATGGCGTCCGACTCCTTCGACGACCAGTCGGAACAGAAGCGGCCCACGGTGCAGGTGGGCGATCCCTTTACCGAGAAGCTGTTGCTGGAAGCCTGTCTGGAACTGATGGCGGGCGATCTGCTCGTTGGTATCCAGGACATGGGGGCGGCAGGGTTGACCAGTTCGTCCTGCGAAATGGCGTCGCGTGCCGGCAATGGAATCGATCTGGACCTGACCGATGTGCCGCGGCGTGAGCCTGGCATGACGCCCTATGAATTGATGCTGTCGGAATCGCAAGAACGCATGCTGATGGTGGCGCAGGCGGGCAAGGAAGACGAATGCATCAGGATCTGTAAGAAGTGGGATCTTGATGTGGCGGTGGTGGGACGGGTCACGGGTGACGGCATCCTCCGCGTGAGGGATCAGGGCAAGGTGGTGGCAGAGATTCCAGCGAAGTCGCTGGCTGATGACGGACCACGCTACGAGCGCCCGTATTCGCCGCCGGCCTACCAGGACATGCTGGCCAACCTAAACTATGATGCGCTTCCCGATGTGAAGGATGCCAATTCGGCGCTGTTGTCGTTGCTGGAGTCGCCGACGATTGCGAGCAAACGCTGGGTCTATGAACAGTACGACCACATGGTGCGGACCAACACGATGGTCCGACCTGGCTCTGATGCGGCGGTGGTTCGGATCAAGGGGACGAATAAAGCCCTCGCGATGACGGTGGACTGTAATAGCCGCTACTGCTTGCTGCATCCCTACGAAGGGGCTCGCCTTGCGGTGGCCGAGGCGGCGAGGAATCTCGTCTGCTCCGGTGCAGAGCCGATCGGGCTTACGGACTGTTTGAACTTCGGTAACCCCGAGCGGCTCGACATCATGTGGCAGTTTGTGTTGGCAATCGAGGGGCTAAAGGACGCCTGCGAACATTTCAAGGTTCCCATCGTCAGCGGTAATGTGAGCTTCTACAATGAAACCAACGGTCTCTCGATCTATCCCACGCCGATGTTGGGGATGGTGGGTCTGATCGATTCAGTCGATCAGACGATGACGCAGTGGTTCAAGCAGGACGGCGATGCGATTCTCCTCCTGGGCAAGTCGAAAGAGGACCTGGGCGGCAGTGAATATCTGAAAGTGCTCCATCACCGGGAGCAGGGATCGCCGCCGCTCCTCAGCCTGGATGCGGAAAAGTCGCTTCATGACTTCCTGTTGACGGTGATTCGTGAGGGGATGGTCCAATCTGCTCATGATTGTTCAGATGGTGGCTTGTCCGTCGCCTTGGCTGAATGTTGTATCTCGGCCCCGGACACCAGGCGAGGGGCTATGGTAACATTAGCCCTCGATACCTTACGGCGGGATGCGCTTCTGTTCGGTGAGAGCCAATCACGAGTAGTCCTGTCGGTGAAACCTGAGTTGGCTGAGCAGGTATTGAACCGCGCAGGGGCTGCCGGTGTTCCTGCGATGAAGATCGGGACGGTGGGCGGCGATCGTGTTGTTATCGATTTGGAGAAGGGCCAGTGGAGCGAGGGCTGCCGCATCGACCTCCCAGTCGATCAACTTCATGACCGGTGGGCCTTTTCAATCGAACGTACGCTGAACCAGGCGTGAAACATACAAGCATGGATACGCATCAAGCCAAGAAAGAATTTCCCATCGTTTCACCGCTCACGACTGACGACTCACGTCTCAATTTGATCTCTCCCGATAAGTTCCACGATGAATGTGCCGTCTTCGGCATTTATGGTCACAAGGAAGCGGCCAACCTCACGTATCTTGGGTTGTATGCCCTCCAGCATCGCGGGCAGGAAGCCTCGGGGATCGTCTCGGGTGATGGCGAGCAGTTTCATGCCCATAAGGGGAAGGGACTTGTCGCGGATATCTATAATCCGAATGTACTCGACCAATTAACCGGGTCGAGGGCGATCGGCCATAATCGCTACTCCACGGCCGGGGGGAACGACCTCAAGAACGTCCAGCCGCTCTCGGTCAACTTTGCGTTAGGGAATCTTGCGCTTGCCCATAACGGGAACCTCATCAACGCGCAAGTGCTGCGTCACGAGCTCGAAGCATACGGCGCCATTTTCCAATCCACATCGGACAGCGAAGTCATTATCCATCTGGTCGCCCATTCGCGGGCCGATACGTTGCTGGCCCGCATCATCGATGCCTTGAGCCAGGTTCGCGGGGCCTTCTCGGTCGTGTTGCAGACGGACGCCGCGGTAATTGCGGTGCGCGACCCTCACGGGTTTCGGCCGCTCTGTCTTGGCCGGCTGGGCGACACCTATCTCGTGGCGTCAGAGACCTGTGCGTTCGATCTGCTCGGTGCTCAACTCGTCCGCGAGATCGAGCCTGGCGAATTGGTCGTGTTGGACGACAAGGGTGTTACAAGTTATCAGCCGTTTCCCCCGGTCAATCCGGCTATGTGCGTCTTTGAATATGTGTACTTTGCCAGGCCGGACAGCAAGATCTTTGGTGCGAACGCGGTCTACGCCACGCGCAAGGCCTTGGGCAGACAGTTGGCGAAGGAATCGGCGGTGTCTGCGGACGTCGTCGTTCCCGTGCCGGACTCCGGGGTGCCTGCCGCGCTCGGCTATGCCGAGGGGGCGGGGATTCAGTTCGAGCTCGGGCTGATCCGGAATCACTATGTCGGGCGTACGTTCATTGAGCCGGAGCAATCGATCCGGCACTTCGGCGTGAAGGTGAAGCTCAATGCTGTGCCGGAGGTATTGGAGGGGAAGCGGGTCGTCGTGGTCGATGATTCGCTGGTGCGGGGCACGACGAGCCGTAAAATTGTGAAGATGCTTCGCAATGCCGGGGCCAAAGAAGTGCACATGCGCATCAGTTCGCCGCCGATCGTCTCTCCCTGCTTCTACGGCATTGACACGCCCACCAGGAAGGAGCTGATCGCCTCCAACCACTCTACCGAAGAGATTCGGAAATACATCACGGCCGACAGCCTCGCCTATTTGAGTCTCGATGGCATGCTGAACGCCGCCCCTGGCATACCGGGCCAGTATTGCAACGCCTGCTTTACCGAACGCTACCCCATTCCTCTGACCCGCGCTGAGGAATGGCAGCTTGGCCTTTTCGACCCATCGATCTAGCAGGCTGCTGAAAAAGTCCGCCAGCGGCGCGCTCAGCTCGCAAGAATCCTCTACGTACCCCGAGGGTACGCCTCCGGTTCTTGCTCCGCCAGCGGCCTTGCTGGACGAACTTTATTTAGCAGCCTGTAATCCTTCCCTTCATCTAAGAGTGACTCACTCTGGCATTGTGCCTGCTCTGCGGGCCTCTGCCGCCATTGCCCCTGAAAAAATCTGCATGGTAAGATACACCGCAGGAAGTGCTGAGGGTTGTGTGCTGAGTGCTGGGTGAGGACATTCTATCCCAGTTCAGCACTGAGGACTCAGCACTTCTTAAGAAATGGAGGCTCTTATGAGACGAACGCTATTGATACTCGGTGCGCTGCTGGTCCCTGTTCTTGCGGTCCATCTGGTCCTTGCTGCTGGATTTTTCAAGGTCGGCGAGAAGGCGCCCTCGTTTACGTTGACGGCCATCACCGGTGAGACGGTGGGGTTGGATACCTATAAGGGGAAGGTCGTGGTGCTTGGACTGTTTCATATCTGTGACCCCTGTATGATGCAGGGGTCGACGCTCCAAAAAGTTTCCGAGATGACGAAGGGCAAAGATGTGGCCGTGCTCGGCGTTAATTCTAACGGTAACTCGAAGAAAGAAGTCGGCGAGTTCTTGTCCGCTTTTCCCGTGAAGGTCACCTATCCCTATCTGCTAGATCTGAACAAGGTGACGGATAAATTGTACGGCGGAGGGAAGTTTATTCCCAACGTGTATGTGATCGATCAACAGGGTGTGATCCGGTGGCAGCGTGTCGGCAATATGGATCTGGCTGGTGAAGAGGTGATTGTGGCGGAAGTCGAAAAGCTATTGGCCATTGGAAGCAATAAGATGTAAGGCGCACCGCGGCTGAGGAATCCCGCTGCTCGCGCAACGCGCACGATAAAGCGGTGCTCGTTCGGTGCGCACAGACGAGGATCCCTCAGCCGCGGTGCAGATGAAATAGCGACTTCCGAGAGAGAGAGGAAAGGTGACGATGGATGAGATGGAAGAGGGAAAACGGAAGTTCTTGGAGGTGGTGAAGGGGACTGATGCAGCTGTCCAGGTCGTTATCCCCATGACGCCTTCGAATAGTATGTTTCTGATCTCCCTCACGAAGGGGCCAAATCGAAAGTTTATTACGATTTCAGAAGACGACATCATCGATCTGCCCAACGAAGCCAGTATTCAGACGAAAGTCACCAAAGTCGTGAAAGCCGCCGTCGCAGCTCTCTGAGACAGCGCGACGAGCGGGAGGGGCGCGAAGTGCGAACAAGTACAAAATGATTAAGATTGTCCCTGCGCGTCTCACATGTCTCGCCATTCTCGCGCGTCGCGCTGTTGTATCATGAAAAATATCCTTCCCGGTATCTGGCAATGGTCCTGGTTCTCTGAGGAGAAGCAGTTCGATTTCAACGGGCTCTTCCTGACGATCGGGGAACACAAGATTCTGATCGACCCTCCGCCGATGACAGGCGATGCGAGTTCCGTGATCCTCCGAAACGGCCCCGTCGATTACATCATCGTGACGAATCTCGACCATGCGCGTGAAGCGGCGAAGTTCCAGGACGAGTTCCGCTGTCAGTTACACGTACCGGAGGCGGACGCGCCGCAGATGGATCTCAAGCCGACCAAGACGTTTAAAGATGGAGAATTGCTCACGGGCGGGATCTGGGTGGTTCAGTTGAAAGACCAGAAATCTCCCGGCGAATCAGCCTTGTTCATTCAGCAGCGGAAGGGTGTGTTGATTGTCGGCGATGCCTTGATCGGGAAGCCTGCTGGTTCCGTCAGTATGCTCCCCGCTGAAAAATATGCCGACGTGGCGAAGGCCCAAGATGGACTGCGTCGTCTCCTCAAGTACAATTTCGATAGTCTGTTGGTCGGCGACGGGACCTCCATTCTCACCGGTGCCAGGCAGGCGGTTGAACAGTTGCTCCAGTCCGCATCATGACGTTGCGTAACGGACTCTCTGAAGAACTCAATCGCCAGGGAAACGAGCATTTTTCGCGTGGGCTCTATACCGATGCCTATACCTGCTATGCAAAAGCGTTGGAATGTGACCGGCTGACCGGGGACCAACGGGCGTTGGCGGCCACATTGGGAAACCTCGGGAACATTTGTGCGGTTAGCGGGCGTCGGGAATCGGCCCAGACCCACTATCAAGAGGTGCTAGAACTCCAGAAGATTCTCGGGGATGAGAGGGGGATCGGGACGACGTTAGGCAATTTGGGGAACCTCAGGGCCGATGCGGGCGAATGGGATCGGGCCAAGGCCTACTATCTCGAAGCGTTGGATCTCATGAGTAAGACGCACGATGAGGCTGGCAAGGCGGTGCTGTTTTCGGATCTGGGTTTGGTCGCCCGCGAGACCGAGGAGTTCGAGCAGGCGATTGGATATTATGAACAGTCGCTGGTCCTGATGCGGCGGTTGGGGAACCAGGGTGGCGTGGCCGATGCCTGGCGCATGATCGGTCGAACATTTTTGATGCAGCAGCGCTACGACGATGCCATCGCCTGTTGCCAAACTAGCCAGTCTATTGCTGAGCGATCACGTGATGAGTTACGGACGGGCGGCGCTCGCTATGTGTTGGTTCAGTGTTATGAAGCGACCGGCAAGCTGCGTGAGGCGGCGGATCTCCTTGAACTGGTAGTGTATATGGATCGCAAATATCAGTTGCCTAAACTTGAAGAGAATATTCAACGTTTGGCAGCCCTGCGTGCTAGCTTCGCCGGGCAGGATGGGGCACCGCCCCATCGAAAGACGCACGTATGAGTAACGAAGCCTCGACGGCCTGGGCCGCTCTGAGGGCCTCGCTGGCCCCCGTGTTTCCCCGGTTAGTGGAGTTGGAGCCCGGTGGTGCGATGGCGATGGACCTTGGCCACGATGGATGGCTGCTGGAACTCACGCCGGACGGAAGGCTCCTGTGCCAGTATGGGATGGCGCTAGACGATGTGATGACGCTTCTCTCTGATGGGACGCCGGAGGATCTCGGCACCGACGAGATCGCAAAGCAGGCCAAATACTATATCCAACCTGCTGTCTCAAAGTATCGTGCAATTCTACTGAAATCAGGATTTTCTGAGCAGACCGAGATGAACGATGAGTACGTGGCGGTCCGCTTCGAACGGAGCATGGACGTGACGAATCCTATATCCGTACAGGACCTGATGCGCTGGTGTGTGCGGACGATCGGTGCGACCAGGTGAGCAGGAAGATCACCTGGTCGATGGCTTGCGCGATGCAATCACGGCATACCGGTTACCGCGGGTCCTGATCGCAGCCCTTGAGCTGAACCTCTGTACGGCCATCGGTACGGAGACATGGATGATTCCCGCCCTGGCTCATGAGGTGAAAGTCAGTGAGCGGGGATTAGCCATTCTCTGCCGGAGTCTCGCGATGGCCGGCCTGCTGAAGAAAAATGGCGAGACCTATACGAACAGTCGATTGGGCGCCACGGCGTTGAACGCACACCATCCAGCCTATCGGGGGGACTATCTCCGACTGATCACGAGCCATTGGTTTGATTGGGGCCGCCTGCTGGAGTCGGTGAAGACGGGACTGCCGCTCGATCACGATGAGCCGGATGAGCCAGACTATCGGCGGCGGTTTACGTGGGCCATGCATCACCGGACCCTGGAAACGGCTCCGAAGATTGCGGCCCAGATCAACCTGCGTGGCGCGCGGACCCTGCTCGATCTTGGTGGCGGTCCCGGCACCTATGCCATGGCCTTCCTCGCAAAGAATCCCCGGCTTCGTGCCACGGTGTGCGACCGTCCCGCCGCCCTCGGCGTGGCGAAGGAGATTGCGGCGACTCACAAGGCTGCTGCCCGACTCTCCTATCTCCCGTTGGACTCGCTGACGGACGCCATTCCAGGCACCTACGATGTCATCTGGTATTCGAACGTGCCCCACATCTATTCGCCACAAGACAACCAGGCGGTATTTCGGCGGGCCTTGGCTTCATTGAATCCCGGAGGCCGACTGCTGATTCAGGATGCTTTTCTCCACGACCGGGAAGGTCTGTGTTCCGAAGAGGCGAGTCTTTGCGCGGTCTCGATGCTGCAATTCACCGAGAGGGGCAATACCTATTCGGCAGCCGAGACGAAAGCTTGGTTGGTGGATGCTGGATTTGAACGGATCAAGGTTGTGAGGATGAAGAAGTGGACGGAGGACTGGGAGGATGGGATCCTGGAAGCGAGGTCTCCAGGAATGAATGCAAAAACGCGCGCCCGCCGAACAGGATCAGCGAAAAGTTCACGATCCCGCTCATCGTACTGAAGAGGAACAGGGCACCAATTTCGCCCTGTCCTCCCAGGATACTCGTGACCGTGGCAAGGTCTAAGGCCAATCCCACCGTTCCATAGATGACGCAGGCCATGGCGGTCCAGGTCCATCCGATCCACACGAGGCCCGCGAGGGTGGCAGGGACCGCGATCAGATAGAGCATCCATCCGATTCGGCCTGCCTCAGTCGCAGCCGGTATGAGCTGGGTGGTAGTGGCTCCGATGAGAGAGAGCCCCGCGAGCAGGCCGATGATTGTCCAGGTATGTCGCATGGACGGGATGATACCTTCCTCTGCTGCGCACAGCAACAGGGCTAGCAGGATGCTGCAAAAGTCCGCCAGCTTCGTTCTCGGCTCATCGAAATCCGAAGGGTACGCCTCCGGTTTCGACTCGCCTGCGGCCTTGCTGGACGGGCTTTTTGAGCATCCTGCGAGGATGTGGTCCTCATGTCCCAGGCGTGTAGGCTATCGAAGTTCTGCTGTGCTGAAATGGTTTTTCTGCAGTCTGATAGGGTGCTGATAGCGGTGAGTGGGCGTTCGCGAGGAATAACGGCGATGGCGGATCCATCCGGGAGAGCGTCTCAATCCTGTCTTCTAGTCTACGACGGCCAATGCCGCCTCTGTGTCACAGCCAAGAAGGGCCTCGAACGACTGGGGGCTTACGCTGATGCCACGCCGATACGGATGGTTCCGTATCAGAGCGAAGAGGCCAAGCAGGCCTTGGGGGAGGGCTATTGGTCAGGTCGCCCCAACGTCGCCTTCCTAGTCCGTCCTACTGGAGAGATTATCCGTGGACTCGATGCTTTTCTGGCCCTTCTGCCTGGCCTCAAGGGCGGGCGGGTCCTCTCAGTCCTCTTGCGCTTCCCACTGGTCAAGCCCATAGGCTATCTGCTCTATTGGTTTGTGGCCCGGTACCGGTACTCCGTTTTTGGCAAAGTCGAGCTTGTGGGGGTTTCCGAGAATCCCAGTAAACCAAGTCGAGAATTACCACATCGGTAACAGCACGACGCTTGGGCCTCGATTCTGCGTGTCTCGCCCTGTCCCGCTAGTCCCGCCAGTCTCGATCGGCTATTCGATAGCCCCCCCTTTCGAAGGGTTTTCTCCCCACAGTGGGGAATTTACGCTGAAGGGCGTCAATGCGAGACTCCAGCACAAGCGAGGGAGAACTGCACATGACTATCACTCAGTGGCTGTTTGATACGATAGACAGAGTGAGAGAATGGCTTAAGCTGATCAGTCGTGAGTTTGCCCAGGTGTATCAGGAGCGGCAGATCGGTGGGCGAAGGAGGAAGGCTTTCTACGTTTCGTTGATCGCCTTAGCCATGATCAGCTATGGCCTCCCGCTGACAGCGTGGACTGCAGACCTGTCATCTCTCGCGCCGGTGAAGCCTGGGAAGGTCGTGGCAGCTGGTGTCGGGTATGAGAATGCTGAGACGTCGACGATTACCGTGAAAACCTATGATGCCGAGAACGGCGCAATTCTCTCCGATGAATTGTATGAGTTGAACGTGAGAGAGGACGCAGCGTCAGCGGGCAGTCAACCGCGTGAGCGGATTTTTGCGGGCGGAGTCGGCCCGGGGGCGGACGGACTTTCAGCATTCACGCTCCGCGTCTATGACGCGGTCACAGGCCGGTTTCTCTGGGAAGGTCTTCTAAATCTCAATGTCAGCAATCAGGAATCCGGTTCCACCCACCGAGTCGTGGCCCATCTTACGCCGCAGGCGACGGTGACTCAGGTCCGCAGTCGTGGCGCCATCGATGGTCAACCCCAGTTTCTCCTCCGTGCCGTCGATCCGGCAACCGGACAGCTTGTGTGGACCGATCAGTTCTCAGCCGGCGCTGGCAGGCTTGCGCGTGCAGAACGTGTCAGCAGGGCCGTTGTCGGCCAAACAGAAGGGTTGGCGGCTCCATCTCAACAGATCGAATTTCGCATCAGGATGTTCGATGATCGGGACCGGCAGATGTTGTGGGAAGACACGATCGAACCGACTGTGGACGAGGCCGATGTGGCAGCCGGGCACGATGCTGCAGCCCAGCATCTGCCGGCCTGGAATGGCGTAGAGTCAGAGGGGATGAAAGAGGAAGTGATCTAATCAGGAGAAGGAGGGGTTGACCTACCGGTAGATGCTGCAAGCCCGCTGCAACTTAGATCTTCTTTCCGTGCTCCTGTAACTGACCCATCCACCTGGACTGGAATTGCTCGTACGACAGCGAGAGCTGCGATTGCATGGCGGCAGAGAACGCCTGCCTGGCCTTGAGATGTGCGAGGAGTCCTTGCACTCGATGCATGCCGAAGCGGTCGATCAGATAATGCACAGCCGAGTTGGCTTCCAGATAGGCCACGGTCGCGGCATCAGAGGACAATCCTCCCCACATCCCCTCTAAGGCAGGCAGAGGGATCAGGGTAAACTCCTGTTTCATGATCTGATCGAGATCCGCCCAGCGATCCCCGGACAACTCCAAGGCTAAGCCTTCGTTGAGCCAGGTCGGGACGGCGTTGCCGGCTGGGCCGGATTGGTCGTGCAGGAGGGCGTGCACGAATTCGTGTCGCAGCACGCGTGTGAGCCAGGCACGGTCTGCCAACGCGTTCTGCGCAGGAACCTGGATGCGTCCAAGCACAGGGTCGAAAAGCCCATCGGCCCACACCGGGCTGCCGGTCGCGCTTTGGAACGTGGACTTGGTGTGCAGGATGACGACGATGGACTTGGACGGAAAGTGCCAGAACTGTTGGCCGATCTCTCGATAGGCTTCTTCAAGAATCTCCAACACAGCGGCCCAGGTAGCTTGATCTGCTTCCCCGTCGAATTTCACGGTAAAGTGGGCACTGTCTCGGCTGGTGAGTCGCGCTTCGCTCTTCTCGGCTTGGCGGACTTTGGCCGTGACGGTTCGCAGATAGGATTGCACAGCGGGGTCTTTGCTTGCGCGGGCGGTGGCTTGATCGAGGTGGCGAGTCGCTTCGCCGAGCTGATCCCGGTCCTGTAAGAGATTGGCCAGCGCCAGATGGGGGAAGGGTTCGTTCGGAGCCAGGGCGACCAGATGTTCCAGAAAGTCTTGCGTCATGGCCGGATCGCGCATTTCCCAGTAGGCATGGGCGAGGTTCAGTTGGACGACAGGATTCTTGGGATTGAGCAACGCGGCTTGCTTGAAGGCCTTGATCGAGACAGCCGTCCCGCCATGCTTTTCCTGTTGAATGCCCAGATTGTTCCAGAGGACGGCCACATAGGAGCGCGTAGTGTTGTCGGTTGCGATGGCTGCCGGTAGATTGGCCAGTTCGGTTTCCGCTTCCTGGACGTTCCCTTTCTCGATGTCGTCGCGGATCGTTTCCAAGAGTTTGTGATGTGTCGTGTCCGGGACCACGCTGGGATCTATCAGGCGAGTCTGCTTAGTCTCCGGTTCCGCTGGGCCATCGCGATGCGGTTCTGGCGGCGAGTCCTGAGAGTCTTCCACGACGGCATTGGGCTGATCTGGTGGTGGCGTAGGCAGATAGATCGGTTTGAACCGGGCTTGATAGACGATGAATAGCCCGAGCAGGCAGGCGATGGGATACAAAATGTGAGAAATGTTGCGACGGTACATAAGGGCCCTCTTTGAATGAAAATCAGTGTAGCACCCTAAGGAAGCGCGACAAAGGGTTGTCAGCAAATTGAAAAGTGTAGGAGGCTTCTGGAAAAGTAGGTTGGCACGCTCGAACTTCGATGGCCTGCATGTGTGGCACAACAGGAGAGCACTCCCGCGGGAGGCTCAAAAAGGTCGTCCAGCAAGGCCGTAGCGAGTGAAGGGCCGAGGCGTACCCTCTGGGGTACGTTGAGGGCCTGAACAATGCGAGAACGACGCTGGCGGACTTTTTCAGCCTCCTGCTAAATGGGCTATCGAACTCGTTGAGGAGGGGCGGAGGCTGTGATACGATCCGCCACTGTGATACGGAGCTCTTCCGAGCCCACACCCCCTGAACAGTTTCAGCATTGGCTGGACCGAGTCGCGCGTCCGATCGAATTCGCGACTCGCGATGCCTTCGCACATCTCCCTGCCGTCAAAAACCTCAGTCACTTTGTCTCCTCACAGGTGATGCAGGCCCTGTCAGATCGCGTCTATCCACGAGCAATTGAAGCAGCCTTGCTCCAGCTGCGTGGGCTGTTTCTTGAAGACCCGCAGTTGCTCCCGGCAGAGGAGCAGCAGCGCCGGCTACAGGAAGCCACGGTTATTCTTGGGGTCTTGCGCGAGGCCATCCGTGATCCGGCCAAGGCGTGGGACGAACCGGAGCCAGTCGTGCTGCCTGAGCCTGTCATGAATAAAGCTCCATTGCGGCCATGGTGGGAGCAGCCCATCCGTTTCGTGAAGGGAGTCGGACCGAAGCGTACAGCGTTGCTCCAACGGTTTAGGATCGAGACGGTTGAGGATGCCTTTTGGACCCTGCCTTGGCGCTATGAGGATCGATCCGTCATGACCCCGATCGGGGAACTGGTGCCAGGTGTGCAGGCCTCGATTTGTGGCATGATCATCCGAAGCGAGGCCAAGAAGGCCCGCAGTCGCCGTCTCGCCATCCTCGATATTGTGGTGGAGGATTCAACCGGGCGTCTCCAGGCGGTGTTTTTTAATCAGCCATTCCTCGAGCAACTCTTCACCGTCGGGACGAGTGTCATGCTGACCGGACGCGTGGTAGCCGGCGCGCAGGGCTGGGTGGTGATGAAAATGGAGGTCACGCAGTACGAAGTATTAGGCACGGAAATCGAAGCGCGGTTGCACGTGGGGCGTATTGTTCCTGTGTACCACGAAACAAAGGGCTGGACATCCCGGCAGATGCGGGTGCTCATGAAAAGCTTGCTGGATGCCCATATTGCCGAGGCGCAGGAGGTGTTGCCGGTTTCGCTGCGTGCCCGCTACCGATTGATGCCCCTTCAACAAGCTATTCAAGAAGTGCATTTTCCTCAGCCCGGGACTGATGGGGGACAGCTCGATCGAGGTCTCACGCCGGCGCATCGGCGTTTGGCCTTCGAAGAACTGTTTGTCCTCCAACTCGCCTTGGCCTCGCGGCAACGAGTCATGAAGGAAGAGGTCAAGCAGGTGCTCTTCAATCCGAAGACGCCGCTCCTCGGCAAGCTGGATCGGGCGCTCCCCTTTCACTTAACCGCAGCGCAAGAGCGGGTGAAACGCGAGATTCTGTCAGACATGACGTCGCTCAAACCGATGAATCGCCTTGTGCAGGGCGATGTCGGGTCCGGCAAAACCATCGTGGCGGTGCAGGCAATGGTGCTGGCCTGTGGATCGAGCTACCAGGCAGCATTGATGGCGCCGACTGAAATTCTCGCTGAACAACATTATCGGACGATGAAGGGGTTCTTGGAACCGCTCGGGCTTTCCGTGGTGCTCGTGAGTGGTGGGGGCCATGCGGCGGTGCGCAAAATCGTCCGCGGGCAGGTGGCCTCCGGGACTGCGCAGGTCGTGATCGGGACCCATGCGGTCATTCAGCAAGGCGTCACCTTCGCGAAACTCGGCTTGGTGGTGGTGGATGAGCAACATCGATTCGGTGTCCTCCAACGGAAGACGCTCATGGAGAAGGGCTATAAGCCCGATGTGCTGGTGCTGACCGCGACGCCGATTCCACGCACGCTGGCCATGACAGTGTATGGGGATCTCGATGTCTCGGTGATCGATCAGATGCCGCCGGGACGAAAGCCGGTGCGGACGTTTCTTTTGAGCGACAGCCAGAAGGGGCGAGCCTATCAGATTCTGCGCGATGAACTGCAGAGCGGTCGTCAGGCCTATGTGGTCTATCCGCTCGTCGAAGAATCGGAGAAGACTGATCTGCAGGCGGCCATGCAAGGAGCAGAGCAACTGCAAGCGAACGAGTTGGCCGAGTTTCGCGTCGGGCTGTTGCACGGCCGGATGAAGTCGGACGAGAAAGAACGGGTCATGGCCTCGTATAAGAAGGGAGAGATCCAGGTATTGGTCGCGACGACAGTGGTGGAGGTCGGAGTCGATGTGCCCAATGCCACGGTCATGATGATCGAGCATGCCGAGCGGTTCGGACTGGCGCAGTTACACCAATTGCGCGGACGGGTCGGGCGAAGCGCACACCAGTCCTATTGTCTGCTGATGGCCTCGGGCGGGGTGTTGTTTCGATCGAAGAAGCCCAAAGAAGCCGGCGAACCGCCATCGGCAGCCAAGGAGCGGCTGGACGCGCTCGTGCGATCGACCGACGGTTTTGTTATTGCAGAAGAAGATCTCCGCATTCGCGGGCCTGGCGAGTTTTTCGGGTTCCGGCAGTGGGGCATGCCGGAGTTTCGCGCAGCGAACCTGGTGCGGGATGCCGAGTTGCTTCAACAGGCGCGGCAGGAGGCCTTCGCCCTGTTGAAGCAGGACCCGCATCTAAAGGCATCGGCGCATCGTGCCTTGCGAGAGACGATGTTGCGGCGGTGGGAATCGAAGTTGGATTTAGGATCAGTCAGCTAAGATTCGCGGGTCCTGTCGTCGACCAGCCCAACAGTCCTCGCCCCCGCCTGGTGTAGGAATGGAGGGGTGGCCCGTTAGTCTCCTTTGCTCGCGAAACGCGCGGCCTCCGAAGGCCCTCGTTGGACGCGCGCAGTCGGAGACCAATCGGGCCACCCTGTAACAGTAAGAGGAAAACTAAGGCGGTTGAGTTGGGCGACGCCACCCGCGCTCTTGAATTGACTGACCCCAAGGAGGGGGAGAAGTAGGAGAAAATGGGATTATTGCAACGGTTGAAACATGACTTGCAGGCGGGGTTTGCAACGTTGCGCCTTGGCACGGCACAGGTGGCGAACCGTGCGTTGGAAGAAACAGAATTGCTGCGGATTCGGCTCGAAATCCGCAAGCTCGACCAGCAGTTGGACGAGCGCTACCGGGATGTTGGCGAACGAGCGGTGAATCTTCGCGAGGGAGGCGAGCCGGTTGAGCGGGTCCTGTACGATGCGGAAATCGGACGACTCGTCAAAGAGATCCAAGAACTCAAAGACGCACGAGGGAAGTTTGAATCGGAGATGACGGAGGTTCGGAGCGACGTATGAAGGACTCGTCATGCATGATGCGTCTCGCCGGCGTGGATATCGGCACACTCACCTGCCGGTTGCTGATTGCCGATCTGCCGACTGGGGGGCAACTGAGAGAAGTACTATCTGAGCGACGAATCCTACGGCTGGGCGAAGGTGTCGATCGGACCAAGCAGCTGAGCGTTGTTGCGTTGGGTCGGGTGCTCCAGTGTCTCAAGGAGTGGCGGGAGATCATCGATGCCTTGCAGGTCGATGCGATGGCGGTTGTCGCGACGAGTGCCGTTCGTGATGCAGCGAACCGTGATGAGTTTCTCGATCGTGTGAAGCGCGAAGCAGGTCTCGAGGTCGAACTGCTCTCAGGAGAAGAAGAAGCCAGGCGAACGCTGTTGGGTATTCGCTCCGGCTTGCCCCCTAGTGTGAGCGACTTGCTAGCCATCGACATCGGCGGCGGCAGCACCGAGTTCATCCTGGATCGTCCGGGACAGCCACCAATCGTCAGGTCAATCGATGTCGGAGTCGTGCGTCTCTGCGAGCGTCTCTTACACCACGACCCTCCGACCGACGAGGAAGTGCGCCAAGCACGCGAATGGGTGGCGAGAGAAACGAAAGCAGCCGTTGCCGACATGGGCCACTATCACACAGCAACCTTTGTCGGCACAGCCGGAACCATCACCAGCCTCGCTGCCATGGCCCAGAAACTTCCCACCTACGAGCCAGCCAGAATTCATAACTACAGACTACAGCTCGACACCATTCAAGAACTCGAACTGATCCTCTTGAGCCGCATGAAAGCCAACCGAACCGGTCTACCTGGCCTAGAGAAAGGCCGCGAAGAAGTCATAGCTGCCGGCGCCATCCTCATTCGGACGATCATGGAGACAATGGAGATGCCAGGTGTACTCGTTAGCGATCTAGGGTTGCGGGAAGGGGTGCTGATTGATCTGGCGAAACGAATCACAGAGCGGTGAAGCCTTAGCCCTCAGTCTGGGCCGCTCAGTGGAGCCGGCGATTCAGACTAGTATGTGTGAGGACTAACGTGCTGGCGGGCGCTCCTGGTAGTCCCGCCGAAAGCAACATTGATTCAGCAGCTCGCGCAATTTCCTGTCCTCCGCATAGCCTGGGACTCGCGGGCAGTTTCTGCTGGCTTTGCCGAAATTATCCGGACCTCGAATTATGGCTAGACGATTTGCATCTTTCAAAGGAGCGTGGTGCTTCCAGAAATTCTTAGAGAAGGAATTTGGCACACGACTAGCGTTGAACGCTTTGAAGGCATCTTGGTCGCAGGCGGCATTCTGTCTGAACCACCGATCCCTGATAATGACAGATGGGGAACTGCTTGTGGGCCTAGTCTATACCCATTTGTTCTGAGAATAGGCAGCGTGAGCGTCTTCGATTTTTCAGGCTTTGATGAGGCTACCTACGATGAGAAGTATCCGTTCTCAATGTGGCGAACGTTTGTTCCGTGTTTTAGCAAATGGGATGAGGCGATCTGGATTGAACTGGATCGTTCAGCAATTATAGATAGTTTTGTCGACGGAAAGTCAGTTATTGAGCTTTGCAAACGACAAGGCGAGTTGGGGAGAAAAATAATGCCGATCATCGAGGCAGCTCACATCGGCCCAGTTCCGATTTCTGCGTTTCGTCGTATTTTCATGTTCAGCAAGCATGATCAAGAATTCAAACAAGTCCCAATGCCAAGCATCGATAGATAGCGAAACACTGGTCGTGTCAGGATCAAACGCTTCGCCTAACATCGCAGACGGGGGGATCGCCCAAAGCTGTACTTTGGGTTCCCGCACTACGCTCAGGGTTCTCTCACTTCTATGTTTGATCACCGAGGATGCGCGAATGGAAACAAAAACAAAACTTGTCTGGTTGAATTGGTCGCCGGGATTCTCGGCTGGGTCTGGATACTGGCCGCAGTAGCAGCGCTATATTTCTTGGTCGTGGCGATCTTCTCTAATAGCCCTTGGTCACGTTTCTTCTGGGCGTTCGGAATTGGCGCTGTTGCTAAGTGGCTTGCGAGTGGCTTTCCTAGCAAAACTAACGGGAAATGGCCTCTCGCGTGAAGAAGCGAGCAAGGAATGGTTTGATCGCTATATGGGGAAAAATATTTAACAAGAGAATGAACGGTGGACTTTCAGGGGCAGGTCTAGCAGTAGTACCTCTCGACTTCTGACCGAGCGATTCATTCCCGTGCTCTCCCCGTTACTCCCAAGTAAGGTGATCGGACTGTTCCCCACTGCGCACCGCCCTTGGTATGGAAATTTGATATTCTTGTGTGCGCGGTCGGCGAGCACAGGGAACGAATCAGGCTACCCTCAATCCCCCTACTTCTGCGAGTACCACCGATAGCCTTGGTTCTCCGAGAAGCTGGTTTTCGGGGCTCCGCCTGGCTTTTCCAATAACAAGACTTTGAAGTCGAGGAGGCCGAACCAGGCAGGATCTACCACGTCGTGGTAGTGGCAGCCGAGGAGTTTCGGGAGCATGTCGCCCAGGGCCTGTTGTAGTTCCTTCTCCGTGTAAGCACGCACGGGAAAGGGCTTGCTCATGGTTTGGCAGAATCGCTGAATGGTATAGGCCGCACCGGTGCAGAGTACCTTGGTGTCCGGTTTGATGGCGAGAAACTTGGGCAGCGAGAGATAGCGCTCTTGAAAGCCGAGCCAGCGCACGGCTTGGCGTAGATGGCTGTATTGGACTTCGTATTCAGTGTGGCCTGGCAGCTTGACCGGCGCCGGCCAGCCTTCCTCGACCCCGAATTCAGTGAGAAACGCCCTGCCGCCCGGCTTCAACACCCGCCACAGTTCCGCCACGAATCGAAAGGGGCCGAGGTTAAAGATGACGTCCTCCGGCAGATCCGTGCCCAGCGGCAGTCGCACGCGTCTGATCCAGTCCAAGGCTTCCTGATGCTGCGGCGTGTTGCCTGTTCCCTCTTGGAGTTCTTTCCTGGTCAATTTCACCGGCGTCATGTCGGCCATGTTCTCGTTGTCGATGACGAGGTCGACGGAGTTATCTTTGAATGGCAGCCATTCGCCGTTGGCGCGGGTGCCGATGCCGCCCCAGCCTCCGGCCTTGGCGCGAGTCACTTGTAGCTTGAGGAAGGGCTGCGTGATGTCGAGGGAGATGTAGCGGATGGTCTGCTTTTCAAACGGCAGAAGTTCCTTGCCCAACTCACGGGCAAGGTAGCCGAGTCCGCCACCCACTTCCACGATGACGCGGGGCTTGGGCGTGAACC
>Ga0315278_10001603_pt1 | contig 19954 bp, 13 predicted proteins | sample YL17G06_0_MG_FD_203880 | JGI IMG/M metagenome (GOLD analysis project Ga0315278, IMG submission 203880) | Sediment microbial communities from Yellowstone Lake, YNP, Wyoming, USA - YL17G06_0 | ecosystem: Environmental > Aquatic > Freshwater > Lake > Sediment | place: USA: Wyoming | collected... | reverse complement strand
CTTGCTCGCCCTCCGCCCCCACAAAATCACTCACTCACTCACTACCTTCTTACATCCGCACAGCCGCCACCCAGGCCGAAGTGGACACCGCCTACGCCGCCGCCGCGGCCGCCCAAAAAGAGTGGGCCCGCACGCCCCTGTGGAAGCGCGCGGAGTTGCTGCACAAGGCGGCGGCCATCATGCGTGAGCACGCCGCGCCCATGGCCGCCGCCCTCGTGGCCGAGGTCGCCAAGCCCGCCAAGGACGCGGCGACGGAGGTGGTGCGGTCGGCCGACCTCATCAGCTTCACGGCCGAGGAGGGCGTCCGCCGCCTGGCCGAGGGCCGCGCGCTCCTGGCCGATGCCTTCCCGGGCGCTGCCCGCTCCAAGATGAGCATCGAGACGCGCGTGCCCCTGGGCGTCGTCCTGTGCGTCCCGCCCTTCAACTACCCGGTCAACCTGGCGGTCTCCAAGCTGGGGCCCGCCCTGATTGCGGGCAACGGCGTCGTCCTCAAGCCACCCACCCAGGGCGCGGGCGCCTGCCTCCACATGGTCGCCTGCTTCGCGGCCGCCGGCTTCCCCGCCGGCCTCATCAACGCGGTCACGGGCCGGGGCGCCGAGATCGGGGACTACATGACCACGCACAAGGGCGTCAACGGCATCTCCTTCACGGGCGGCGACACGGGCATCGAGATCGCGAGGAAGGCGTCGATGGTCCCCCTGCAAATGGAGCTGGGCGGCAAGGACTGCGCGGTCGTGTGCGAGGATGCCGACCTCGACCTGGCGGCGGGCCACATCGTCAAGGGCGCGTTCAGCTACTCGGGCCAGCGGTGCACGGCTGTCAAGCTGGTGCTGGTCCTGGAGTCCGTCGCGGACGCGCTGGTGGCCAAGGTCGGCGAGAGGGTCGCCAAACTGGTGGTGGGCAAGCCCGAGGCCAATGCCGACATCACGGCCCTCGTCTCGCCCGCGTCCGCCGCGTTTGTGGAGGGCCTCGCCGCGGACGCGCTCGCCAAGGGCGCCGTCCCCGTCGCCGGCCTCACCCTGAAGCGAGAGGGCAACCTGGTCCACCCCCTGGTGCTGGACCACGTGACGGCCGACATGCGCCTCGCCTGGGAGGAACCGTTCGGGCCCGTCCTGCCGATCGTCCGGGTCAAGACGGTCGAGGAGGCGGTGGCCCACGTGAACGCCTCCCGCCTCGCGCTCCAGGGCTGCGTGTTCACGACCTCGATCGACCGGGCCCTTTCAATTGCGGACGCCATGTCCACTGGGACCGTGCAGATCAATGGCGCGCCCGCCCGCGGCCCCGACCACTTCCTCTTCTGCGGGTTCCGCGACTCTGGCCTGTCGTCCCAGGGGGTCGGTCCATCCATTGAGTTTATGACGAAACAAAAGTCGGTCGTCATCAACCTGCCGACGGCGTCGTACGCGACGGGCTAAGCGTTGCGGGGGTTCCATTTATCTCTTTTATTGGTCGACGGGCTACAAGCGTTGGCGGGGGGTCCTTTTTTTCTTTCTTTCATTCAGGTGGGGTCGACGAGGGTTTTGTTATGAAGCACAAACAACAACATTTTTATTTTTTCACATCATCATTCTCCGCTCCTCCCCACTGCCTCCCGGACCGCCGCCGCCAGGTCTTCCAGCCCGATGCCCGCCCGCCCGGACGTGCCCACCACCGCAACACACCCGGGTGGAGCCGCGTCCCTCAGCTCTGACACCGCCCGCGCCCCGCCATCCGGGCACGCGTCCACCTTGTTGGCAGCGACCACAGTCGGGCGGGCAGGGAGGGCCGAGTCATACGCGCCCAGCTCGGCTACTAGGCCCGCCAACGCGCCCACAGGGCACACCGGCGTGCCCGTCGCGCTCAGCGCCGACACGTCGATCACCAGCACCAGGGCCGCGCACCGGGAGACGTGGCGTAGGAAGTCGTGGCCCAGGCCGACCCCGCCCGCCGCGCCGGGGAGGAGGCCGGGCACGTCCGCCAGCGTCAAGGGAGGTGTGGCTGCGGCTGCGGCTTCCGCGGCGGCGGCGGCAATGAAGGAGGTCGGCGGTGGTGCCTTCACTGTGCCTCCATCCCCGCCCGCCTCTCGCAGGACGCCCAGGTGCGGGCGGGTGGTGGTGAACGGGTAGGCCCCGACCCGGGGGCGCGCGCCGCTCAGCGCGCGTAGCAGGGTGGACTTGCCCGCGTTGGGCGGGCCGACCAGGCCCGCGTCGGCCAGGGAGCGCAGCTCCAAGCGCAGGCTGGCGCTGCCACCGAGCGAGCCGGCCAGGGCAGCCCCGCCCACCGCGGCGGCGTCGCTGGGCGTGGCGGCCGCGACTGCCCGCCGGCGCGCACGCTCAACCGATTTGGGGAGGGCCGCATTGCCCGTCCCGCCCAGGCCGCCCGGGGCGGCGATGTAGCGAGATCCCGGCGTGGCCAGGTCGGCGACCAGGCGGATGCCGATCAGGGATGGGGAGGGTGTTTTATGGGTGGCCGCCGTCTCGTCCTCACCACGCCACCACCCATCATCATCCTCGTCCAGCCCACCCACCAGCGCAGCTGTCGGGCTGCGCCCGCCGCCGTCCAGCTCGTACACGACCGTGCCGGGCGGCACCCCCACCACACAGTCCGCCCCACGGGGACCATGCATCTTTTGTGGCCCCCCTGCCCGGCCCGGTCCCGCCCGCTGGAAAGGGCGGATGCCGCGCAGGGACTTGAGGCTGGAGGAGAGAAATGAGAGGGGTGAATGATGTGAAGAGTAGGTGGTTGGAACCCGGCGGCGATCCCTTTCTCGTTTCCACTACCCCCTTCCACTACTTACCCGGCCACGGCTTCGATGATGACGTCCCCGCCGCGCCCACCATTCCCACCATCGGGCGGCCCAAACTTGCCGGACGCTTTGGACCGCCAAAAGGCAGCGCACCCGGCGCCCCCGCTCCCACCGACCGCCGTGCAGTGGACCCGGTCCACGAACGCCAGGCGCCGGCCCGACCCGCGCACATCATCTGAGCGTGACGTGTCCTCATTGGAGGTGGTCGGGTCGACCGGGTCGGCGGCGGAGGAAGAGAAGGCGGACGCCGTCCAGCAGGGCCTCAGCGGTTTGGCCAGGTCGGCCGCGGCGTCGGAGATGAGGTGGTGTGGTCGCCAGCTCAGGGTGGCCCAGGCTGAGACGCCCAATCGGCGAGTAGTCATGGAGAGAAAGGCTGCGTGTTCTGAGAGGTGTGCTTGAATCAGGCAGGAAACGGCCGCGCGGGTGTCGTGGCGTGAAATGAGAGACGAATGGTGCAAAATGTGTTTTCACAAAACACAAAAAGGACACAAAAGAAACAAAAACACGACGCGTGCCCACACACGGGCGCGCCCACACACGCACCGCTCCACTAGTCCTGACCAGCACCGACAGTTTCACACGCCCAGTACAACTGAAACTAGACTTCACGGCTTTGATGGTCGCACCCTCTCAACGCAGTGGCGGGCGAGCTTCCAAGCCGCCGCCGGCTAGTAGCCCGCATGCGGGCCGCAAGGGCAGGGAGCCCGGCGGCCGCCGTGGTGGGCCTGCCCGCCATGATGACCGGGATGACCGTCCCCCTTGCCCTGTGTCTAAAAAAGTGAAGATACCGGTGCCCGTGGACGTGGGCAAACGGGCGCGGCTGGTGGTTGCTGCGCCGGACGGCGGCGCCGACGCTCCAGCCGATGGGACGGCCGTCATCGAGTTTGGGTGGGCGGACGAGGCTAAAGGAGGCACGGGCGTTGCCTCTGGCGGCCGCCGTGCCAAGGCCGAGCGGGAAAGGAAAAAGAAGCTCAAGCCGGGGTCATTTGGTAAGGGAGACGGAGAGGAGAGAGCGGGTGGTCGGCTGCTCGCGCTCGCGCGCGCCTTCTTCTCGAACCCGCTCGCTCATTCATTTCAACCCCACCCTTCTCGAACGCAGAAACGATGGGCCTCTCCCCCGCCATCGTCCGGGGCATCAAGCGCAAAGGCTACCGCTTGCCCACACCCATCCAACGGCGGGCCACCCCGCTCATCCTGGCCGGCCACGACGTGGTCGGCATGGCCCGCACGGGGTCGGGCAAGACGGCCGCGTTTGCCATCCCGCTGCTCAACCGCCTGCAAGCCCACTCGCTGCGGGCGGGCGCCCGGGGCCTCATTCTCTCGCCCACCCGGGAACTGGCCCTGCAGACGCACCGGGTCATTCGCGAGCTGGGGCGGTACACCGACCTGCGCGTGGCGGCCCTGGTGGGCGGGGACGCCCTGGACGCCCAGTTTGCTGAGCTGGCCTCCAACCCAGACATCCTGGTGGCCACGCCCGGCCGCCTGCTCCACATGCTGTCCGAGGTGGCCGGGCTCTCGTTGAAAGCCGTCCAGCTGGTGGTGTTTGATGAGGCGGACCGCCTGTTTGAGATGGGCTTCGCGGCCCAGCTGCGGGCGTTGCTGGGCGCACTGCCGCCCGACCGGCAGGCCCTCCTGTTTTCGGCCACCCTGCCCGCCGCCCTCGCCGAGTTTGCGGGGGCCGGCCTGAAAGACCCGGAGTTCGTGCGCCTGGACGCAGACGCCAAGCTATCGCCCGACCTGTCGACCGCCTTCTTCACGGTGCGGGATGAGGACCGGCCCGCCGCCCTGGCCTGGCTGGTGCGGGAGGTCCTCCCCCGCCGCGCGCCGACCGCCGTCTTTTGTTCCACCCGCCACCACGTCGAGTTTGTGGCGGCCCTGCTCGCCGCGACCGGGTCGGTGGACATGGATGACGTCACAGGCTACCCCCGCATCGCCGCCGTCCACGGCTCCATGGACCAGGCTGCCCGCACGATCGCGGTCGGCCGATTCCGGGCGGGACGGGCGGACGTGCTGGTCGTCACCGACGTCGCCGCCCGGGGGCTGGATCTGCCCCACTTGGACGCCGTCATCAACTACGATTTCCCGCCCAAGCCCAAACTGTTTGTCCACCGGGCGGGGCGGGCGGCCCGGGCGGGGCGGGCCGGCAGTGCCTGGTCGCTCGCCTCCCGGGATGAGGTCGGGTATGTGCTGGACCTCCACCTATTCCTGGGCCGGCCCCTGGCCGTCGCGCCGCCCGCCCCGCTGGGCCTGGCCGCGGCGGGGGCTGCCGGCGCCGACGCGGGCGGGGCCACCCTGCTGGGCGCCGTCCCCCAGTCCGCCCTGGACACGGAGGCCGAACAGATCCGGGCGTTGATGGCGAACCGAGGGGACCTGACCTCGCTCGCTGCGTCGGCCGACAACGCGGGCCGCCTCTACCGCCGCACCCGCCCACCCTGCGCGTCCGAATCGGCGGCCCGGGCCAAGGCGCTGGGCCAGCCGGGCCCGCACCCCATGCTGGCGGCGGCGATGCCTGAGGGCGCGGCCGCGGCGGTGGCCGACGCGCGCACGGGCGGCCACGCGGCAGGCGCGGCTGCGGACATCACGGCTGCCCTGCGCGCCTACCGCCCGTCCGCCACCGTCCTGGAGGCCAGCGTCGCGCCCTCCGCGGCCGCCGCTCGGGCGGGCCAGGGCGCGGGCGCGTCCGCGGGCGTCGTGTTTGCGGCGGGCGGCACGACGGGCGACGCCCGCACGGCGGACGTGATGAGGGCAAAGCGCAAGGCCCACTCGGCCGCGATCGCGGGGACTCGGGCGGGCGCCGTGAACGACGCCGCCATCGATGCGGCCCGGGCGCGCGGGCCCAGTGCCGCAACCGTATCTGCCCTGGACGCACCCACCGCGGCCGCCCGCCTGGAGGCCGCCCGCCGCGCCGCCCAACTGGCGGCGGAGGTCGGGGACGGCGACTTTGCGGGTGGCGCAGAGGACGGGGCGGGGCCGCTCCGGTTCCGGGAGGCCGGCTTCTTCGTGCCGACCGTAAAAGCCGACGCCGCCGCAGAGGCCGGGTTCAGTGTCGGCGGCGGGGGTGAGGCTGGCGGCCTGGGCGGCAATGCCCTGCTCGGCGGCGCGGTCCTGGACTTGATGGCGGACGATGAGGCCGGCATGGCTGCCGGCGCGCGGTCGGGCTCCAAGCGGTGGCACTGGGACGCCAAGGCCCGCAAGTACGTGCGCCTGCAGGCGGACGAGTCGGTGCGGGCTGGCAAGCGGGTCCGGGCGGGCGGGGCGTCCGCCCTGGCGACGCCCGGGTCGGCCGGGTCCAAGAAACGGCGGGCCGAGTCGGGGGCGGCCTATGAGAAATGGGCGAGGGCGACGCGCCTGCGTGTGGCCGCCACGGGTGAGGCGGAGGGCGAGGCGGCCGGCCGCCTGGCCTCCTCCGACCTGGCCGGCCGGTTCAAGAAGGGCGGGCGTGGGTGGGTCAACCCGGCGTCGTCCAAGCACAAGAAAGCGTCCGATTTCGGGGAGCGCAAGGGCGGTGGCCGCGGCCCGCGCGATGAGGTTAAGTCCGCGGACCAGATGCGGGCCGACCGGCGGCGCATTGAAAAGGAGCGCGACCGGGCAGCTCAGCGTGGGGGTGGTAGCAATGTCCGGGGTGGGCGTGGAGGCGGTGGGCGTGGAGGCGGTGGGCGTGGAGGTGGCGGGCGTGGTGGTGGCGGGCGTGGCGGTGGTGGCCGCGGTGGAGGCCGCGGCAACAGCCGGGGCGGCAGTGGCCGGGGCCGGGGCAGGTAAAACAAAACGCCTTTCCTTCTCTACACACTCCACACTACCGTTTCTTCATAGCCCGCCGCTGGGGTGGCGGCAGCGCCGGCACAGGCAGTAGCGTCCCGCCAGCCCCATCCCCGCCCCCGCCCGCCGCGATCCGCGCGCCCGCGTCCAAAGCCATCATCAGGTCGCGCACCTGTTCACGCAGGTCGGCGAGCTCCGTCCCGGCCTCTGCGAGTTTGGCCCTCAGCTCCGCCGCCGTGCGGAGTAGGGCATCATTCAGCGCACGCAGCTCGTCACGCTCTTTGGACGTGGTGTCGGCCCGGCGGGAGGTGTCGCTAAGGCGCCTCTCCAGGCTCGCTGCTTTGTCCCGAGCTGCTGTGGACCGTGCTTTCTCTTCCGCGGCCCTGGACGACGCGGCAGCCGCTGCACCCTTCGCTACCGCCGCTGCCTCCTCCGCCGCCTCTGCCCGCGCCGTCGCGGCTGCCGTCCCCGCCTCCGCCGTCGCCAGGCTGCCCTCAAAGTACGCGCGCTGGGCGTCCAGCTGGCTGACCAGCAGGTGCGAGAACTGGGCAGCCATCGCGTCAGCCTTTGATTCCAGTATGGCTTCCGCCGTGTCGGCGTCCAGGGCGGGCTCAAGGGAGGGCGATTGGTCGTGACCGCCGCCACCCGGGCAGCAGATATCGTCGTCAGGAGCGGAGCGGGAGGTGGCAGCCCCGGCGGCGGCGGCGGTGGCGGTGGCGGCACGCCCCGACGACCCGGAAGGCCCCCCCCCCACACCTCCCCCCCCCCACCCACGCGCCGGCCCGCCTCCACCGCCTCCACCGCCTCCACCGCCGCGTTGTGACACCTCCACCAGTTTCCCATCCGCGGCGGACGACTGGATGAGGCGGTGGACGTACCCGTCGGCCGCGTAGTCCCACACGCGCTGGGACTCGAGCTCCAGGGCATATGTGTGGCAGGTCTCGTGGAAGTGGCCAGCCGCGTGGCCCGCCCGGTACCGCCCGCACCCGACGTGGCCGCACAGCAGGCAAATCCACAGGTCGGCCCGCGACCCGCAGGCCGCGCACCGGGTGGAGCTGGCGCTGCCGGACGTGCAGTGGCGGCAGACGGGGCAGGACGCGCCCGCCCAGCGCTGCATGCACGAGGAATGGAAGACGTGGCCGCACACGGTCGTCAGCGTCCCGCCGCCCGTGATGTGGTCGTCCAGGCGTTCCAGGCAGACTGGGCAGGCGGGCAGCTCAGTCTGGCCCGGGGGCGGAGCGGCGGTGAGGTCGGCGGCCGCCGCCGCTGCCGCAGCAGGTGTTGTTTCCCCACCACCACCATTCCGCCCGAGAAATTCGACGGAGCGGACGGGCAGGAGGCGGCAGACGGTTCCAGGTTCTAAGGCGGTGAAGGGGAGGCCCTGGTAGGTGGTGTAGAAGGTGGCCGCCTCGGCCGGGCTGGCGAAGCGGAGTAGGGCCAGCGTCGGGGCGTGCTCGCTCTCTTCAGACAGCGGGGTCAAGGGTGGAGGTGGCCCACCGCCGGCGTGCGGCGGCGGCGGTGGCGGCGGCACCGGCGCCGCCTCTACCCGCCGCCGCACCAGGCGAAGCTCGCGCACATGCGCCAGGTGGTCCCCCAAGAAAGCGCACAGGTCGGACACCGCCATGGCCGGCGGGACGGCCAGGATGGCGAGCATGTCGCATGTGGACGGCTGGAAAAGAAATGATATGATCAGGAAAGGAAAGGGGGCGCACACCCCACCGCCCCGCACGCGTCTACTTGCTTACCTCATAGGGCTCATCCCCGCCTCCACCGGTCTCGGCCTGTTCCCGGGTGGGCACCCTGCGGAAGAGGTGGACGACGCCTTCGTGGTGGCCCACCGTGAAAGGGAGCGAGGTGGTCGGGTCGGTGGTGGCGGGCGCGGCTGCCGCTGCTGCTGCCCCACCGGCAGCGGTGTCCGCGTTGGAGACGGCAATGCGGATGTTGAACATCCTGTTGTCTGGGCACAGGGTGTGCGCGCGTGTGCGTGTGCGCCTCGTGGCTCTCACGGCGAGCGACGCATCTCTCTCTCTAAGAGCTGAATGAGGGAGAAAAGGAACAAGAACACTCTTTGGTCCCCATTATCACTTTCCGCCTGACCCACACCCTTTTCCCGCCACCCGAACCCACACTCCCGCACACGCACACCATGCAGATCTTCGTCAAGACTCTGACGGGCAAGACCATCACCCTGGAGGTGGAGTCGGTGAGTCGAAGAAGGCTGGTGGGAGAGCAGGGAAAACAGCGCCGCGCGGTTCAAGCGGCACGTGCGCTGTCCCGCGTGCCCCGCCCAGGGCCACGCCAGCCCACGCTGCCCACCCGACCACCACCCTGGTGGACGTGCCATGCCCTCCCCGACCCTTCCAATTCGTGAACGTGGACTTTGCCGGACTGGAAGGCCCCCGCTGGGGCGGTCGATGGGAGCAACGCTCGAAACGTGGCGCGCCCTCCCACCTCTCGCTCTCCCCTCGGGCGCACCCGCCCCTCGGCGGCCGCCGCGCACCCGCTCCCAGGCCCCTCGGGTCGACCCTCTGCTCTCTGTGTGGGTGGGTGGAGGCAGGGTGCGCGTCCCCCCCCCCCCGGAGAGAGCAAGAGAGCCCCTGTGGGAGCATTCGAGGACAGCGCGGCAAGTGAGGTGTCTGGCGCGCCCCATCGGCGCACGCGCTGCACGCGCACACACGCGCTCCTCACCAAACCCGTCGTGGGACTTGGCTTGAAGTACCCGCTTATCGCACCCCGGGGGTGTGAGGTGTGGAAGGAGGGCGGCCAGGCAGCGCACGGGCGCGTGCCCTATTGCGCTCGCGTCCGTTCTTTTTTGCTTTCCCCCCCCCCCTCGGTCTTCTTCTTCCGACGTGTCTCTCTCGGCGCGTTCGCTCACGCGCACTCCTCTCCCTGACCTCACGCGCAGTCGGACACCATTGAGAATGTCAAGTCCAAGATTCAGGTGCGTTTGGAGAGGTGACGGCCCGACGAGAGAGCGGGATTTTCCAGGGGCTCCCCCATCGGCGCGCGGAAGGAAATGGGGCGCGCTGGCTGACGAAGGGTGTCCCTCGCCGCGACCATCGCCTCCCGCCTCCGCTCCACCTTTGCCCGCGCGGATGCGGGGCGTGGGTCCCTTTAGCCCTGCAGGCACGTGGCGGGTGCTTAAAGCCACCCGCGCGCGCCGGGCGAGAGGTGCGGACGGCCAGGGTGGACGGCCCGGCGTTTTTTTGACCCCTCAACCTGCCCCTCCACCTACCCATCAACGACTTCTCATCTCTCCCCCGTCTCTCGCTTCTCTTCTCTCCACAGGACAAGGAGGGCATCCCCCCCGACCAGCAGCGCCTGATCTTTGCGGGCAAGCAGCTGGAGGACGGCCGCACCCTGGCGGACTACAACATCCAGAAGGAGTCCACCCTGCACCTGGTGTTGCGCCTGCGCGGCGGCATGCAGATCTTCGTCAAGACGCTGACGGGCAAGACCATCACGCTGGAGGTCGAGTCATCCGACACGATCGAGAACGTCAAGTCCAAGATCCAGGACAAGGAGGGCATCCCTCCCGACCAGCAGCGTCTGATCTTTGCGGGCAAGCAGCTGGAGGACGGCCGCACCCTGGCGGACTACAACATCCAGAAGGAGTCCACCCTGCACCTGGTGCTGCGCCTGCGGGGCGGCGAATGAATGGAGAGTGTGTTTTTCTTCCCTATGCCCTGTTTTTTTTTCTCGAGCCGCGGCGCGCGTGGGTGTGGCGAGGGTGATCCTACCGTATCCTCAGGCTAGCACCTTGGCACGGTGTGCGCGTCCCCATACCGCGCGGCGCGCGCGCGCTGGTGCGGTACCGCTCTATGTATTTTGAGCGAGAGGATGGAGGCGCGCGTGCGCGCGCACACGCACGCTGGCTTCATTGATGGTAGGGAGGGTCGGCTCTTTTTCCGTCCTCGCTCCTCTCTCCCTGGGGTCGCGCGCGCGCTCTTGTGTGTGTGTGTGTGTGTGTGTGTGTGTGTGTGTGTGTGTGTGTGTATGCGTAAATTCAAAGAGCATCGCATCGGGCCTTCCAGAACTTCTACACGTTCTCATTCTTCTTCCTCAACCTGGCCGCAAAGGCGCCGTCAGCGCCGTGGTGGTGGGGCAGGACCTCCAAAAACCGGCCGTCGCCGGACAGCAGGTCGGCCGGCAGCCCCGCCTCCACCACAGGCACAGGCTCCACTGTGAATGCCGCACCAGCGGGCCGCCTTAAGAAGGCGTCCACGCGCTCCGCGTTCTCCTCGGGCTCCAGCGAACAGGTGGAGTACACGAGCAGCCCGCCCGGGCGGACCCAGGCGGCCGCGCCATCCAAGAGCCCGTCCTGGAGGGCGACCAGCTCCGCTAGGTCGGCCGGCGTCCGCTGCCAGCGCAGGTCGGCCCGCTTGGCGAGCACGCCCGTGCCTGAACAGGGTGCGTCCAGGAGGACCCGGTCAAAGAGCGGCGTGGCGGGCGAGGCGGGGCCGGCCGTCCCGTCACCGCTCTCGATCGTCAAGAATGACCACCGGTCGGGGCCGTCTCCGCCGTAAAAGCCTTGGGCCCGGGCTGCCGCTTCCAGAGGGCGCAGACGAGATGCAGACAAATCCCGGGCCACCAGCCTCCCCTTCCCACCCATCCGGGCGGCCGCGTACAGGGCCTTGCCCCCCGGCGCGGCCGCGACGTCCAGCACCGCTTCCCCTGGCTGCGGGTCGAGGCCGACCGCAACCACCAGGCCTGCCGCCTCATCCTGGACCTGGGCGGTGCCCGCGGCGACGGGGCCGCCCAGGGCGAGGGCGGTGCTCAAGCCTGCTGTCACACGCACGAATTCGGATGGTAAAAATCGGCCAGGCTCCGTGGTCGCGCCCGCCGCGGCGAGCTCTGCCGCGAGGCCGGCCGCGTTGTTCCCACCGCCCACCACCCGCAGGCAGTGGCCCGGGCGGGCGTTGTTCCAGGCCAACAGGTCGGCCGTCTCCTCAGGCCCGAAACGGTCCAGCCAGCGCTTAACCATCCAGTCCGGGTGCGACGTGGAGACGGCCAGCGCCCGCAGGCGCTGGCGGGCGAGGCTGGATGGCGGCTTTGATGAGGCCGTTGCCGGCTGCGTGTCCAGCCCTGCCATCGCGTCAGGCAGGCCGCCCGTGGCGTGCAGGTCCGCCGCCCGCCGCAGGACGGCGTTGACCAGGGAGGCCGCGCCCTCATTGGCCGCCGCCCGGGCCAGGTCGACGTGGGCGGACAGGGCGTGGGGTGGGGTCGCCAGGTCGGTCAGCTCGTAGAGGCCTAGGAGGATGGATGGATGTTTTTTTTTTTGTTAGGGCTGGCTAGGGAAATGCCGCCCGCGCTTCATCGCCCCGTCTCTCTTTCCTCCTCTCTCTTACCAAGCCTTAGGATCTGGCGTATGATGGGGTCCACGTCCGACATAGACCGCCCGGACAGGGTGGAAGCCACGAAATCCAGGCGCCGCCGCCAGCGGGTGGTTCCGGCCACCAGTTCAGTCGTGCGGCGGCGGGCAGCGGCCGAATGCGCGCTGCTTTCTCCTTCCACCACGGCGACAAAAGCATCCTCCTCACCGCCGCCACCCTGAGCTCGGTCTAGGAGGCCCACGTAGGCACCTCCCTCGATGCGCAGGAGCTGGGAAGGAGAATAGAGGGAGGGCGGGGTGAGTGTGTGTGGGGCTAGGTGGTGCGCCACCAACCCCTCTCCTGCGCCCACGCCCCCTCTTACCTGTTCCACCGCGGCGGACCGGGCGTCGGGGGGCGGGCGATTGGACTTCCAGGGGCCTTTGGCAGAGGGGCGGCGGGGTAGTGGGGGTGGCGCACCGGGAGGGCCACCGCCACCCGCTGCGGCCCGGGGGGGCTGGAGGCGGAGCATTTTGGATGGACAGAATGGGGAGAGAGGGAGGTTACAATCTTTTTCTCACTCATGTCCGCCCCACCTCTCCTGGACCCGGTGTCCGCGGGCGCCGCCTGGCGGGCATCCTCCCTGGCCGACCTGCGGGCCTGGGCCCAGGCCGTGGGGCTGCTGGACGACCCAGAGGTGGGCGCCCTGCTGGGCGCCGCGGCCGACGCGGGCACGGACCTGGACGCGCTCGCGGTCTCCCAGGCGGCCGACCCGGCGTCCGCGCCCTGGTGGGCGGACGGCGAGTATGATGGGAGGCGGGCGGAGGCCTCCAATGATGCGGGCGTGGAGGCGTTGAAGATCGGCCACCTGGGTGATGCACTGGCTGCGTTCACGGAGGCGGTCCGCCTCGCGCCGGGGCGGCCCGTCTTTTCGGCCAACCGGGCGGCGGCCGCGGTGCGGGCAGCGGACGAGGAAGAGGGGCGTAACGCGCCACGGCCTGCCGTGCTTGCCCTCCTGAACACCGCTTTTGAGGCTGCTCAGCACGCAGCCCGTCTCGACCCGACCTACGCTAAGGCCCACGCCCGGGCGGCGGGCGCGCTGGAGCGGTTGGGGCGGCCAGCCGAAGCCGCCGAGGCGTGGGCACGGGCGGGGATCGTGGGGCGAGCAGCAGCAGCGCATGCTGCCGCGGCGACCGCGCCCTCACCTCCTCCACCACCAGACCGCTCGATTCTGGCCTCTACCCCACCGCCACCTTTGGAGGACGCGGCAGCCTTGTTGGCGGCAGCGGACGCGGCGGCAGCGGGCGACCCTGCTGGCAACACCACCACCCTGAAAATCGCGCGGGCAGAAGCCCTGTTGCTGGTGGGCAGGCCGGGCGATGTGCGCGGGGCTGTGGCTGGTCTGGCCGCGGGCTCCCCCGAACGGCTGTATTTGGAGGCGGAGGCAGCGTGGAGGGGTGGGGCGGAGGACCTGGGCGGCGTGGCGGCTTCCCTGGGCGGCTTCCCTGGGCGGGCTGGAGAGTTGGGGGCGTGGCTGAGGACGCACCTGGGACCGGCCGGGGCCGCTGTTGAGGCTGAGGCTGCCGCGGGCAACGAAGACGGCTGCGCATCCGCCCTGGGCCGACTCGCGGTCGTCGCCGTCGGGCCGCCGGGCGACCCGGCCCTCTTTGCCCGGGTCGCCCCAGGCCTGGCCGCCCGCCTGCACGCTCTTGCTGCCCGTTCCGCCACTTCACCCTCCGCCGCCTTGGCATCCGCGGATGCCGCGTTGGCTGCTGTAGGCGACGACCCAGCCGCCCTGTGGGAGCGTGCCCGGGCCCTGGCCAGGCGGCAGGGGCGCGGCGACGCCGCGGGCGCGTGCGACACCCTGCGCTGCCTGGCAGTGGTCGCGCCGGGCTGGCCGGGCCTGGGCGCCGCGACCGCGTCCGCCGCGCGCTGGTGTTTGGAGGGGGTCAATGACAAAGAGAGCAGCGACGAGGAGGAGGAAGAAGAGCGTGCTGCTGCTGGCGGCAGGCCCGCAGCAGCAAACGCCCCCACCGCCGGCCCGGCAGGTGCGTATGCGGCCCTCGGCCTCCAACCCGGCGCGCCCCGGGCCGCCGTGCGGGCCGCCTTTGCGGCCGCCGCCCGCCGCACGCACCCGGACAAAGGTGGCAGTGGCTGCACAACCGCGTTCTTGGCTGCCCGGGCCGCGTATGAAGCCATTTTTGTGTCAGAGGAGCGTGCGTAAGTGTGAATGATGTGAGCCAAAACAACCAACCTTGAGAGCGTAGGTAGAGAAAAATCAACAATCGCGCCTACCTCTCTACTCTAACCCCTCATCACGCGCCGTGCCGTCCCCACCTCGGTCGCGTTCACCTTGGCCGCAAAGCGGAGCGAGCACAGCGTCTCCCCAGCCTGGGCCACGCCCATAGAGGCCGCGACCACAAACAGCACCTTGGCCCCGCCGCCCAGGTGTGGCGCGAGTAGCCACGTCAGCTTGGAGTTGCGATAGGGAATGTGGGTGGGGATAGTGGTGGTGGAGGAAGAGGCGGCGGGTGGCGCCTGGCCACCTCCGCCACCCAGGGCAGCAATCACGTCGCCCAGCGCGGCCAGGCTCTTGTTGATCGCCTGCGTCTCCTTGAGGCGGTCCGCATTGCCCGCCGCGCCCGACCGTTTCAGCCGTTCCGACCCCGCCAGATCAACCAGGTTCAGGCCGCCGTAGAGGGTGGAGCCGGTCGCGCCATTCACGCCGCGCACGTCGAGCAGGATCACTGCGTGTGAGCGGGAGGAGGCGGCGTTGGCGTCCGTCGACCCGACCGCGCGCGCAGTGGTGGCCTTGGCAACCAGGGCTTCCACGGCCGCCCTGTCACCGCAATCCACGGACGCGGCATGAGCGATGGTGGTCGACCCGTCCGCATCGTGGGAAACAGCATGCTTCTTGCCGGGCGGCAAGGCGCCGCCCAGCAGGCAGAGCACGTCCTCGCAATACACCTCAACCGCCCGCCCGGTGATCGTGAATGCCCACCCCTGGCCCTCCAGGGCCGCCGTCGCGTCAAACAGGCGGTCAATGGCCCGCGGGATCAGGCCCGGCTGGTCGGGCGTGCCCAGCATGGTGTGCGTCTTGCCCGTGCCTGTTGGACCGTACGCGAGGACACACGCTTTGTAGCCGTCCAACACCGACTGGACCAGCGGCTCCACCTCCGCCCACACCTCGGCCTGCGACGCGGCCGGCCCAAACACCCGGTCAAAGGTGAAGGCGTGGGTGGCAGGCACCGAGGAGGAGGAGGAGGGTGGCAGGAGGGTGAGTTCCAGGCCTCGCCCGGCCGTGTCGCCCGACCCGGCCTCGCGCACGGCCGGCGCGCCTGGTGAAAGAGTCGTCGCCTCACCCACGCCCGGCGGGCGCAGCCGGCAAAAGACACGGATGTTCCCTCGCAGCTCCTGAATCGTGTTGTGCATGGCCTTGCGGGTCACCTCGGCGACCGCCAGCTCGGCAGCAGCGGACGCGAGGTCCGCCTCAAAGGCGGACACCTTGGCGCCCAGCGCCTCCAGGTCGGCGCCCCGGGCATCCGCCAAAGCCGCCGCTGCCCGGTGGGCTGCCTGGGCGATGGCCAGCTGGTCGGCGAGCCCCCCCGAGACAGACGCACCCGCCGCCGCCGCCCGCTCCACCGCCGCGCCCGCGGCGGCGGCCTCGCCTTCCAGGCGCGCCTGCGCGGACGCGGCTTCGTCCCGGGCGGCCGCAGCGGACGCCAGCGCTGCATCCCGTTCCGTGACCAGGGCGGCCAGCTCACCTTTCAGGCGAGCCGCCTCGAGCGCCAGGGCCGCCTTGTCCTCGTGAAGGGCCGCCGCCGCCGCGCCCGCGGCCGCCAAGTCGGCGGCCACCTTGAGGTTGAGGTCCTGGAGGCCTGCGCTGTAGGCCTGGGCGGCGGCCAGGGCCGCGCCACCCGCGGCCGCCCGGGCACCCGCTTCGGCGGCGATAGCCTTGGCGTCAGCGAGCGCATCCCGCAGGCGAGCCGCCTCGGCTTCGGCGGTGGCCGCACGGGCAGAGGACGCGTCTGCTTGGGCGGTGGCGGCGGCTGCGACGCCTTCCGCCGCGGCCGCGGCCGACCGGGAACTTTCGAGCGCGGCCGCCCCGCTCTCCAGCCGGTCCTCCAGGGTGGCAACCTTGCGGGCGGCGTCAGCGTCAGCGGCCGCAACCCGCGCTGCGGCAGCCTCAGTCGCGGCCGCCATTTTGGTGTCGGCCTCCGCCGCTGCTGCCACGGCCGCCGCGGCTGCTGCCGCGGCCGCCGCGGCCGCGCCCGCCCGCGCCTCCGCCAGGCCTTCCGTCACTGCGGCCTCCGCTTCCGTAATAGCGGTGTCAGCGTCGGCCCGGGCAGTGGCGGACGCGGCTTCGGCGGCCGCCAGGCGCGCTTCCAGGCCAGCCCGGATACTGGCCGCGTCCTCCACGGCCGCCTCCGCTGCTTCCGCTCGGGCGCGCAAGGCAGCGCCCTCCGACGCGGCAGCTTCCGAAGCCACAGCGGTCTCAGAGGCAGCCGCCGTCATCGCGGCCACCTGCGTCGCCCGCCCCGCCTGCTCCGCCTCCAGCGCCGCGCTCCACTCCTCCACCTCCCCCAACAAACTCCACCCGAGAGCGCGCAGGCACCGCAGGTGGCTCGCCAAGGCGTCCACCGTGCCCGCCGGGTCCCGCTTCTTGACGGCCAGCTTGTGGGCGAGGCAGGTGGCGGGCGTCCAACCAGTGCGGGCGGCAATGGCGGGCCAGGACTCTGCTTCCTCGGCTCCAGGGGCGCGAGGGGCAGCTGGTGGCGCCGGCGCAGCGCACGCAGCGGGTGGTTGGGTGTCGCCGCTGCCGCCGCCGCCACCGTCGCGACACTTGCGTTTGGCAGGGCGAGTGACCTCCGCATTGGTCACGTCCTGTGTGAGAGAGTGGACGGTGCATGCGTGCGGTGAGAGAGCCAGGACGGGGCCCGCATGTGCCCCGCCAAGGTTTGCGCGAGTTCGCGCCTCTCCGTCTCTCCTCGCCCCGCATATTCTCTCTCATGGTCTCTAACCTGCAGGGCTACCGGCCCTGTTCCACTGGGTGGGCGCGGGATGCGAGAGGAGCGGTCCATGGTGTGTGGTTTCGTTTTATAAAAGACGTTCTGCAGCGCTTTCACATTTTGGTTTCTCTCAAGAAATGCGCCGCTCCCGCGGCGCCCGCGGGCCCGCGGGCCCAGCCGATTACCTCGAGCGCAGGCGAGCGGATGCCCTGGCCATTCAGCAAGCTGCCCGGGCTGCTGTCACGGCGCGGGCCCGGGCCGCGCTGGCCGTGGGTGGAGCTCAGGAGAGCAGCAGCGGCGGCGGCGGCCGCGAACCTGCTCAACCCAGCCCAGCGCGACGGGCCACCAGCAGCAGTGCCTCCGCCTCTCCCGCCCACGCGGGCGTGCTGACTCGCCCGGAATGGATGATGGATGTGCCATCGGGGCTGGCTACGCACTGGTGAGGGGGAAACACGTGCTGAAGAAGAGAGGAGGGGACGGTGGTGGTCGTTTTCCCAGGCGAGCGCTTGATGGCCACCTCCATTTTCCATTCCATTCACGCCCTCTCCCTCCCTTCACACAACACACTGTGCAGGCTCACCACCCCACGCCCGGAAGGCGTACGCTGCCTGGTCATCGCCGCCAACGGCCGCACGGCCATCCGGGCCCGGTCGGGTGCGCTCCTGCACACGGTGGCGACGGGCCTGCCGGGCGGCGGTGGGGGTGGGGGCGCGCCTGGTGGGGGTGGCCCCATCGCGCTCGACTGCGTGCTCCAACCGGCGGCCGTCTTGCGGTCTTCGCCGGCGTCGGCCGCCTCCATCCCGCACCTACCCGGCACGCTGTACGCCCTGGACCTTCTGGCCTGGGTGGGCGTGGATTTCACGGCCGGCGACGCCGAGTTCAGAGTGGCCTGGCTGGCCTCGAAAATGGCAGAGGAGGTGGGCGGCGAGGGAGGGAAAGGACCGACGGCGCCCGGTCCAACCGGCCGCCCGCCGCTGCCCTGGGTCCCGGTGCTCGCCCTACCGACCTGGCCCGCCGATCCGGCCGGCCTGGCCGCGTCCGCCCGGTGGGAAGCGAACGCGGCTGCTGCTGCAGCGGGAGGCACCACGGCCACCCCGCCACCACCGCCTGTCCAGGACGGCATCCTCCTGCGCCACCGGGCCGCCCCGTACGCGGGCGGGGCCGCCACCCCGCTGGCCCTGCTGTGGAAGGATGGGCGGTGCTCCCGGCACCTGGTGGACGGGTGTGAGGGCGGTGGCCAGGGTGAGGGCGGCGGGCCACCGACAGGGCCGACGGCCCTGTTGCGGGTGGGGAGCGTTGGGTGCGGCCCCGGCGGCCTCATCGTCCTGGAGACGGGTGACGACCCGCCGGTCGCCCTGGCGGTCGGCTTTGATGCAGCAACGCCCGCCACGCTTCCTACCCTCGCGCCTGGCCACCTTGTGAAGGCCACGATCTCAGCGGCGGGCGGCCTCCGCACGGACCCAGCCGACGGGCGGCCGGTCGGCCTCTCCCTGTCCCTCCTGGAGCACCTCAAGACGGCGGCCGGTGCTGGTGCCTCCTCGTCCTCGCACCGCCGCCCGGACGCCCTGTCAAAGCTTGTGTTCCAGGTGGGCGTGCGGGAGGGGAAGGGGGTGGGGCTGGAAGAGCTGTGCGGGGCGATGGACGGAGGGTAGTGCTTTCGGACTAGAAGATTTTTTGCATGTTCACATGCTCACATGCTTTACTGCCACACATGCCCGGGAAGCTACTTCACCTCCGTTAGGCCGTGGGGCCAATGCCCTCCGCCCGCGCCACCGCCTGACCTCACCACCCGCCAAGGGAGGGTAAGATACTTTTTATCTACTCCGCACTCCGCCCCGGGCGCACGCAATCGCAGGGAGGCGCGGGGCACGTGGGTAGACCAACGACGTCTGCGCGGGCAGTTTCTTCTCGGCCGCTGCCTTTTTTTTTTCTCTCCAACTCCATGGACGACCACCCGCCACCTCCGCCCGGCCCGCCCGCATCGCCCCACCAGGCTCGCACCCTGGTCGACGCGGCCAGGCAGCACCTTGAGAATGGCAACCCCGTGGCGGCCCTGAATGTGAGAGAGGAAAAGGAAAAAGCGCGCCGATTCGCCCCGCGACCAACCACCGACCCCAACGACTCATCTTGAGAGATCGTCAACCATCCACTCAACCATCGCCCGCCCCTGCCCGGTCTGTCGGGTGACGCACGCGATGGTGTGATGGGCCTGTTGTGTAGGGAAACCGATGGCTAGGAGACACCCGCACTCATCCCTCACCGCCCCCCTCCTCCCTCACCGCACAAACACAAGACCCTCCTCTCCGCCCTGCATGCCCTGGGCCCGCCCGACACCGCCATGGCCGCCCTGACCACCACGCTGACTGCCTTGCAGGTCGGGGGCGGGGCAGGGGCGACCGCCACGGCGGCAGCCCCCCACCCGCAATCACAACCTCCGTCCACCGACGCGGCGCTCGCCGCCCTGCTCGCCCAGTGCTCCCTGGAGGCCTCCCGCCGCCTGGCCACCGAGGAGGAGGGGGAGGCTAGAGGAGGGAGCGGCATGGATGCCGAGGCGCCGGCGCCGCCACCCACGGCTGCCGCGTCCACACCGATGGGGGACGGCGACGTCGTGTGCGGGGACTGCGGTGGGGCGGTCTCCGCGACCCGCCTGGACACGCATCGGGCCGCCTGGTGCCCGGCCATGGCTGGAGGAGGAGCGGTGCCGCTTCTTCCGCCTTCTCCCCCCCCTCCGGGGTCGGGGCCGTCGCCGCCCTGATAGCGTTATTTTTTCTCTCTTGCTCAGGGGCGGTGGCGCACAGTCGTTCTCCCTCCTCGACGCTTGTTCTGTCTCCACCTCCCACCTCTTCCCTTCTCCTGTTGCTTTGTTCAAAAATACACCTCACTTCGATTTTGCACGCGTGTGTTTGGTGTGAGTGTGTGTTGCGCCCGCGTGGTATGCCGGGTCCAGGCGAATGACGGGGCGAGGAGCGAGCGAGCGGGAAGGGCTGTGCCCCCTTCCCGCTCCCCTCCTCACGGCCGCCACCCTCCCCGTCTTCGCCTGCCCTCTCCAGAAAGCGCTGCGCCCGAAACACACACGCCATTGTGTTTTTTCATTT
>Ga0315278_10001602_pt1 | contig 19955 bp, 18 predicted proteins | sample YL17G06_0_MG_FD_203880 | JGI IMG/M metagenome (GOLD analysis project Ga0315278, IMG submission 203880) | Sediment microbial communities from Yellowstone Lake, YNP, Wyoming, USA - YL17G06_0 | ecosystem: Environmental > Aquatic > Freshwater > Lake > Sediment | place: USA: Wyoming | collected... | reverse complement strand
CAGTTAAAACTTCGTCCGGTAAAGAATATCCAGTTGAAGGCATCATTGCCAAAGACGCCGATGCCGATATTGTCAAGCTCGTCGTAAACATACCGTATGCCAATATAACATTCTTAAAACTCAGCGCAAAAGTGCCATCTGAAGGTGAGGACATTGTTGTCATAGGCAATCCCCTCGGCCTTGAATCAACCGTATCATCCGGCGTAGTATCGGCAGTTCGAGATATTCCCGCCTTTGGCAAAATACTTCAGATAACCGCACCCGTTTCTCACGGCTCAAGCGGCAGCCCTGTCATTAACACAAAAGGTGAAGTCATCGGTGTCGCTACCCTCATTATGACCAAAGGACAGAACCTTAATTTCGCGGTTCCCAGCGATAAAATCATCGCCCTCAAAGAATTCTCCAAAACCCCTATATTCGACGCGCTGACCGCTGATTCAAACGATGCCCAATTATTTTATCAGAAAGGTTTAAAGGAATTGTGGCAGGAAAATTACGCTGCCGCACTTACCTGTTTTCAAAAGGCGATAGAAAAGAACCCGCAAGATGCCGATATATGGTTCCAGCTTGGTTTTTGTTACGGCAAACTTGGCCTCCATCGGGATGCGATAGAATCCTTTAAGCAGGCCATCAGAATCAAGCCGGATTATGCCGAGGCACACTCCAATCTTGGCGCTACCTACTACAACCTTGGCCTCTATCAGGACGCAATAGAATCCTGTAAGCAGGCTATTAGAGTCAAGCCGGATAATGCCGTGGCACACTATAATCTTGGCATTACATACGCTAAACTTGACCGATATCAGGATGCGATAGAATCCTATAAACAGGCCATCAGAATCAATCCGGATTATGCCGACGCGCACTATGGTCTTGGCGTCACCTACGGCAAACTTGGCCGCTCTCAGGATGAGATAGAGGCCTGCAAGCAGGTAATCAGAATCAGGCCGGATGATGCCGATGCACACCATAATCTTGGTGCTATCTACGGCAACCTTGGCCTCTATCGGGATGCGATAGAATCCTTTAAACAGGCAATCAGAATCAAGCCGGATGATGCCGATGCACACCGTAATCTTGGCGTTGCCTATTTAATGGTTGGCGACAAGAGTTCGGCCCTCGAAGAATACAAAATCTTAAAAACCTTGGATACCGAAAAGGCAAACGAATTGTTTAACTTGATTTATAAGTAGGCATTCCCGAACCCGCCACGTTTTGGGCTGGGGGCAAAAGGCAGAGAGAAAAAGGTATGAATAAGGAAAAGCAGCAATCTCTCGTAATGAAAAGTTTTATTTTGATATTGTTATTATTGGCCAGTAGTTGTACCTCCACAAAAACCGTGTTAGAGAGCTATTCTGGCAAAACAATTGGTCCTGGTCTTGAAGGATGGGGAAGGCCGGATAGCATAACCCCAATCAATGACCGCTTGACGAAACTAACTTGGAGTGCGGATAAGTTTGTAGTAGATAGATGGACGAAAAAAAAGAATAACCGTCTTGTTCCTAACGCCACATTAATCATCGTAATTGAAGAACCCAACCAAGCTGGGGTAAACGCTAAGATTCTAAAGTTTATTGAAGAAAACAGGATAACCGACCCAGAGGATAAACAGATAATTTTCTCGCTACTGGGAATTAAATATGATGCGAATGAAAACGCATTCACGCCGGTAATGAAATATGGCATAAATGTAAACGCAATTATTCGAGTGGCGTGGTGTAAAGATTGCCCATCTTTTGCAACTTCAACTAAGGTGGAGGAGAAACAGGATAAAAGTAGCCACAATCAGTATGGTTATCAAGATAATCCACCGGAATGGAGTAAAAGTCGGTCTGTTTATCAATCCGCACCTTCTCCTCTCAAGATTGATGCCTATGGTCCAGGGATTCATATGGACCAGTATGGCAGGCCAGTGAGACTACAGCCGGATTTTGGTGGAGTTCAGGGCGAGATGCTACAGATTAAGCCTGATGCCTATGGGCCTGGAATTCATATGGACCAGTACGGGAGACCCGTCAGGCAGTACCCGTGGCCTTGACGCCGAAGGAGTTCTTATGATTCGCCAATTACGTCCAGAAAATGATATAAAACGCGTGGCCGAAATCTGGCTCAATGAATCTATACGTGTTCACAATTTCGTTCCTGACCCTGAAAATTTCTGGCGTAAGGAACAACCTGGCTTCATACAAGAAACACTCGCAGCAGATGCTTATGTCTATGAGGAGGATAGATTGATCAAAGGATTCCTGACTATTGAAAATACTTACATACTTGCGGTGTATGTTGAATTGCACTGCCAAAATAAGGGTATTGGAACATCTTTGCTAAATTTAGCGAAATGCTGTGGCGAGTCTCTTCATCTTCACGTTTTCGTGAAGAACATTGATTCTATTAACTGGTATTTGAAGCACGGTTTCAAAATAGCCAATAAGATTGTATCCAAGAAACCCGAAGGAGAACTCAAATACGTAATGGTATGGTCGAAATCATTAGCTCTTGTTACTCCCTCTTGATCCCTTATTTTAATTTTTCACTTCCTCCCAATCCGCCACACAAACGGCGGATAAATTCTACCCAAACCGACCGTGTCCCGGAAGAAAAATCTATCCGGGAATCCTTTCCCCCAGAGGCGGATAAATCCTCCAGGGGAAAAAGGGGTCAGGAGCCGTTTTTTATCCTATCTCCTGACTTGCGTCTTGAGTCTGGGGTCTTAGGTCTTTCTGATGTCAATCTGGGCAACTTGCCCCACTACCCCTACACACAAAAAGGAGGGGCAAGTAGGGGCAAGTATCGTTTTCAGCGTAATAATGGGGGTTTTTTCTCGAAAACCAAGGGCAAGTTGCGTTTTTAGCGTCCAAATGAGGGACAAGTATCGTTTTTAGCTCAAAAACGCAATCCGCAACCAGTAGGGCAACTAACTCTTGACCAAACGCCTTATTCCTGCTAATCCTTATTATATGTCAGTTAATTTTAGCCAGATACCGGAAGTGCTTGACGAGCTTCGCGCGGGCAAAATGATTATCCTTGTGGATGATGAGGACCGCGAGAACGAGGGCGACCTTGTCTGCGCGGCGGAAAAGGTAACGCCTCAGATTATTAATTTTATGGCGAAATTTGGGCGGGGGCTGATTTGTCTGCCTTTGACGGGCGAGAAATGCGACGCACTTGCGCTTCATCCGCAGGTTCAGGATAACACTGCTCGGATGCATACAGCTTTTACGGTCAGTATCGATGCTGCTGATGGTATCACTACTGGTATCAGTGCGGCGGACAGGGCGCACACCATACAACTGGCTATTGCCGATAAAACCAGGCCCGCGGATTTTGCCCGGCCAGGGCATATTTTTCCGCTTCGGGCGCGTGAGGGCGGGGTGCTTGTTCGCGCGGGGCAGACCGAGGGGGCGATTGACCTGATGCGATTGGCGGGGATGAAGCCCGCGGCGGTGATTTGCGAGATTATGAACGACGACGGGTCGATGGCCCGTGTGTCGCAACTGCTTGAATTTTGCAAAAAGCATAACCTGAAAATTACCTCAATCGCCAAGCTGATTGAATATCGCCTTCAGCGGGAGACGCAGGTAAAGCGGGTCGAGGCGGTGCATTTGCCGACCGATTTTGGGGATTTCAAACTCATCGCGTACGAATCGCTTTCCTCGCCTGAGCCGCATCTTGCGATTTGCAAAGGCGGGGTAGGCGAACTGGATGAATATGGCAAACCAATTCAGCACGATGAGCCGATTCTCGTTCGGGTGCACTCGGAATGTATGACGGGGGACTTGTTCCGGTCGCAGCGATGCGAATGCGGCAGGCAATTAGAAGCCGCGTTGCAGTTGATTGAAAAGGCGGGCAAGGGCGCACTTGTTTATCTCCGGCAGGAAGGCAGGGGCATCGGCCTGACAAATAAACTGCACGCGTATAAACTACAGGAACAAGGATTTGATACGGTGGATGCGAATATCGAACTCGGCTTTTCGCCCGACAAACGCGATTACGGCATAGGCGCACAGATTCTTCGCGACCTGGGCCTCAAGCAGATTAAAATTCTCACCAACAACCCTAAGAAAATCAATCGGCTCGAAGTTTACGGCATAAAAATCGTCGAGCAGATTCCTCTTCAGGCGGTCCCAACGTCCCACAATATCGACTATTTGCGCACCAAAAAGTATCGCTTCGGCCACATCTTAGACAACGATTTATAACCCACTGTTCTTATTTTGATAATCCTGTGAGTTGAAAAACCTCCATATCTCTGTGGTCGGGGGCTTTTTTCCCCAACCTCGTGATTTTTTGCTTATTTGTTCAATTCTTCCCGGATGGTTTGCGGTAGGGATGTTTCGAGCTGCGGGAATTTTTCGATGATACGGAAGATATCGGCCAAGTCCTTTTGCCGTTTGCTTTTGCGCCTGGTCTTGTCCGAATACGCCCAGACCTTGCCCTGTAACACGTCTTCAATCCTTGCGACCCTCATTGTGTACCCCAGCACGTTCCTGCCATCGGCATTTGAAACAAACTTTTGATACCGAGGGTCTGACTGAAGCTGAATCCGCAGGTCGGAGTTGACGCTGGTGAGATTGACGCTATGCTCGAATTGCTCGATTTTCAGGCCCTGCTCTTTGGCCGCATTGCAAATAGCGCCTACATCTTCATTGGCCGCGACGACGTCCATATCCAAACTTACGACCGGCTCAACATAAGCGTTTACGGCAAGTCCCCCAATCAGGCAATACCGCGAGCCCGTTTTGGAAAGGATGTCCAGAAAAACCTGGATAATGTCGGATTTTCCGTTTGCCAGCCGGTTGACGAATTCTTTGCCAGTCATAGCATTTGTCCTTATGCCGAAGATTTAAGTTCTCCTGCCCCTTATTATTATAAGTATAAGCGGGGAAAGCAAGGGGGAAAGTTAAAAGGCAAAAGTGTGGTAAGAAGCTAATAATCTGGATTCCCCCTAAGGGGGAATGACAAGGGCGTGACAAAGACAGATTCTTCGGCCCCTGCGGGGGGAGGCCTTAATGTAGCACGGGCTTCCAGCCCGTGCGGACACGGCCAAGATGGCCGTGCTACGAGAGCGTCAATTTGTTAATCCTGCTATTGCCGCTCCAATCAAAGTGGCGTTATCGACGCTGATAATCTCGTAATAAATCCCGAGTTTATTTTCGAGGTATTGTTTGAGGTAGAACTCGACGCGATTCTTTAAGCCCTTCATCTGGTAAAACGTTGTGCCTTCGGCGACGATGCAGATTGGGCGTGAGGGGTCGGTGCCTGAGCCGGATTTGATTGCCATAGCGGATAGGTTAATCGCGGTAAGCTTGGCGGCGCGTTCAGTCAGGCGGTCGGCTATATAATATAAGGTAAGGGAGTCATTGGCGTTGCCCTGTTTCGCGGCGTCGGCGAGGGGGTTGTTGCCATAGGGATAGAGTAAGAAGGCGTTCATATCTTTTGTGTCGAGTTCGGAGATTTGCCAAAGGGCGTTTGCGACGCCTGTCGAGAATAGGCCGTCATCGCAGGCCTTGTGAATTGTGGCCAGACACAGGGGGCCGAGGTATGCGCCGGAAATCATTTTCTCGAATTTGTGGACGCCGGGGTTGACGGTTGATTTGTCGAAGGCGGCGTCGATTTTGCCTTGTTTTATTTTGCCGAAGTTGCCGGATTCGGTATTGATAATCTGGCTTTTCAAAAGGTCAAGATTCTTCGTCTTTTTGATGTTGCTGTTTTTTTCGACGTAGCAGGTATTAGTGCCTGTGCCTAAAATGAAGCCGATGTATGAGCCGAAGGAGCGGTTCTGGCAGCCGACGCCCGCGAGGAGGGTAACGACGGTGTCGTTTAAGAGGACAATATGTTTGTCGCCGCCGAGGCCCATAGACGCAAGCGCGCGGTTGAGGTTTTCGCCGACGAGTTGACCGACGACGTCTTTTGCCTTGATTTCTTTTGAGAAGCGTATCAGCCGGCCGTCTTTGTTGGGGAATATTTCGACCGCGTATGAAAAGCAGAAGCCGATATTTTGTGCTGCGCCGGCGACGTCCTTGAGATAGCCCGCCATAACCTTGAAGAATTCATCTTTGCCGATTTCGTGCTGCACGCCTGGCATCTTGTAGAGACGCAGGTTCTCGATAATCGCTTTTTTCTGGTCGTCGAAATAGACGGTAGCGACCCGGAAGTTTGTGCCGCCCGCGTCAACGACGATTACTCGTTTGTTCGTGGGGACATCAGCCCCGACTTCGATATATGTTGGAATCATATCGAGGGTGCTTTTTTTGCCGGCCAGTCCTCGCTGCATCTCGGACAAAAAGGAGTCGATTACCAAGTCGATATCGACATCGAGGTAATCCATCTGGCATTTTCTAAGGAAGCGGGTGATGTTACGCTTTATTGCTTTCACTTTTAACACTCCTTTTATTGATTATGTCTTACTTTTTATGGCTCGTTAAAGGCAGAAGCCAGAAGTTAGAAGCGAGAAAAAAGTTTTCAGCATTTGCTGGTTGCATTAAGCAGTTTTGAAATCATCGAACTGAGCATTTTTTCGAGTTCAATAGTGTTGGCTTCTATATTCTGAAACTCTGATTCTGGTAAATAATAAATATTTTTTGCTATTTCCATTTGTGTTTGAAGTTCATACAAAGAACCGCTTGCCATCCGCAGAAAACGGATATAGTCGCCGGATGTGCGTCTGCCATATCCCTCGGCGATATTACTGGGAATTGACACGGCACACCGTCGTATCTGATTCGTTAAGCCATAGGTGTCTTCTTTTGGGAAAGACCTGCTTTTTTCATAAACCAGCGTTACGAGACTCATCGATTTTTGCCAAACCAGGAGATCTTTATATCGTTTTATCTGCCCCATACCCTTTCTTCTGCCTTCTAACTTCTCGCTTCTCCCTCTCAATCGGCGTAGCCGGCGGGGTGATTGCTGTGCCATTTCCAGGCGGAGGCGACGATTTTTTCGAGGTTTGTCCATTTGGGCTGCCAGCCGAGTTCGGTTCTGGCTTTGGCGGAATCGCAGACAAGCACGGGCGGGTCGCCCGGCCTGCGAGGCGATTCGATGACCTTGATTTTTTTTCCTGATACCTTTTTTACTGTGTCAATCACCTGACGGACGGAATAGCCCTTTCCTAGCCCTAGGTTGTAAATCGATTCGGCTTGGCTTTCGAGTTTTTTCAGCGCAAGTAGATGCGCCAGGCAAAGGTCTTCGATATGAATATAATCGCGGATGCAGGTGCCGTCGTCGGTGGGGCAATCGGAACCGAAGATTTTGATTGCGTCCAATTTGCCCGTCGCGGCGAAAATAGTCAGCGGGATTAGATGCGATTCGGGCCTATGGTCTTCGCCGAGGGTGCAGTTGTGTCCTGAACCGCAGGCGTTGAAATATCGAAGTGCGACGAAATGTAATTTGCCGGCTATGACCTGATGGTGGCACATTTTTTCGGCGGCTAATTTTGTTTCGCCGTATGGGTTGATTGGATTTTTAGGTGCTTCTTCGGTGATTGGCTGTTTGTCGGGCATTCCATAAACCGCGGCGGTGCTGCTGAAAACGAATTTGCTAACGCCCGTTGTTTCCATTGCGCTGAGAAGCGTCTGTGTATTGGAGACGTTATTTTGATAGTACTTGAGGGGATTGGTTACGGATTCGCCCGCTTCGATAAATGCGGCGAAGTGCATCACGGCTTCTATTTTGTGTTTTTTGAGGGTCGCGGTCAGGAGGTTTAAATCCGCCAAATCGCCTTTAACGAACTCGCATCCTTTTATCGCGGCTGTATGTCCCTTGCTGAGGTTGTCGTAGATGATTGGCTGATGGCCTTCGGCGGCGAGGCAAGCCACCATATTGCTTCCGATGTACCCGGCTCCGCCGGCGATGAGTATTCTCATTTATTAGATTCCTTTTTAGTCGCTGCGAGTTGTTTTTTATCCGCCGTCAGGCGCGACTCGATGCGTTTCAAAATTTCCGTTTCTAATTGATTATCTCTGCCGAGGTCTGTCCAGGTCAAGTTTGATTTCTGCTCGTGGCCGAGTTTGAACTTTTGGATGGACCTTTGGTCCGGGGACATTACGGGATGGTTCTGTCCGGCGGCGTTTTGGCTTTGGGGCAAGCTTAGCCGTTGAGTGGTTGCTTTGCAGTTGATACAGAGTTGGCCGGCTTGTTCACTTACATTGATTTCGACTGCCCTGCGGATACTGTGCAGGTCGGCTTCGGAGCGGTTGAATGAGCCGACATTGTCTGAACGCCATAATTCAAATGATTGTGCGCCTGAAAGCGGGGCGGTTCTTATATAGCCGGCATCGACGTCGAACTTTTCAATGCCGAAGTGCATTCCAGTAAGCACTTGTTCCGCGGCCGTCATCGCGTCGGCTCTGGTCGCAGCCGGCGGGCAGAGTTGTTCTATTGTCTTTGTGTATTTGTTTTCCGCGCAGCCGGCAAAAGACAGAAGACAGAGGACGGAGGACAGAAGACCCGACTTCGCCCAAGGGGCTACGCCGGGCAGGCAGAAGACAGAAGACAGAAGACGGAGGACAGATTTTTCTGTCAATCGTTCTCTGGCATACGTTGGCAATTTGTTCAATATCGATTTATTCATTCTTAATACCTCAATCATTTCGCCAATTCAGCATCTGCGGATGATTATATTGTAAGTGCGAAGCGGTGTTAAAGGGTTTTTTGAATAATGGTCGATGAAGTTAGTAATAGTATTGACGCGGGATCTCTATGCCTTCAGTTCAGACACAGACAATTGCGAACAAACTTGATGAATTGCCATTGGGTCGGCTGGTTCGGGACTTTTTAGGTTACCTGACAGTCGAGGGGGGATTGTCTGACAACACGATTCAGGGTTATGGGCGGGATTTGAGGGATTTCCTGGAGTTCTGCAAATCGAGCAAGGTTAGCGAAATTAAACAGATTACGCCCGCCCTGATACAGAAATATATGATAATGCTGGCAAAAGATGATAGGGCGGAGGCGTCGGCCAAGAGGGCGCTGGTGGCGATTCGGATGTTTTTGCGGTTCGGCAAGCTAAACGGGCTGGTCGAGGATGATTTTACGGGGATTCTGGAAGGGCCGAAGTTGTGGCAGCGGCTGCCGATTATATGCTCCAAGAAACAGGTAGTGGATTTGTTAGAGGCGCCGTCGCCGAAAGAGAAGTATTACCTGCGCGATAAGGCGATTCTGGAATTGCTGTATGCGACCGGGGTCCGGGCCAGTGAGGTTGCGGGCCTGAAGATATCGGACCTGAATCTCGACGTGGGGTATTTGCGATGTATCGGCAAAGGCAGCAGGGAACGGGTGATTCCGCTTGGCAGGGTGGCGGCTGCCGCGACGCTGGAGTATCTGAAAAATATGAGGCCCAAGCTGGCAAAGTCGTTTAGCGGAGATTTTTTGCTATTGAGCCGAACAGGCAGGCCTATGGGCCGTATCGAAATCTGGCGTCTTATTAAAAGATACGCGGCCCGCGCCGGGATGCCGAAAAATTTGACGGTGCATACGTTGAGACATTGTTTCGCGACGCACCTGCTTGCAGGCGGGGCGGATTTGAGGAGCGTTCAGGAAATGTTAGGGCACGTGGATATATCTACAACGCAGATTTACACGCACGTTGACCAGGAGAGGTTACGGGAGATTCACAGAAAATATCACCCGCGGCCATAGATTTACAGGACTATTTCAGAATCGGCGGTTGACGTGCGTGGTGATGCGGGATTATCATCGGGGATGATGGACGTAATGATGAATAATCAGTTCAGGAAGATGCTGGGAATAATGATACGACGAGCGTATTTGGTTATCTTATTATTATTGGCGGGATGTCAGCAGAGGGCGACTAAGGTTGATAATGCGGTAGCGCCTGCGGAGGTGTTGCCGAGGGTGGAGACGGACACTCAACTGAAGGTAAATCAGGAGGCGTTGTTGCGGGGGGCCACGGAAGATGTGCGTCTGGATGCTGCGATGGTGATGCTTTTCAGTGACAGCATCCGCGCAAGGCAGGTCCTTATAGATACATTAAAACAATCGGAAAACAAGCAGGCGAGGATGGCGGTTTGCAGGGCGCTGACGGTAAGCAGGGAGACCAGGCGGCCCGTGAGGAACAAGAACGATTTTATCGAGCCGTTGGCGAATGTTTTGAAAACGGAAGAAGGAAACCCCGCCAAATTCGCAGCAGAGGCAATGCTGATTTTCGATTATGACGCGATAGCGAATGTTCTGGAGCCAATGGCAAAGGACGAATCGATGCCTGTAAAGGCACGATTAAACGCGATATACGCGATGAAGGTGCAGCTCGATATAAAAGCTATAACGCGGATAGCTGAGCTTGTAGAGGACAAGGATAAGCAGGTCTCAGTCGCCGCGGGCGATGCGCTTCAGTCGTTAGGCGTACCCGTCAGCAGGGACGCGAGGAGACGGGCACAAATTTTGAGCGAGCTGCGAACAAACGGAATGGAACGGTTTCAGCGTGACTGGCTTGTTCGGCAGGAATCGCGGGTAAACGACCTGGAGAAGGAACGTGACCAGTGGCGAAAGCTTTATCTGGGTTCGCTGGACAGGATATATGAAGGAATCAGCGATGAGGGGCAGCGAGGTAAATTTTTGATAGAGCAATTGAATAATTCCGAATCGAGGATTCGGCTGTGGGCTCTGGATAAGGTTTCGCAGTGGCGGATTGGGACGCAATCGAAATTGCCCGCGGAGCTTGGCCCGGTTTTGGTAAAGCTGGTTTCCAGCGACAACAGGGACGTTCGTCTTGCGACGGCGAAACTGCTTTCGCTGACGGGCGAATTAAGCTCAGCGGAGCGTCTGGCGGAGCAGTTCAAGGTTGAGCAGGATGAAGAAGTAAAGACGGAGTTGTTTGTTGCGCTTGGCGCGGCATGCCATTATGCGCTTGTTCCCACCTCCGGGAGTCAGCTTTCGCCGGAGCTTCGCAGACAGACGCTGGAATGGGCAGCAGGATATCTCAACGACGAGGACGCGAAAAAGGCGCACAGGGGGGCCGAAGTAATAAGGAAACTGCTCGAGCCGGGCGGACTTGCGGAGGACGATGCCGCCAAGTATATGGATATGCTTGTCGAAAGATACGGCAGGGACAAGGCCAATGGGGCGCTGCGGGGTGATTTGCTGGGAACAATGGCGCGATTGTGCGGACAGAACGTTTACAAGCCAGAGTCGGCCAAGAGATTCGCGGGGCCTTTCGAGCAGGCGTTGAGTGATGAAAGCGACTTAGTCAGAGAGGCGGCAGTCGATGGCCTTATATGTGTTGACAGGCCAAGGGCGCTCAAACTGCTGGCGAAGGATTTCGTGAATGACCGCAGCCAGATTGTCAGAGACAGGGTTATGGAACTGGCGGGGGAGGTGGGCGGCAAAGACGACCTGTCGTGGTTGTGGGATAAGCTGGGAGCCAATTCCGAAGGCAAGACGGCGTGGCAGGCGATGCTTAAGATATTTAACAACTGCGACGTCAATGTTGTTGAGAGCTGGATTGGCAGATTCGATTCCCAGGCAGGCAAAGGGAAGCTGTCCGACGAGCAGTGTGTATCGTTTTTTGAGCTGGCGGAACGCAAGGCAGTTGCGGAAAACAAGGCGGAAATGGTAAGGGCCACCCGGGAAAAGCTGGCACAGCTTTACACAAAGGCGGGGCAGTTTGAGCAGGCGGCGGAGTATTTGGGCAAGTTGCGGGGGTCGGCCAAAACCGCGGAGCAAAAAGAGGCGTTTTTGGGGCAATTAGTGGATGTTTATCTTCGCTGGCCAAAGGTGGAGGCGGCAACGCAGCTTGTTGGTAACTGTTTACTGGAAAAGGATTTGGGCAACGACAGTGCGGTTATTCGTTCAATTGATGCGTTTTGGGATAATCCGTCGGAAGGGTCAGACCCCAATATGGTGTTGAAATCACTGCGGAGAATAAAGTCGGCTGACCAGCGTCCTTTGTGGCATCAGCACCTGGCCCGGTGGGGCAAACGGTTCGGTCCGGCTAAAGAGGCAGAAGACCCAAACGGCGGCGGATAGCAATAGTGATAAAGGCGTTGATTTTGCGGGGGTGGCTGTTAACGGCCGTCTCAAAAAGACGGCCTATATGAGGGGGTAAAAAAAAAATTATTTTTTTATTTTTTTGTGTTTGCAGGTTGACCCGGATTTTTGTAAACTACCCTACTCACAATTAGGTTAATGACGTTTGATTGGCTGTCAGTGCAGGATTTGTTGTGCAAAGACGGCGTGGTTTTGAGGCCTGCGGCTGAGCGTGGGGACTGTTTTTAGTTCCCGCCCGTGTTTTTGCGCGGCACAGAGTGTGTTTTGATATTGCTGCTGTAGCTCAGTAGGTAGAGTGCGTCCTTGGTAAGGACGAGGTCATGGGTTCAATTCCCATCAGCAGCTAAGTGCAGATATTTCGGGCCGAGGCAACGGCAGGAACATGGCCGGGCTTGGCTGGAAGTTGATTCTATAAGAGTCAGTTTAATTTGAAGCGATGTTACATCAGGAAACAGGAACAAGGAAATGAAAGTGCAGATTGGAGGTTCATATAACCATGGCTAAGGCGGTATTTGAGAGAACTAAGCCCCACGTCAATGTCGGAACGATTGGACACGTCGACCATGGCAAGACGACGCTGACGTCGGCGATGACGAAGGTAATGGAACTGCAGGGATTTTCTAAGTTTAAGAGCTATGACGACATAGCCAAGGCCTCGGAGTCACAGGGCCGACGTGACCCGACAAAGATTTTGACGATTGCGACCGCGCACGTCGAATACATGACGGCGAACAGGCATTATGCGCACGTTGACTGCCCCGGTCACGCCGATTACGTGAAGAATATGATTACCGGCGCCGCCCAGATGGACGGAGCTATTCTTGTGGTCAGCGCTTATGACGGCCCGATGCCCCAGACCCGCGAGCACATACTGCTTGCCCGTCAGGTAAACGTTCCGAAGGTGGTGGTGTTTTTGAATAAAGTGGACCTCGTGGACGACAAGGAGTTGATAGACCTGGTTGAGATGGAGGTAAGAGACCTCCTGAACAAGTATGAATTCCCGGGCGACACGACCCCCATCATTCGCGGTTCATCGACCGCGGCGCTTGCCGCCAAGACGATAGATGACCCCGCTTGCGCGCCGATAGTTGAGTTGCTCAAAGCGATGGATGAGTTCATTCCGATTCCGCCACGACAGATTGACAAGCCATTCCTTATGCCGGTGGAAGACGTCTTCAGCATTAAGGGCAGAGGCACGGTCGGTACGGGCAGGATTGAAAGAGGCGTTGTGAAGGTCGGCGAAGAAGTGGCCATCATCGGGCTTTCGCCGGATATTCGCAAGACGGTTGTTACGGGCGTGGAAATGTTCAACAAAACGCTCAATGAAGGCCAGGCGGGCGACAACGTCGGGTTGTTGCTTAGAGGCGTCGAAAAGAAAGACCTCGAACGCGGACAGGTCATTGCCAAGCCGGGAAGCATTACGCCGCACACGCATTTCATGTCGGAAGTTTACGTGTTGACGAAAGAAGAAGGCGGAAGACATTCGCCGTTCTTCGCGGGATATAAGCCGCAGTTCTATTTCAGAACGACAGACGTGACAGGCAGCGTTAAGCTCATACAGAGCAGAGAGGGTAAAGCCGCGGAAATGTGTATGCCTGGCGATAACATCGCGATGGAAGTCGAGATTATTTCGCCCATAGCGATGGAAGACGGGCTGCGATTTGCCATTCGAGAAGGCGGCAGGACCGTAGGAGCAGGTGTTGTAACCAAGGTTATTGCTTAGTGAACGATTAAAGGACGGCCCCTGCTACTTCGCTTTTGCGAAGCAAAACGGCGGGGGAGGGTCGTATGGCTAAAAAAAGCAAAAGGGAAAACGTTTGGCTTGAGTGCAAGGACTGCGGGCAGCGCAACTATCGAACCAACATCAGTGTGGTTGACGGCACGCCCAAACTGGAGTTGAAGAAGTTCTGTAAGTTTGAACGCAAGCATACGACTCACAAGCTGAAGCGGAAATAAAACGGGTTTGGCGCAAAGAGCAAACGCCCCCACGCTTTGCTTCGCGCAAAGCGAAGCAGGGGGGTGAATGATAGGCCAGTAGCTCAATTGGCAGAGCGTCGGTCTCCAAAACCGAAGGTTGGGGGTTCGATTCCCTTCTGGCCTGGTGTGTGGCCAGTCGCCGACGCTCCAGAGTTTTCGCCTTTGTCCCGATAAAAGACATTGGGGTTATGGCGGGCAAAACACGGATGGCGATTAAGCGGTCGGGCAAGGATTCAGGTGCATTATGGGTTTGAGCGTTTATAAGCGTGGCCAGGGCAAATATACGCGGATGGTTAGCGCATTAGGCGGCGCGGTGATAGTGGCGATAGGGTGTTTGCAGCTTTACCGAACACTTGATGCGGCGGACATCAGTTTGTGGGTTGAGACAATGGTGCCCGTCGGGCTGTTTATCGCCCTGTCTGTATTGATGATGTGGATGGTTAACAATCCCAGCATCGCTGACTTTATGATTTCTGCCGAAGGCGAGATGAAAAAGGTCAACTGGTCCACCAGGCAGGAAGTGGTGGCTTCGACGGTTGTTGTGATTTCGGTTGTGATTATCCTGGCGGTGCTGCTTGGTGTTTCGGATTTTGTTCTTCAGTTGTCTGTGGCATGGCTGGTGCAGTAAAAAGCGGCTGCGAGCCGGGTTTCAGGGCATATTTAGTTATTGAGTCGGGGCGTTTTGATGAAATGGTACGTGCTGAGAGTTGCATCCAATAAGGAGATGCATGTAAAAGAGGTGCTTTCGAAGAAGGTCAATGCGGCCGCTCTGACTGACATTATAGGCAGGATAGAAGTTCCCGTCGAGAGGGTCAAGAAGGTTCGCGGCAACAAGCAGACCGTCCACAAGCGCAAGTTGTACCCCGGCTACGTTTTTGTGGAGATGGAAGCCGCAGAGGGCGGGAAGGTGCCTGAAAGGGCGTGGTTTGTTATAAAAGAGATTCCCGGCGTCGGCGATTTTGTAGGCACGGAGGGCATTCCGACGGCGATGCGGGACACCGACGTCGCGAAGATGATGCAGGAGGTCGAAAAGCCGGAGGAAGCGCCGAGCATCAAGGTGGACTTCAAGAAGGGCGACCAGATTAAGATTCGTGAAGGGCCGTTCGAGAGTTTTGAGGGGATGGTAGAGGCGATAGACCAGGACAGAGGTATTGTAAAAGTGATAGTGGAGATATTCGGGCGAAGCACCCCGCTGGATATAGAGTATTGGCAGATTGAGAAGGTGTAAAGCCGGTTCAGCGGCGATCCAAGTGCCTGTTTTGAGGTTGAATAATGGCAAAAGGAAAACCAGCAGCAAAAGGCGGCGTTAGAGGCGTTAAAGAGGTAATGGTCAAGATAAAGTTGCAGGCGTCCGGCGGGCAGGCGACGCCGGCCCCTCCGATTGGTCCTGCGCTTGGCCAGCACGGCGTCAATATTGGGCAGTTTGTTTCTCAGTTCAATGAGCGGACAAAAGAGCTTAACGGGACGACGGTGCCGGTCGTGATAACTGTCTATACGGACAAGAGTTTCACCTTTGAGGTGAAAAGTCCGCCGGCGGCCGTGTTGTTGAAGCAGGCGGCGGGTGTGGCCAAGGGCAGCGGCGTGCCGAACAAAGAAAAGGTCGGCAAGGTAACAGCCGAACAAGTGCGACAGATTGCACAGGCGAAGATAAAGGACCTCAATGCGTACAGCATGGAGCAGGCGGAGAAAATTATCCGCGGCACCGCGAGGAGTATGGGTGTTGAGGTTGTGGACTAATAGAAAAGTAAACCAAAGGCGATTCGAGACATAAAAATTATGACGATTACCAGAGGCAAAAGATACCGCAAAGAGGCAGAGCTGGTCAGCGAGACGCCGATAAGCTTGGCTGATGCGGTAGCAAAGGTTAAGACGTTTAACTCGACGAAGTTTGACCAGACGATTCAGTGCATATTCTGGCTTGGTATCGACCCGAAGCAGTCGGACCAGATTATCCGCGGCGCGATATCGCTGCCTCACGGGATAGGCAAACTAAAGAAAGTAATCGCGTTCTGCGAGGGGGCCGATGCAGAAGCGGCAAAGCAGGCGGGCGCTATTGAGGTAGGTGTAGACGAGCTGGTTGCCAAGGTAACAGCGGGCTGGTCGGATTTCGACGTGGCGATTGCCTCAACGAAGGTTATGGGCAAGGTAGGCAAGCTGGGCCGAGTTCTTGGTCCGCAGGGCAAGATGCCCTCGCCCAAAAATGGCACGGTAACTGCCGATGTCGCAACCGCGGTGCGTGAATTTGCCGCGGGGAAGGTCGAATTCAAGAACGACACCGGCGGAAACGTCCACGTTGTGGTCGGCAAGGTGAGTTTTGACGCACAGAAACTGATAGACAACATCGACGCGGTTACATCGCATATCAAGAAGATTAAGCCGATAAGCTCAAAAGGAACTTATATAAAGAAGATTAGCATCCACGCGGCGATGAGCCCAGGCGTGTTGATTGCCGTATAGGCGGATTTGGACTTTGGTTGTGCGCAGAGATTCGCTGCGCATAACGCGTTTGTGAAAGAATCAGGCAGGTGAAAGTATGAGCAAGTTCGTAAAAGATTTACTATGTTCAGAGCTGGAAAAAAGAATCGTTAACGAAAAGGTTACCGATTTTATCGTTATCAGCACGCAGGGAGTTGACGGCGTTGAGAATAACGTGATGCGAGGGGCGCTCAAGAGCAAAGGCATTAAGCTTTTGGTTGTCAAGAACGCCCTGATGAAAAGGGCGCTGGTGAATTTGAAGATGGAGTCGGCGGGGTCGCTTTTCACTGGACCTTGCGTGGTTGCTTATGGCGGCGACAGCATAGTTGATACGGCCAAGGAACTGAGCAGCTGGGTTGGCAAGGTGCCAGCGATTCATATAAAAGGCGCATATCTTGAAGGCGATGCGCTGGACAGCAAGGGCGCCGCGGGGCTTTCGAAGATGCCGAGCCGGGTGGAATTGCAGGGCAGGATTATTATGCTGGCCAAGTCGCCGGCTTCGAGATTGGCCGGCGCTATTGGCGGACCTGCCGGGAGAATAGCCGGCTGCATAAAGACGATTGTGGACAAAGGCGAAAGCGCGGACAAGCAGGCCGCATAAGGGGTATCTTAAAAACGAATACAAACGGCTCAGGTGGCTGCCTCCGAGTGAGGGAGTTAAACGGGACGGCGTAGTTCCGGCTACCATCGGGCGAATTGATATAGGAGCATAACGAACATGTCAGAAGAAACAAAACAGGCAAAAAGCTGGAGCGACGAAACAAAGAAACTTGGCGACGCGATAGTCAAGCTGACGCTGATGCAGGCCAAGGAGCTTGGCGATTATCTTAAGGAAGAGTACGGCATAGAGCCGGCGGCGGGCGGCGCGGTAATGATGGCCGGCCCGGCGGCAGCAGCGGCTGAGGCGGCCCCTGAGAAGACGATGTTTGACGTTGTCCTCAAGGCAGCCGGCGACAAGAAGATTCAGGTCATCAAGGAAGTCAGAGCATTGACATCACTGGGCCTCAAAGAAGCGAAGGACCTGGTTGACGGAGCTCCGAAACCGGTAAAGACCGGCGTAAGCAAGGACGAGGCGGAGGCCGCCAAGAAGCAGCTCGAAAGCGCGGGAGCAACGGTAGAAATCGCCTAAAGGATGTAAGTGTGCCCCGAAGGGGGCTAAAGACAGTAATCGGGCAGTGTAAAAGTTGCCGTTTAATTCGGGACTGAAAAATGGCTGAATTGAAAGTTCGTAATTTCGGCAAAATGCGCGAGAAGGTTGCAATCCCTGACCTTGTGGTCATACAGAGGAAGGGCTACGACGAGTTTCTGCAAAGGGACGTCGCCCCGACGAAGCGCGCGCGCAAGGGACTGGAAGAGTTGTTTCGCGAAACCTTTCCGGTAGAAAGCTACGACAAAGGGACAATACTGGAGTATCTTTTTTACGAGCTTGAGCAGCCCCGGTACAACGTAAACGAGTGTCGGCAGCTGCGTCTGACATACGGGTATCCCCTGAAGATAACCTGCCGGCTTCGCAACAAGGACGGGCAGGACATAGCTGAGCAGGCGATATATCTGGGCGAGATACCTGTGATGATTGGCGGCGGCGAGTTTGTCATCAACGGCGCCGAGCGGGTTATCGTAAGCCAGCTGCACAGAAGCCCCGGCGTTGATTTTCTGGTCGAGAGCAAGGAAGGCGACCGCATACTTCACGGGGGCAGAATCATCCCGGAACGCGGAAGCTGGATAGAGATAAGCGTTACGCACAAGGACGTTCTGGTTGTGAAAATCGACCAGTCGAGCAAGATTCCAGCGACGATTTTTCTGCGGGCATTAAGTCCCGATTTCAGCGAAACCGAACAGATAATCAGGCGGTTCTACGAGACCAAAGAGGTCCAGAAGAACAAGCTGACGCCTGATATGTGGGTGGTGCGAGACATCGTCGATACCGAAAGCGGCGAGATAATCGTAAAGGCAGGTGCACAAATCGGCGACAAGGTTTCGCTCATTCAGCAAAGCGAGATAAAGCGTATCGAAGTTGTCGAGGGGACGTGTGACGCGCTGGTTTTCAATACGCTTGCGGAAGATGACTGCAAGAGTCACGAGCAGGCGTTGTTGAAGTTTTACGTCAGGTTGCGGCCCGGTAATCCGGCCAACCAGGAAAAGGCCAACCAGTTCTTCAACGAGAAGTTTTTTGACGTTAACCGATACCGGCTGGGCAAGGTTGGCAGGTTCCGGCTGAACCGCAAGTTCGGGCAGAACGTCGGCCTGACCGAGATGACGCTGCGGGCCGAGGATTTCATCAATGCGGTGAATTACATAATCGGGCTGCGGAACAACAAGGGCGAGGTTGACGATATCGACCATCTGGGCAATCGTCGGCTTAGGACAATAGATGAATTAGCAGGCGGCGAAATTCGCAAGGGGCTTTTGAAGCTTCGCAAGACCGTGCAGGAACGAATGAGCACGATGAAGGAAGGCGAGCAGCCCCTGCGGATAGCGGACTTAGTCAACTCGAAGAGCGTGTCGAGCAGCATCAACTTTTTCTTCGGGCGCGGAGAGTTGAGCCAGATAGTGGACCAGACCAATGCGCTGAGCCAGTTGACGCACGAGAGACGGTTGTCAGCTCTTGGGCCCGGTGGTTTGAACAGAAGACGCGCGGGCTTTGAGGTCCGCGACGTTCATATTAGCCACTACGGCAGGATATGTCCGGTTGAGACGCCTGAAGGCACAAACATCGGTCTTATCAGTTCATTAGCGATATTTGCCACGGTTGACGAATACGGTTTTCTGCTGTCGCCTTACTACAAGGTCGAAAAGGGCAAGGTTACCAATAATGTTGTTTTTCTGCGGGCAGATGAGGAAATGAAGGCGATATTCGCTCCGCCCAGCGCGGTGGAACCTGAGACGGGCAGGATACGTGAGGGGATGGCGCTGGCGCGGCAGCACGGCGAGCTTGCACAGGTATCGCACGAAGAGGTGAACTACGTTGACGTCTCGCCCAAGCAGATTGTAGGTTTGTCGGCTGCGCTGATACCGTTCCTCGAGCACGACGACGCGAACAGAGCGCTGATGGGTTCGAATATGCAACGGCAGGCGGTGCCGTTGCTGAAGTGCGAGCCGCCCCTGGTCCAGACGGGTATGGAGGAGATGGCGGGGCGGTATTCGAGTATGGCTGTTCGTGCGCAAAAGGCGGGAACGGTTACCGCGGTCGATGCCACCAAGGTCGTCATCAATCATACGGATGAATATAAACTGGAGAAGTACTTCGGATTAAACGAGCGGACGTGTCTTAATCAAAAACCGGTTGTAAAGCTGGGACAGAGGGTTGAGAAGGACCAGACGATGGCCGACGGCGGGGGTACTGTCGATGGCGTGCTGGCTCTGGGCAGAAACGTGCTGGTCGGTTTTATGTCTTACGAGGGGTTCAACTTCGAGGACGCGATAATTGTCAGTGAGCGGTTAGTCAAGAACGACAGTTTCACAAGCATTCATATCAATGAGTTTGACGCTGAGATACGCGA